>Ga0153999_1001279_pt1 | contig 10086 bp, 6 predicted proteins | sample TSNC083MetaG_FD_104675 | JGI IMG/M metagenome (GOLD analysis project Ga0153999, IMG submission 104675) | Attine ant fungus gardens microbial communities from North Carolina, USA - TSNC083 MetaG | ecosystem: Host-associated > Fungi > Mycelium > Unclassified | place: USA: North Carolina, Lumber... | reverse complement strand
CTGTATCCGGAACGAATTCAGCCGTATCTGTAAATAGAAGGAGCCAGCGGTCTAGCAATTGTAAAAGACCGCCGGCAACGCCTATACTCTCGGCATCTATAGTATACCCAAAATCCTCAACATTTATACTTGAGGTCAGGTGTCAACGACACAGAACTCTTATTTCTTCATGACAAGCACTCCTACAGACAGGAAGCTGGCTTTTGAAACTGCAATATCCAATAATAATGTGTAATCACAATGTGTAATCACGTGTAATCAACATTTAACAAAAAACAAAAATCGAGAAAGCCCATAACTACAAGCTTTCTCGACCTTTTACAGCATGCGGATGGTGGGACTTGAACCCACACGAGGTCGCCCCCGCAAGATTTTGAGTCTTGTGCGTCTGCCATTCCGCCACATCCGCTTTCTCGGTTTTTCAACCGAGATTTATTTTATCATACTCTCATAAACAATTCAACACTTTTTTAAAGTTTCCCAATTTTGAAATCATTAAAGCAATCAAATGTTGCAAAATAATCTTCCGGTATCTCTGCTCGCCTGATCAATTGTGTACTGCCGTCTTCTTTTAACAGCACTTCTGCCGACTTCAGCTTGCCATTGTAATTATATCCCATCGCATAGCCATGAGCGCCGGTATCATGCAGCACTAATATATCCCCGATATCGATTTTCGGCAGCATCCGGTCTACGGCAAACTTATCATTGTTCTCGCATAGCGAACCGGTAATGTCATATTTATGGTCACAAGGTTCATTTTCTTTGCCCATCACGGTAATATGATGATAAGCGCCATACATAGCCGGGCGCATTAAATCCACCGCGCAGGCATCACAACCAATATACTCCTTATAAATATGCTTCTTATGAATGGCCGTTGTCACCAGGCAGCCGTAAGGCCCCGTCATGAACCTTCCCAGCTCGGTATAAATAGCTACATCATCCATCCCGGCAGGAACCAGGACTTCTTCATAGGCTCTGCGGACGCCATCTCCAATGATATGGATATCATTCGGAACCTGATCTGGTTCATAAGGGATACCAATTCCGCCGGACAGGTTGATAAATTTAATATGCACGCCGGTCTCCTGCTGCAGTTTTACTGCTGTCTCAAATAGTAATTTCGCCAGCATCGGATAATACTCATTGGATACCGTATTGCTTACCAGAAAAGCGTGAATGCCAAATTCTTTCGCACCTTTTTCTTTCAAAATCCGAAATGCTTCAGCTAGCTGTTCTGAAGTCATCCCATATTTCGCATCACCGGGATTATCCATGATATTATTACTGATGGTAAATAAACCACCCGGATTATAGCGGCAGCTAATGGTTTCTGGAATGTGACCAATAGCTTTTTCCAGAAATTCTATATGAGTAATATCATCCAGATTGATAATTGCACCTAGTTTATCGGCTAATTGAAACTCCGCTGCCGGTGTCGCATTAGAAGAAAACATAATATCCTCACCGATTGAACCGGTTGCTTCCGAAAGCATCAGTTCTGTATAGGATGAGCAGTCACAGCCACAGCCATATTCCTTAAGAATCCTGATCAGGAACGGGTTGGGGTTTGCTTTTACTGCAAAATACTCTTTAAAACCCGGGTTCCACGCAAAGGCTTCTTTCAAGGCTTTTATATTCTCCCGGATTCCTTTCTCATCATATAAATGAAATGGGGTCGGGTATTCCTTCACTATTTCATCTAGTTGTTCTTTGGTTACAAATGTTTCTTTTGCCATTACTGCAATTCTCCCTTCTGGTATTCGATTAGTTTGATTTCATTGGAAAGTGCATTCTTATATAATTCAACAAAATTCCGTTGTCCGGAATATAGACAGGTATCATTACTTTCTTTTCCATACTCTCCGGTTAATACATACTTTGAATCAGCGATGACTCCAATCTGATTTCTGCGGATTTCGCCAATGTATACTTTGACACCGTCCGGACAGACCTGTTCTTGATTCGTTATCACGACCACCTTCTTCCCGGCCGCTGCCAATCCGTTTAATTCCGTTTCCATTTCATTTATATATTCGCTTTCACAGGAAACATAAACCCGTTCATCCACCTGCTTTAGCAGATTTCTTACTTTATTCATGATATTTTCATTGCCTTCAATGGTAATATAACCTTTTTCTTCGGTCTGCTGACAGGTTATATGCTGTTCCAGCCAACGTTTATCTCGTTCTGCTTTGGCGAGATAATTCTCACAGAACTCATGCAGCGGAACCGGAATATATTTTTTTGCTGCAGCTTCTTCCTCGCTGTAAGCTGCACCTTTATCATTTAAACCAGCTAATGAACCGTAGGCGTTGGATCGTGAAATCCCGGTCAGCTTAGCAGCCTCGTACCCGGTTAGCTTACCTTCGGACAGAAGACATAGATATATCGTAGATTCCTGTTTTGTCAACCCGAATCCCATCAGGCGTTCGATAATCCTTTCCCGTTCCATTTTATCACCGTCCATTCAAGCTGATATTAGTAGTTCTTTCAAGAAACACTATACATTGATTTGGTCGATCTGTCAACCCTGTTTTTGAGAATTGCTTTCAAAAAGAGATTCGCATTAATGCGAATCTCCAATTATAGATTGAACATAGTCCATCATTTCGTTTTTCGACTGAACTGAATGAGCATATTCAATAATACTTTGCTGCTCTTCGGCCGATAAAGAAAAGAAATAATCCATTCCATTGTTTTTTTCCAGAGCTATACCCAAACCTGTCGGAACATCCTGACCGCTTGTACATTTTTTCATATTTCATTATCCTTTCGTTTCTATAAAAGTAAAGTTAGAACTCACTTAACTGCTATAAATTATTATTCGATTAAATAAGTAAAATATACGATTAAGCACAAAAAAGCAGATACGCTTATCACATACCTGCTTATCTTGTCCTATTTAATCTACGGTTACAATCCGCATCATATTACTAACTCCTTCGCGAACACCCAATTGTACATTAGGTGATGGTATTCCTGCAGTCAACACGACCACATCGCCTGAATCAACGATCTGCTTTGCCCGGATCAGATCAATCGCTCCGGAAGTAATATCATCCGACGAAGAACATTCGATTGATTTGATCGGATATACCCCCCAGTAAATCTGCATTCTGCGAAGGGTTCTTGCATTTGGCGTAACCCCGATGATGATTGGTTTCGGTTTTAATTTCGATACCATGCGGGTAGTTGCACCTGAAATACTTGGCGTCACAATGCATTTGGCACCAAGATTATCAGCTGCTGTTACGGTTGCGTAGCTGATTGCGCTGGAAACACCTTTTTTGCGATGCTCGCCGGCTTTTTGTAGCAACAGCTCATAATCCAGATGGTTTTCCGTCGTTTCAACGATATGTGACATCATCTGAACCGATTCAACCGGATATTTTCCATTAGCAGTCTCACCGGATAACATGACTGCATCGGTACCATCATATACTGCATTTGCCACATCAGTCACTTCCGCTCTGGTCGGTCTGGGATTACGAATCATCGAATCCAGCATCTGGGTAGCGGTAATGACCGGCTTATAATTATCGTTGCATTTTTGGATCAGCATCTTTTGGATATACGGAACCTGTTCCGCCGGAACTTCAACTCCCAGATCTCCTCTGGCCACCATAACGCCGTCCGCACAACGGATGATTTCATCAATATTTTCAATACCTTCGGCATTTTCAATCTTAGCGATAATCGGCGTATACGGCGCTTTGCATTCATTCAGAAATGCGCGAATTTCCAAAATACATTCAGCGTTCCGCACAAAAGAAGCGGCGATAAAATCAACTTCCTGTTCTACGCCAAAACGAATATCCTCTTTATCTTTCTCGGTAATTGCAGGAAGCCGGATCGGTACATTTGGTACGTTTACACCTTTACGTTCTCCCAATTCGCCGCCGTTTATAATCTTACAGACAATATCTGTTTCGGTCTTAGCAGTTACCTCCAGTTCAATCAGACCGTCATCGACCAATATTTTCCGGCCAATATGCACATCGTTAACCAAACCTTTATAGGTAATACTGACTTTTTTGTTGTCACCTACAATCTCATCGATGGTAAGAGTAAATGTTTCGTCAGCGTTCAGTTTGACTTTCTTACCGTCTTTCAAAATTCCGGTCCTGATTTCCGGCCCTTTGGTGTCCAGCAGGATGGCAATTGGCTTATTAAGTTCTTCGCGAACCTGTTTCAGCTTATCCATTCGTTCCTTTTGCTCCTCATGGTCGCCATGCGAAAAATTAAACCGGGCGATATCCATACCGTTTAGCGCCAGTTCCTTCATAATTTCCTTGTCATTAGCCTTAGGCCCCAATGTACAGATGATTTTTGTTTTCTTCATAGTTTACCCCTTCCACTTTTATGTTCATGTGTAAATAAATGATCCTGACAGTATTCAAAATCCCCTTTGCATTTCGAACAGAAACGAAATTCCAGGTTCGGATCGTCCAATTCGGTTCTTCCGCACACGGCACAGCGATGTATCGCGGCGCCATTTCCGCGTTGCTCATATCTTGCTCTGGCCTGCTTCATATCGTTTTGGAACTTCATTTTGCGCCGTACCTGACTTGGTGCATGAGCCTTGAAGTTCCGGGAAGAGAAATAAAATAACAGGAAATTTAATATCGATACTACTGCCGCGAGCGCTCTGGCTTGGTAATAAACCCCGCCGTAAGCCGGCAGAAAGGCTTGAAGAATCGTATATGCAAAGAAAGCCGCATTGATCCACGCAAGGTATTTAACCTTCACCGGAATCACAAATAGTAGTAAGAACTGCGTATTTGGATACAATGATGCAAATGCAAAAAATAATGACAAATTTAAATACGACGTGTCGACTTGCAGATTACCATGAAAGATCAAGTACACCAGAATCACCGCAATCACATGAAACAAAACCCCGCTGAAAAAGTACAGGTTGAATCGAAATGCCCCCCAGGCTGCTTCAAGACTATTACCAATCATGTAATATAAATAAAGCACAAATACAATAAAAATAATGCTTCCATCGGGCGGCTGTATCAGAAACGTAACAATCCGCCATACCTGCCCCCGCAGAATTGCCCCTGCATTCAAGGCCAGATAGTTTTCATAAAAACCCGGACTAATGTAGCTAAGTACAAACCCTACACCATATAAGATGATGATATAAAGCATCAGGTTCGGAATTGCAAATCTGCCCAGCTTACGTTCTAATTTTGTAATCCAATCCATAAAATATACTCCTCATGTTTTAACTTGGTCGTTTATATTTTAGCTTCTCGCCACCTATTTGTCAATTCATCGTCCAGTTAAATATAAATTTAACAAAAGATTTACTTATTATGGAATAATTTAATTTGTGTTTCTGCAAAATTTGTCGTATAATGATTACTGTTCTTTAAACTTAAGAAGTTACATCTTATATGAAATAGTATAATTCCCTATCCATAAAGGAGTGTATTAAATAAATGGATCATCAAAAATATAGATTAGGAATCGATATTGGTTCCACTACGGTTAAAATTGCCGTGCTGAATGAGCAAAACGAAGTCTTGTTCTCTGATTATGAACGCCATTTTGCTAACATCCAAGAAACCCTGTCAGACTTACTGGGGCGAGCCGTCTACCAACTCGGTCCCCTTCATGCGTTCCCAGTTATAACTGGTTCCGGCGGCCTTTCTTTGGCTAACCATCTGGAAATTCCTTTTGTTCAGGAAGTAATCGCCGTTTCTGCCGCTTTGCATGATTATGCTCCGCAGACTGACGTTGCTATTGAACTGGGCGGTGAGGATGCGAAGATCATCTATTTTGAAGGCGGCAGTGTAGAGCAGCGGATGAATGGCATCTGTGCCGGCGGTACCGGTTCTTTTATTGATCAAATGGCTTCGCTGCTGCAAACTGATGCATCCGGATTGAATGATTATGCAAAAGACTTCGCTGCGCTGTATTCCATTGCAGCTCGCTGCGGTGTCTTTGCCAAATCCGACATCCAGCCGCTGATTAATGAAGGAGCCACCAAAGAAGACCTGGCGGCTTCTATTTTCCAGGCCGTTGTTAATCAAACCATCAGTGGACTTGCCTGCGGCAAGCCAATCCGCGGACATGTTGCTTTTCTGGGCGGTCCGCTTCATTTTCTATCAGAACTGAAGGAAGCGTTTATCCGCACGTTAAAGCTGGATGACGAGCACATTATTGCTCCTAAACACTCCCATCTATTTGCGGCAATTGGCTCGGCGCTTAGCTCCGAATACAAGAACGAGCTGCAGCTGGCAGAACTGCAGAACCGCCTGGCGGGGCGGATTCAGATGGATTTTGAGGTTGATCGGATGCAGCCGCTGTTTGCCAGCGAAAAAGATTATCAGGAATTTAAAGACCGCCATGCCAAACATCAGGTTCCGGTAAAGGATCTGGCAACCTATCAGGGTAAGGCCTTTCTGGGAATCGATGCCGGTTCGACTACAACGAAAGCGGCTCTGGTATCGGAAGACGGCACCCTGCTCCATTCATTTTACAGCAGCAACGACGGCGATCCGCTGGGTACGACCATCACCGCGATTAAAGAAATATACGAACGGCTCCCCGAAGGGGTTAAAATCGTCCACTCCTGTTCCACCGGCTACGGTGAAGCGCTGATTAAAGCTGCCCTTCTGTTAGATGAAGGCGAAGTGGAAACCGTATCTCATTTCTACGCAGCTTCCTATTTTGAACCAGAAGTCGACTGCATCCTGGACATAGGCGGACAGGATATGAAATGCATCAAAATCAAGAACCATACCGTTGACAGTGTCCAGCTTAACGAGGCCTGCTCATCCGGCTGCGGTTCATTTATTGAAACCTTTGCAAAATCGTTGAATTATAGCGTCGAGGACTTTGCCCACGAAGCATTGTTCGCCCGAAATCCCATTGATCTGGGTACCCGTTGTACCGTTTTCATGAATTCCAAGGTCAAGCAGGCGCAAAAAGAGGGCGCTGAAGTTTCCGATATTTCCGCCGGGCTGGCCTATTCCGTAATTAAAAATGCCCTGTTTAAAGTCATCAAAGTATCCGATGCCTCAGAATTGGGTGAACGCATCGTTGTTCAGGGCGGTACCTTTTATAATGACGCGGTGCTGCGCAGTTTTGAAATGATTGCCGGCTGCAAAGCAGTTCGCCCGGACATTGCCGGCATTATGGGAGCCTTCGGTGCGGCTTTAATTGCCCGGGAACGCTATTCGGAGTGTAAAGGCACGACCATGCTCTCCATTGAAGATATTGAGTCTTTGGAATATTCTACGACGATGTCGAAGTGTAAACTCTGCACCAATAACTGTCGTCTGACCATTAACAAATTCAGCGGCGGCCGCAGCTTTATCACCGGTAATCGTTGTGAACGGGGTCTTGGTAAAGAAAAGTCTAAAAACCAGATGCCAAACCTGTTTGAATACAAAAATCAACGTTATTTTGGCTACAAGCCGCTCTCTGACGCCGAAGCCACCCGAGGTAAGGTAGGGATTCCGAGAATCCTGAATATGTATGAAAACTACCCGTTCTGGTTTACATTTTTTAATGAACTGAAGTTTAAGGTAGTCCTCTCGCCTGCTTCTTCAAGAAAAATATATGAGTTGGGGATCGAATCCATTCCCAGCGAATCGGAATGCTATCCGGCAAAGCTTGCACACGGGCATGTGGAATGGCTGATTAATAAAGGGATTTCCTTCATTTTCTATCCTTGCATTCCTTATGAGCGAAATGAGTTTGAAGATGCTAACAATCACTATAACTGTCCGATTGTCACTTCATATCCGGAAAATATTAAAAATAACATGGATTCGGTTGCAAATGGCAGTGTTGACTTTATGAATCCATTCCTTTCCTTTAAAAGCGAAGAAACCATTTCTTATCGTTTGGTAGAGGAACTCTGTGAGAAGTTTTCGCTTACTCCGGAAGAAGTAAAAGATGCCGTACATACAGCCTGGACAGAACTGGAAGCCTGCCGCAATGATATTCGAAGGAAAGGTGAGGAGACCATCGCTTTCCTTGACAACGCCGGAAAACGTGGGATCGTTCTTGCCGGCCGACCCTATCATTACGACCCGGAAGTTCATCACGGTATTCCGGAACTGATCAATTCTTACGACATTGCCGTGCTGACCGAGGATGCTATCTCTCATTTAGCCCCGGTGGAACGCCCGTTGATCGTCATGGATCAATGGATGTACCATTCCCGGCTCTATGCTGCGGCAAATTATGTTAAAACAAAAGATAATCTTGATCTGATCCAGCTGAATTCCTTTGGCTGCGGACTGGACGCCGTCACCACCGACCAGGTGGCTGATATCCTGAACGGTTCCGATAAGATTTATACATCACTTAAAATAGATGAAGTAAACAATCTTGGAGCCGCCAGAATTCGAATTCGCTCGCTATTAGCTGCGATTCGCGTACGGGAAGACCGAAAAATAGAGCGGACAATCAAATCATCGGCGATAAAAAAAGTACCGTTTACGAAGGAAATGCGGAAAGATTATACAATTCTCTGCCCGCAGATGTCACCGATTCATTTTGATCTGCTGGAACCGGCGTTCAATTCCGCCGGATATCACATTGAAATTCTGAAGAACGATAACAAACATGCTGTTGATGTCGGGCTTAAATATGTTAATAATGATGCCTGCTACCCGTCATTGATGGTCGTTGGGCAGATTATGGAGGCGGTTCTGTCCGGCAACTATGATACCGATAAGATTGCCGTTATTATCAGTCAGACCGGAGGCGGCTGCCGTGCGTCCAATTACATCGGTTTTATCCGCCGTGGTCTGGAAAAGGCCGGCTTTCCCCACATCCCGGTTATTTCCGCAAACTTAAGCGGACTGGAAAGCAATCCGGGCTTTAAAATCACTATCCCGCTGGCACTAAAGGGCATCTGCGCCGTTGTCTTTGGCGATATCTTTATGCGCTGCCTTTATCGGGTCCGGCCATATGAGGCAGTCCCGGGCTCAGCCAATGAAATGCATGAGAAGTGGAAAAAAATCTGTACGGAATTTGTCAGCAACGGCTATCCGAGCCGGAGAAAGTTTAAAAAATTATGCCGTGAGATAATCACTGATTTCGACAACCTGCCGATGCTGGACATCCAAAAACCCCGGGTTGGTGTCGTTGGCGAAATATTGGTAAAATTTCTTCCCGCGGCCAATAACTTTCTGGTTGACTTACTGGAACGCGAAGGCGCTGAGGCTGTTGTACCCGATTTGTTGGACTTCTTCCTCTACTCTTTTTATAACTCGAATTTTAAAGCATCGCATCTGGGGATGAAAAAATCCAGTGCTACCAAGGCAAATATTGGCATCAAAGCACTGGAATGGTTCCGACGGCCGGCAACCGAAGCCTTTAAAGCCAGCAAGCACTTCGATCCACCATCACAAATTGAGGATCTGGCGAATATGGCCAGTGAAATCGTATCAATCGGTAATCAAACCGGCGAAGGCTGGTTCCTGACCGGCGAAATGCTGGAGCTGATTCACAACGGGGCTTCTAACATTGTTTGTACACAGCCGTTTGCCTGCCTTCCTAACCACGTTGTTGGAAAAGGGGTAATTAAAGAACTGCGGCGGCGTCACCCGCTGGCCAATATCGTTGCTATCGATTATGATCCCGGTGCCAGTGAGGTAAATCAGTTAAATCGAATCAAATTAATGCTGTCTACGGCAAATAAAAATCTAGTATAGTCGACATTAAATACCTTTCTGTTTCGATAAGGATGATTTCGTGAGAGTAGAAGTGCCGAAACTCAGGCGTAGTGGGCTACGCCGAGGCTTTGGTGCTGCTGCTATCACGGAATTCAGACCATCGAAGCAGGAAGGTATTTATGATCGACTATACTAGTACATAATTCTTAATCTATATACGAAAAGGAGCGCTTAAAGCGCTCCTTTTCAATATATGCGATAGCTCACTTCACTACTTCCTTGATGAGGTTAATTAGCTGCTAACAATTTTTCGATACTGACTAATTTAATACTTAAAACAAGCACCTCTGCCGCCACTTCAAGTTCCTGCGGTGTTGGAAACGTAGGTGCAATCCGGATGTTACTGTCCTGCGGATCCTTCCCATAGGGATAT
>Ga0153999_1001278_pt1 | contig 10089 bp, 7 predicted proteins | sample TSNC083MetaG_FD_104675 | JGI IMG/M metagenome (GOLD analysis project Ga0153999, IMG submission 104675) | Attine ant fungus gardens microbial communities from North Carolina, USA - TSNC083 MetaG | ecosystem: Host-associated > Fungi > Mycelium > Unclassified | place: USA: North Carolina, Lumber... | reverse complement strand
TTCTCAGAATCATTAATTGTTATTACTTTTAAATCTTCTATTATTTCTTCTTGATCGTTTTCATCAGAAATTCTTTCGATTGCTAAATCTGTATGAATTTCATAATTTGCTAAATCTTTTTCTTTTTTCATAAGCTATATTTTATTAATTGTAACTCCTTTATAATAATGACTAATTATTTGTTTATAATTATATCCACTTTTTGCCATTCCATTCGCTCCATATTGACTCATACCAACACCATGACCATACCCTCTTGTTGTAAATGTAATACCATTTTCACCAACGACAATGTCAAAATCCGTTGACCTTAATCCTAATAAGGAGCGAAAAGTAGTACCATTATATGAAACCCCATTAACTGTTAATTTTTTGATACTGTTATTACTAGTTCTTGATACAACTTGAATATCACTATTTTGATTAATATTCATTCCTAATACAAAACTGACAACATCGAATCCTTTTGTTTCACTTCTTAAATAACTATTTGCATCTTTATCCCAAGAGCTTTCAACACTTTTTAAATAAGGAATATTATTACCCCATACATCCACTGAATCTGAGGTAAAACCATTATTAGTTGAATGATAAACAGCATCAATATATCTGTTTTTATGATATATTGCTTCTCCTGCGGTACTATTAACTGCATTCTTTATTTTATTATAATAAGTTGTATAATTACTACCCCAAAGTGCTTTTAATTGATCATTATCATAATAGGCTTGTGTACTAACAGTATCCGTTAAGGTTTTACCTTCTTGAATAAATTTCATCGTGTAAGTTCGAGCCCCCAAGGCTTGTGCTTTTAATGCTTCACTATGAAAAGATGCCGGCATTTCTGCACCAACAACCCCGATTAAATATTCTTCTAAAGCAATTTTAATTGTGACACCACTACGTCTTTTGACTGTGACCATAATTGAATTATTCGTGGAATTGGTTTGATTCTCAGATCTTGAAGGAGAATTTGATGAATTCGTATTTCCCTGATTCTCAGATCTGGAAGAACTTGATGAATTCGTATTTCCTTGGTTCTCAGATTTAGAAGAACTTGATGAATTCGTATTTCCTTGATTCTCAGATTTGGAAGGAGAATTTGATGAATTCGTATTTCCTTGATTCTCAGATTTGGAAGGAGAATTTGATGAATTCGTATTTCCTTGATTCTCAGATCTGGAAGGAGACCTTGATGAATTCGTATTTCCTTGATTCTCAGATTTGGAAGGAGAATTTGATGAATTCGTATTTCCTTGATTCTCAGATCTTGAAGGAGCACTTGATGAATTTGTATTTCCCTGATTCTCAGATCTTGAAGGAGAATTTGATGAATTCGTATTTCCTTGATTCTCAGATCTTGAAGGAGAATTAGATGAATTCGTATTTCCTTGATTCTCAGATCTTGAAGGAGAATTAGATGAATTCGTATTTCCTTGATTCTCAGATCTGGAAGGAGATCTCGATGAATTCGTATTTCCTTGGTTCTCAGATCTTGAAGGAGCACTTGATGGATTCGTATTTCCTTGATTCTCAGATCTTGACGGAGCACTTGATGGATTCGTATTTCCTTGATTCTCAGATCTTGAAGGAGACCTTGGTGGAGTAGTTTTTCCTTGGTTTTCAGATCTTGAAGGAGACCTTGGTGGAGTAGTTTTTCCTTGGTTTTCAGATCTTGAAGGAGATCTCGATGAATTTGTATTTCCTTGATTCTCAGATCTTGAAGGAGATCTCGATGAATTTGTATTTCCTTGATTCTCAGATTTTGACGGAGCACTTGATGAATTGCTATTTTCTTGATTCTCAGATCTTGAAGGAGCACTTGATGAATTCGTATTTCCTTGATTCTCAGATCTGGAAGGAGAACTTGATGAATTGCTATTTTCTTGATTCTCAGATCTTGAAGGAGAATTTGATGAATTCGTATTTCCTTGGTTCTCAGATCTGGAAGAAGATCTTGGTGGATTCGTATTTTCTTGATCACTTGTTTCTTCTTGACTTTGATCAGAATTTGTTATTGATTGATTTTCATCTGATTCTGAATCAAAAACAAGTTCCGATTCGGATTGATTTTGAATCTCATTCATTATCTCTTGTTCATTGTTATTAACTTCTAATTGATGCGAAGTTTCATTAGCAGTATTTAAATAATTATCCATCGATTTTGATTGTAAATTGGAAGTCAATAAAGATAATGCTATAACTCCATTAGCAATTAAAAATATTTTGATTCCATTAAAAACAATTTTCTGCTTTTTTATAAATTCAGATATTTGATTCATTAAACTTTGATTATTATTTTCTTGATTACCTTCGCTAAATTCTTTTGCAAATTCAAAAGCATCATCAACATATAAATATAGTACTTCTTCTCCATTTATATTTTTTATTTTATAATTAGTAAACATAAAATCACCATTATTAGTATGCTTAAGAGAAGAACAAATATACTATGTTTTATTATTTAATTTTGTTTTAAATCAACAAAAAAAGATATTTATTTTGTAATATCTTTTTTATTAAGTAAAAATATTTAAGAAATCATTTTTGTAACTGCAACATATATTTCCGAAATCTTATACCATGTAACCGAGTCAACAATGCCATTTTGTGTTATATAAAAAGTTTTTTGAAATAATTCTACAACATCTTTCATTTCTTTATCAAAAACTGTATCTACCCTTAATTTTTGGATTGCAGGATAATTATCACCAATTCTATTTAATTGTACTTTAATAGTTTCTACATCAGTATTAACAGTTCCTTCTTCTAGAAGTGTTCCTGGATATGAAACTGGAATACCACTTACTTTTGGTGCTGTCATTAAAATGATGTCATTTCCATAATATTTTTTCAAAATATCGATTGCTTCTAACCCTTGATCGCCATCTACTTTCGATCCCCATTGAGACAAACCTTGTGGGCAACTTGATTTTTCTCCGTCACAATATTGGGCAAACAAAGGTTGGCTAATATTTGGTTTGGTTATAAAAGATGTGAATATTTCATCTACAACCAAAGAAATCTCTTTAAATATATTTTTTCCATAAACAAATGCTTGATCATGCCTAGTCGAAGATGTAATTGTAAAAGTGTAACCTTTATTTCGATACCATTCTGTATAAACGCGATTTAATGTGAATGATATTATAGCTAATACATTGGCTTTAATTGTTTCTCTACTCCAAGTTGAATAAATCTCACATGATGCTACATTTTTTATATAGTTTTTAAAAGGAATATAATAATTTTCTGCATTATTATCATCTGGTGTTCCATCATGAACAATAATTGTTTCTGGAATCACGATTTCTTCTAAAACAATATAACCACTAGATTGAGGTATTTCTTTTACTTCTTCCTCAATCTCCTTAGGTGGAAAATCACCCCATAATTGATGGTCTTCTATTTCTATTATAGTTTCATTTTCGATGTCAACATTTTCTAAACTAACTTCTAAAATAGAAGTTTCACTATCAATAATTTCTATTCCTTTAAAAATTAAGGTTTTAAAGCCAGCTGCATATACTCGAACATCATATTCCTCATATGGCTTTACTGTATTTTCGGGTTCTAGAGTATATTCTTTGGCAGGACAAATTAATTCTATTTCTGTAGTTTGCCCTGAAATATTAGTTCCAAAAATATTAACTTCATTATTATCTTTTACTACTTCAATCATTGCCCCTTCAATTGGATTTGAAATAGTATTATCATATACATGAACAATCAACCAACCGATTCCATCGAAATTTTTTTCACCATTTCTATAATTTGTTCTATAAAAATCTAATTTATGATCAACTACGATTGTATTTAGTTCTTTAAAAGATTGCATGAGATCCAAAACCCCATATCCATATTGATTATTAGGATATTTAATATTAGGAACCCTTCTTGCTCCTGCGATTAAAATAGTTTTAATCATTTGAGTATTCATTTTGTGATAATTCTTATTTACAATTCCCCATTCTAATAATAAAGCGGCAGCACCAGCTACATGAGCAGCAGCAATACTTGTTCCACTTGAAGATTCATAAGTATTATTCGGTTTTGGACATTCTATATTAACGCCAGGTGCTAAAATATCTGGTTTAATACTTTCTCGTCTTGTTGGTCCTCTACTCGAATTAATAAATAAATGATTATTGACGGGATTATAAGCTCCTACAGTAATAAGTTCTTTACTATTAGCAAGTCCAGTAATAGTATAATAAGGGTTTGAATTTAAAAAACGGGTATCTTCTTGTAACCATTCTTGGGAAAGCAACCAAGCATGAAAACTTCCATTTACAATATTATCTCCATATAATATTATCTTATAACTTCCTGGTTCTGGATTTTTAATTCTAATAATCGCCACTTGATCTCCATTATTTTCAGCAGCAATCTGATAATCAATCCATATTGTGGTATCATAAAAAATTAACTTATATTTTGTAGAAGACACATTTTTTACTGGAACTTTTTCAATCTGTTCTAATGAAGGTGTAGTTAAACTAACGGAAAATTTATCAGGATGATAACCCCATATATAAATAGAAATACCAAGTTCATTTTCAGCTACAATTAATTCAAATTCATAAGTATCACCAGTTTTATCAATGAAACACATAGCATGATTCATTGAACTACCTTCATTACCACCAGCACCAATAGCACAAAGTCCATTTAAGTCTGCTGTTATTTTCGTATATGATGTATCATCATGACCTCCTTGTGTTGTTACAAGACTTAACGTTAATGATAATGGCATATTTAATTTTCTAGCTTTATTAATTAAATAATATGTGGCCATAATCATATCTGTATCTTGAAAAACAATTGCATCTTCTTTAAAAATCATACTGCCTTCTTTGGCATGTTTTTTAGCAGGTAATAATTTAACACAAATCAACTCAGCTTCAGGAGCTACCCCTAAAAATCTTCCAGATTCATATCCACAAGCAATCCCAGCGATTGAGGTACCATGTCCCACTTCATCATTAGAAGGAACTATTTCAAATGGATTATCACCTTGAAGTGCTTTATTGATATCATCCTCAGTATATTCAGTTCCATATTTAAATCCTTCTGGTGGTGAATTTGTGAATATTGTTTGATCCCAAATACTTTTAATTCTAGTTGTTCCATCTTCATTTAAAAATGCCTTATGAGTATAATCAATACCCGTATCGATAATGCCAATCAAAACACCTTTGCCTTTTAATTCTAAATTAGGATGATTTTGTACAGAAGTTATATTTGATTTATCCATTCCTTTAATATTACTTGGGCCAAAAATCAATGGCCGACTTAAATTTGATTTTACAACTAAATTTTTAGAGACTTCACTTACTAAATCTTTTTCAACATATATGATTGCTTCACTAATACCATAAACATATCCTAATATCATATCTTCATTTTGCTCTAATAATTTTTTCAATTCATCATCATATTCCACAATTAAAGCAATATAATCTTCAGATATAATCTTTTGTTCCTCAGATTCTACTCTATTATTCTTCATTTTCCAACTCCTTTATATAATCTAACGTATTTAATAAACACAATTTACCATAACCATATCTATTATTTGGATAGACGATACTAGATTCTCTTTGACAACCCTTTAATAAATATGCTTTTAGTCTTTCCCCATAAAGATAATTATCATTATTTTTGACAATTCCCCATTCTAATAATAATGCCGCTGCTCCCGTCACAAAAGGTGTAGCCATACTAGTTCCTGTTAAAGCATCATATCCTCCACCAGGAATAGTTGAAATGATATTTTCTGCTGGTGCTATTAAATCAGGCTTTATTAAATATGCTTGTTTTCCTAATCCCGAAAATAAAGAAACCTTACCAGTTAAAGCATTATAGCCACCAACGGAAATAACTCTTCTAGTAGTAGCAGGAATCGTAATTGTATTATTTAGAGAAGGTTTCAGAAACTTACACTCTAAATTAATTTTATCTCCAGATATCCAAATGTCATATTCATTATTAAAAGCTGAATAAAATTTGATTTGCCAAATACCTTCATCTAAAAATTGTTTATCATTAATTATTTCAATTGAAATATTTGATTTCCCATTAAATGGATTGGGTGAGTTAAAGACAATATAAATATTTTCTCCTCTAAATTTATATTTAAATTCTCTATTTCTGAAATTTATTTGACCTGTTGATTCTTTATTTGGACTGAATATTTCTAAATCAAAATCATTTATATGCGTAATCCAAATATCTAGTGATATATTGTTTGTATTATCATAAATAATAAAATCAACAATATCATCATAAAGCATATTACCACTTGTATGATGTTTTTTTTCTCCTTGATTTCCAGCTCCCACAATAATCGAAGTTTTGCCTGTAATTGCCATGCTATTTATAAATTCCTCAAAAATACTAGAACCATCATGTGCTCCAATGTTAGAACCATAACTAATATTAATCGCTATCGGTCTTTTTAATTCTATAGCTTTATCAATTAAATATTTTATTCCAAGCATCAAATCAATTGTATTAATCGGATATCCTTGATAATCGGGATCACCTAATTTTACAATAATAAGAGATGCCTTTGGAGCACAACCTCTCATTCTACTGTTTACACTGCCATTGCCCGCAGCAATGCCAGCAACATGCGTTCCGTGTCTCAAATAATCAAAATGTGGTAAAATGCTATTTGCCATTTCTTTATTATTTAAAACAAAATTAATGTCATCTTCTGTATATTCATAACCATAATTAAAATTTTTAGGAGCGTTTCCTTCTCTTGATAAATCCCATATATATTTTATTCGAGTTCGATCATTTTCAATAAAATCAGGATGCAAATAATCTATACCAGAATCTATTATTCCAACTATAACACCTTCTCCATATAAATTATAATAATAATTAGAAGAGGCAATACAACTATCCATTAAACTATTTTCTAAATTTAAATCAATGCCTTTTGGCTTTTCAATATAGTCGATTTCAAATTCATTAGAAAAAGGTATAATTTGATTTTGATCAATTGTAACAATTGCAATATTTTCATTTAAAATTTCTAGTTTAACATTATATTTGAAACTAATACTTTGGATATCACCACTATATTTGATTATTAGACGCCAAGTTTTTCTGACATTATCATAACCAGTAACAAGTTCTTTACTCACACTTTTTTCTTCATCATCTAAGTTCATCGACATAATTAATTTACAGTCAATTTTAAAATTATTATCAATCATATCTAATTATATGCATTAATATTTATTTCATTATCTTTTATTTAAAAAAAAGAAATATTTTTTTTAAATTAATATTTCTTTTAAATTAAAATTTTAATATTTAGTTTTCAATTGGATTTTCAATTAAAGTAGCAAAAATAAAATTATGTCTATGGCCATCATTTAAAGTGGTTTGCCCTTCTACAAAATGAATGTGTCTTCCATTCCCTACAGGAATAGCTGGACCCGTTTTATCATTGACTACATGAAAATGATTTTCATAGAAATCCGAATTAGTTTCTAATCTGTGAATATGATTGTCATTACCAATTGGAATTGCTTGACTAGTTACACCTGCAAATCGATGGTTGTGGGGATCTTCTCCTATTTCTGCAAGTTTAGTACTTCCTAAAAATTCATGAGTATGTCTTTGTCTTATTGGTTGTCTATTATTACAAGAATTATTCATCTTATTTCACCTCCTATTTATTCTATGTCTATAAAAATTTGCCAACAACTATATTTAACTAGCTTTTAAAAAATAAACTTAGCTTAGCGTTATTTAAAACTACATTATTCACCTAATTAATTTATATACATATGACTATTAGTAGGAGGAATTAATTATGAATAAAAATGAATATATAAAAAAGTCTTTAGAAACCCATTTATTCTTTTCTAGAATTATGAAAGAGCATTCCTTTTTTTTGGAAATAGCTTTTACAGAAAAAAATGAAGCTTATAAAATGGAAGCGAAGAATTTTAAACATCTATTTGAAAAAGTGTTACATAATGCAATTCAATTAAGCGAAGGAAATATTAGTAAATCAATACTTAAAAGTGGACAATTCGTAACTGAATATACACTGCCAGCTGAACAAAAAAGTATTTATTATACAGGAACAGATTTAAATGAACAATTAACAATAAATGAATTAGATTTGAAAGGAACAGATTATCTCAATACTAGTGATGAAGAATTTATATATATACGAAAATTCAACAATATGGTCTTGCCCCTAATAAAAGATTTAATCCGTTTTAAAACGAAACTATTAAATGATGTGAATGATTGTAAAATATTTACTTTTAATTATCCTATGTTAATCTCACATTTAATTAGAGAAGCTGTTATTTATCATGATACTTTAGTAAAATATGATCAAGGTATATTTAGTGAAGCAGATAATTTAACCGAAGAATTATGGAATACGATTATGATGGAGCATGCCTTCTTTATTAGAGGATTACTTGATCCAAGTGAAAAAAGTCTAATTAAAACTGCAGATGAATTTGCCGATGCCTACGAAAAATTATTAATGGAAGCAAAGAATACTAACCAACCTCAAATAATGAAAAACAAAAATATACAAGAAACATTAAAATTTAGAGATTTTAAAATAGCTGGAACAACCGGTATATTAAATTGTAAAATCAAATCAACTATTCTACCACTTTTAGCTGATCATGTTTTAAGAGAAGCAAATCATTATCTTGATTTACTCGAGGAAGAACATCAACAGTATAATTAAAATTTTTAAATAAAAAGATTTAATAAAAAATAACATAAAAATTAATACTTATGTTATTTTTTGTTGATTAGAATTTTTTTTAAAAATATTTATGTCATATTTATTATTGACTTAAATAAAATTAATGGTATACTAAATAATATTAAAATTAAAAGTGAGGTGAGTATAAAAATGGACATTGATAAAATTCCTCAATGGATTTTGGCTTTAGAACAAGAGGACGCTACTTTTCTTAAAAACTTTGTAATAACATCTGGGTCTTTAAAAGAAATAGCAAAAAGATATGACGTATCATATCCTACTGTTCGTTTGAGATTAGACAAATTAATTCAAAAAATCGAAATGAGCGATCAACAAGAAGAAGAACCGTTCTTAACCTTTATTAAAGGATTGGCTGTTGACTCACGAATAGACTTGGAAACAGCCAAAATTATTATTGAAAAATACAAAAAAGAAAAGGAGAGATAATTATGTTTTTAGGTATTATAGCAGTTGTTGTGACAATCGTTTTAGTTATCGTACAAAATTATTTAAGTAGTAGAAAAAATTGGCTTTGGGGTATTATTGTCCCTATTTTGTCAGTTGCTATTATGTCAGGAATAGCCTTTGTTGAAAAATTCCCGATTTCTTGGAGAATATTGCTTCCTTGTGTGCTTATCCTTGTAGTAGAACTGTTTATATGGGCAGACAAACGTATAGCGCATAAACGTGCAGAACTTAACAAAATGAAAGCAAAAGATATGTAATATAAATCTAACTCGAAAGTGTTCAATTTGATTAAAACTTATGAATTTGGTTCTAACATATTTAATTCACTTTATACTAAAATGAAAAATTCAGTTAAAAAAGTACATTCTGATTCCTTTTTTCAACATATAATATAAAGAGAATACTAAAATAGAAAATAAATATCCATTAAAATACAATATTCCACTTTAAAAACATATAATAATATTGGTGATTTTAAATGAAATTTTATTATGAAACAGAAAGGTTAATGCTTAGAAATTTTACGGAAAGTGATTTTTGTGATTTATGTAGTATTGTTCTTGATAATCGTAATTTTACTTACACAGGAGACGGTATAACAAGAAGTAAGGAAGAAGTAAAATTATTATTAGATTATTATATTGAGAATTTAACTTCTCTAAATATAGCAATTGTTTTAAAAGAAACGAATGTAATAGTTGGTATTTTATGTATTAATTATCGTTATAATATGCCAATTGGAGATTTAAATTGTATAGTTCATTATGACTATCAGAATAAAAAAATAATGAGTGAAGCACTACAAAAGATGATTGAAATTGCTTTTAATCAAATGAATTTAGAACGATTAACAGCAG
>Ga0153999_1001277_pt1 | contig 10092 bp, 11 predicted proteins | sample TSNC083MetaG_FD_104675 | JGI IMG/M metagenome (GOLD analysis project Ga0153999, IMG submission 104675) | Attine ant fungus gardens microbial communities from North Carolina, USA - TSNC083 MetaG | ecosystem: Host-associated > Fungi > Mycelium > Unclassified | place: USA: North Carolina, Lumber... | reverse complement strand
TCGTGGAGGTTATTTTTCTCCACCACAATGTTTATGAGCTCGTAACACATCACAAATGTCAGGATGATACCGGCAATCGGGAGGATAACCGTTTCAGACAGGTTTTTTATCATGTTGAAAATACTCCCGTTCCAAGCGGAGGGCGTCATGCCGACGTCACCGGCGATTTCCCCCACTTTGGTATTCACCGTATCGAACATCCCCGACAGGTTGCTTATGATACCGTCAATCAGTAATTCCTGGAACCATTCCTTGATTGCGTCAATTATCAATCAAAACCGCCCCCTTTCCCATGCCCTCCCGCTTCATGCGGGAGGGCGCGGAGGAATGTAAGCCCACGGAATTAACCGAACAGGCCGGACAGTAGCGGCACAAGGGTAATGCCAATAAGGGCAATGCCGCCGCCGGCCATGAGCTGTTTCATGCCCTGGCTTTTCGCGCCTGGATTATCGTTTCCGTAACCCTCCATAAGGTTGATGCCGCCCCAGATGGCAAGACCGGCGCCCAATGCGACTACAAGGGTCTGCAATACGGTAACTGCGGAGTTGAAAAATGCCATAAATTTTCCTCACTTTCATTTTTAAGATTGATTTACAGTTTCGCTTATATCCAGTTCGTACAGGTCAAAGGGTTCATCCGGCTTCACAATGGCCGGTTTCCTTTTCATGTACCGTTCAATATCAAATTCATTTCTCTTGTCGGCGTCGGCAAGGTATTTATAGTTCGGGTGCTTCGTAATGTCGTATTTATCCGACAAAAACGGCCTCACACCCCGTAACTGCAAAATGCACTTGCCTCCGTCCATTACCGCCAATTCGTCCTGGGTCATCAACTCCTTTCCTAATTTCTGATAATTGAGGCCGTGGGAAACCTGCGTGCCCCGGTTCTCGGAGGTGTTGAAACTGTCAATGGTCTCCTTGCCCAAGATTTCCGAGAGCTCTTTCAGGGTGGATTTCTCCTTGCCTCCCAAAAACAAGGTCGTGTCGCAGTTGCCTACAATGGTATCCGCGGCGTCCTTGTAAATGGACTTTAATTGTGACTGCGACTGCAAAATGATAGAAGCCGAGATTTCCCGGCTCCTGATGGTCGCTATCAATTTATCAAAATTCGGTATCTGGCCTATGTTCGCAAATTCGTCTAAAATACACCTCACATGGACCGGCAGCCTGCCGCCGTACACGTCATCCGCCTTGTCACACAAAAGGTTGAATAGCTGGCTTTGTAAAATCGCTATGACGAAATTAAAGGTCGAGTCCGTGTCGCTCATAATCAGAAACAGGGCGGTCTTTCTGTCGCCCAAGGTATCCAGTTCCAACTCGTCGTATTCCATGAGGTCGCGCAGCTCTTTTATGTCAAACGGGGCCAAACGTGCGCCGCAACTGATAAGGATTGAGGACCGGGTCTTTCCAGCACTGAGCAGAAACTTCTTGTATTGCCGTACAGCGAAATGTTCCGAGTCTTTTTCCTCCAACTGCTCAAACAGCAAATCAACAGGGCTTTGGAAATCCGTGTCGTCCTCTTTCGCCTCGGAGGCGTTGATAAGGTCCAGCATGGTAAGGAAGTTCTTTTCTTCCTCCGGGGCCTCATACCATATGTAGCCGATAAGGGCGCTGTATAGAAGCCGCTCCGACTTCGTCCAAAAATCTTCCCCGGCTTTTTCCCCGTCGCCTTTGGTATTCATAATGATGGTGTTTACCAGTTTCAAAATGTCCTTTTCAGAGCGGATATACGCAAAGGGATTATAACGCATGGACTTTTTGAAATTGATGGTATTCAGCACCTTTATACGGTAGCCGCCCCGTTGGAGCAGCTTTCCGCACTCGACCAGGATTTGGCCTTTCGGGTCCGTAATGCAATAGGAACTGTGCATTTGCATGAGGTTCGGCTTGCAGAAAAATCTTGTTTTGCCGCTGCCAGAACCGCCGATCACCAGGATATTTTTATTCCTGGCGTACTTCGGCTGCTTCGGGCGGCCCTGCATGGTAAGCCGTTCTGTCTGCGTCAGGAGGATGTTGTTCTGGAAAACGGGGTCCATATACGGCTTGATGTCCTCCGCACCGCCCCACCGGGCCGAGCCGTATTCCATGCCTTTGCGGTATTTCTTCGCGCTCCTGCCCTTGAAGTACACAACCAGCCGGATAATCACGGCGCCCACGATACCGATACAGAAGTCAACCGCATGGAAAGAGGGCGCCATATTTTCAAAGGCCGCCTGGAAGCCGCCGCCCAGGTTCAATATCTTAGCGGAGAGGTCCGTGCCGCCTGCCAGCCGGAACGCCTGGCCTAATTTATCAAACAGCCAGATGAACAGTACATAGGGGAGGTTCGGGAGAATAATTTTCTTGATATTCATAGCTCCGGCCCCCTGTCTTTGGTTTTCACCTTTTCCCGCTGCCTGGTTTTCTGCTTCGCTTTCTCCCGCATTTGGGAGAGCAGTTTACGGACAGAGGGCTTTTTCTCTTTGGCGAGATTTTTAGCGGAAAATTCCTTGAACGCCGCCGTAAGCACATCCGCGTCACGGCCCTTGAAAAATACCAGGTAACGGGGAGGTTCCACGGAAAGATCCTTTTTCAGAGCAAAGTCGATACCGTACTTTTTCGCTGTATGCTCAAAGGCCTTGATGTTGTCATTGGTGATTTCAATATTGGAAACGCCTGTATTATGCTTCATAAGCTGCCGCATGGTCTGTTTCCCGGTATGGAGCTGGTTCTTCTTATTTTTCCTTGCCTCCAGCAGCTTTTTGATGACTTTCTGCAAAAGAGAGGCGGTCAGCTTCGTTGCCTGGATGGATAAGGCTATGGTCTTTTGGGTTACTTCTTCCTGCATGAGTTACCTCCTTTCCCCGCTGCCGTACATATCGTGGTTGACAAGGGATGAATAATAATTGCCGATGGTAGAGGGTGCGTTGAACAGTGCCGCCAGCAAGTATTTTTTGATATTGCGTACATAGGTGGTGTTGCTTGCCATACAGTCCAGCACATACCGGATATGTTCGCTGTCCAGCTTTAAGAGCCGTGACTTTACCACTTCGGCGGGGAAGTCGTCACCAGATACACGGATAACCTTTCTTGCGGAGCATACCGTATCTACAAGCAGTTCCACGATTTCATCCAAACGGTCACGGTCAAGCTGCCGGTCCTGGCTGATAATGTCATACTCAATATTCTCCAAAATGATTTCCCGGTATGTTTCCCTCGTATCCGTTCCTATCCCATCCGCCGCCTGCGGCCCGTAAGGATTTGATTGGATAGGATTTGATGGTTTCGTATTTGATAAATCAGTATTTAATTCTTTAGTATTTAATTGGTCGGGATTATCCTGTTCAGGGTTTCCCAAGACTGGATTATCCAAAACCGGATTTTCCCGTTTTGGTTTTCCCTGTTCTGGTAAAGGTGGTTTAGGCTGCTCCATGATGATATATTCAACCGTCGTCATCTGGCCTTTTTCGTTGCGGATACGCTGCCGGATGATATACCCGTGTTTCTCCAGCTCCTTAACGGTGGAGCAGATACTGTCCACGCCGTCCTTGCAGATTTTAGCGAGGCCTTTTGTGGTGTAGTCCCAATCTTCCGGCAGGGAGAGCATGAGGGAGAGAAGCCCCTTTGCTTTGAGGGAGAGCGACCTATTGCGCAGATGATGGTTCGCCATCACTGTATAATCCCTGGTCTTTTCTATGCGGAATACCGCCATGTGAAGCACCTCCTTTCCGTGCGATAGCGGTCTTAAAGGTCATGGTCCTTATGGTCGTAGCGAAGATTTCCGGCAACCACTCTTGCGTGATTTTTAATCTTGATATGCCCAAGTCGTTCATTCTCCAATGACCGTTCATAGCCCTGGTCGGTCAGAAACGCGCGGGTCTTTTCTCCTTTCCAGCCAACGGGGGAGTCATGGGTAAGTACGTCAAAGACAATCATGTGCCGGGTATCGGGAGCGAAACGCTCCAGGTCCATAATGTCGTGGCCTGCCAGTTTGGGGGCGCCGGATTTCTTCCGGGCTTCTTCCAGCAGTTCTCCTATGGTTTTTTCTTTGCTCATAAAAAGCAACTCCTTTCCTAAGAATGGGCGCAAAAAAACGCCATTCATAGGCTTGTCTGCCTTTTGAATAGCGTTTTGTGTGGTTATACGATTTCCATATTATATTTTTATGTGTTCCAATCCCTTGAAAACAAGGGTTTTTTCAGCGTTGAGCATAAATGAATGTACCCACAGGACCGGTTGGACCCGGCATACAGCAATTACAGCAACGGCCACATCGGCATCTTTGCTTAGCTGAGCAGCAATTACTATTTTGTCTGTTTTTACATACTTGACAATTAGGATCATTACAAAATGTTGAACATTTATTTCTTTTATAGTTTTCCGACATAAAAACCGCTCCTTTTACAATTAGTATATGTCATGCATACTTTTAGTTGACAGGAATATGTTTTTTTATATGCTTTAGTCTGTGCCAGATTGATGTTCACTTAAAAATTATGATGACTATTCCAATACTTACAGAACTCTTTTTACAAGCCTTTCATATATTATAATAACTGTTTTTTATTTGAAGGGGTTTTCTCATGAGTCAATATAAAATCTGTGTATATGCCATCTGTAAAAATGAAGAAAAGTTTATCAACCGATGGATGGATTCTGTTAGTGAAGCAGATTTAGTAGTTGTACTGGATACAGGTTCTACAGATAAATCCGTAGAAAAACTACGTTCAAGAGGCGCTTTGGTCTATACGGAAATAATTAATCCATGGCGTTTCGATACCGCCAGAAATAAAGCTATGGATTTTATCCCGACTGATGTGGACATTTGTGTATCCAACGATATCGATGAAGTATTTGAACCAGGATGGCGGAAGCGTCTTGAAGACAAATGGGATCCAAGCTATACCCGTGCAAACTATTTATTTACATGGAGCTATCGTCCAGATGGAACACCAGCTAAACAGTTTACAATGGGAAAAATACACCGGCGTCACAATTTTCGTTGGGTTCATCCGGTTCACGAAGTATTAGCTTACAACGGAACCGATGCCGATAAGTCAGTATGGATTGATGGACTTGTTCTTAATCATTATCCCGATTCGTCTAAACCGAGAAGTCAATATTTACCTTTGTTAGAATTGTCAGCCAAAGAAAATCCTCAGGATGACAGAACTATGTTCTGGCTGGGCAGAGAATATATGTATTATGGAAAATATGACTTATGCATCAAAACATTAAAAAATCATTTAAGTCTTCCTTCCGCAAAATGGGCAGAGGAACGGAGTGCTTCCATGCGTTTTATTGGTTCGGCATATGAATCCAAAGGAAACATGCCCGAAGCGAAAGCCTGGCTTTTCAGAGCCGTTGCAGAATGCCCCGGTATTCGTGAACCGTATCTTAAATTGGCGAAAATAGGATACTCTGAGAAGAACTGGCCATTAACTTATGCAATGGTTAAAAATGGACTGTATATTACACAGCCTTCCGGCAGTTATCTTGTAGAACCGGAAAGCTGGGGTTATTCATTTTATGATTTGGGAGCCATTAGTGCATATCGTCTGGGTATATATAAAGAATCTCTGGAATTCGCCCGCAGAGCGATTGAACTAAATAACACGAATGAACGATTAAAAGTCAATCTTCGGCTAATAGAAAACAAAATAAGCGAATTGTCCGACAAAGGAGGTTTGTTAAATGAACAACTTTAAAGTATGTGTCTATGCTATCTGCAAGAACGAGGAAAAATTTGTTGACAGATGGGTAGATTCCATGAATGAAGCAGACGTAATCGTAGTAACCGATACCGGATCAGATGACAATACTGTAAAAAAACTGCAAAGCCGCGGGGCTATCGTTCATGTTGAAGAAATTAAGCCATGGCGTTTTGATACGGCACGAAACATTTCTCTTAGCCATGTTCCTGATGACATTGACATCTGTGTCTGTACAGATCTTGACGAAATCTTTCAATCCGGATGGCGGCAAAAACTGGAGGAAGCATGGCAAAAGAATCATTCACAGGTTGATAACCCTGTTGCCAGAACCGGCAGGTATCTTTACAATTGGAGTCTAAAACCAGATGGAACCCCTGACGTTCAATTCAATTATTTTAAAGTGCATGAACGACAAGGCTTTCGCTGGAGATGTCCTGTTCATGAATATGTACAGTATATTGGAAATTTACCCCTGGAAACGATATTCATCGACGGTATGGTTCTCAACCACTACCCTGATGCGGCAAAATCCCGTAATTCTTATTTACCGCTCCTTGAACTTGCTGTGAAAGAATCTCCCATGGATGACCGGATGTGCTACTATCTCGGCAGAGAATACATGTATAAAGGGGAATGGCAAAAATGCATAAATACACTGTCAGACTATCTCATGCTGCCAACGGCCACATGGCGTGAAGAACGGTGTGCAGCCATGCGTTGGATGGCAAAATCCTGCTCAAGACTGAATCAGGTAAAGGTCGCTTACAGTTGGTATTATAAAGCGATTGCGGAGGCTCATCATTTGCGTGATTCATATGTTGAGTTTTCTAAATTATGCTATGAACAAAAGGACTGGCCGATGTCATATTTTCTGACGGAAGAAGCCTTAAAAATCAAAGAAAAATCTTCGACATATATCAACATGGGTCATTCATGGGATCATACCCCTGATGATCTATGTGCAATTGCCGCCTATCGTTTGGGTATGTTTTCCAAATCCCTTGAACATGCAAAACGGGCACTTGAGTATCTGCCTGATAACAAGAGGCTAAAAAATAATCTGGAAATAATTCAAGAATCAGCAAATTGTATTAAATAGTGACAATCAATGGAACTTTCTTCTCAGTAGAGCCATATATTATTATCATAGCAATATAAATGAAGAAAGGATTTTCATTATGTCAGAAGATGTCAATAGCTATCAAAATAATTGTCTCCAAGGTCCTATCGGTCCCACCGGTCCCACCGGTCCTCAGGGTTCGGCTGGACAACGAGGTCCTAAAGGCGATCCCGGGTGCCCCGGACCAAAAGGTGATATAGGATTCCCTGGTCCCCAGGGTCAGCAAGGAGCAGATGGATTGGAGGGGGCAAGAGGTCCCCGAGGCATCCAGGGTGAACAAGGCGAAAAAGGAGATCCCGGATGTCCCGGTCCTGCAGGTCCCCGCGGCCCAATAGGCTCTCAAGGACCAATTGGGCTTCAGGGAGTGCGCGGCGACGCCGGACCTCAAGGCGATCCTGGATGTCAAGGTCCCATGGGTCCAAAAGGAAATCCAGGGCCACAAGGTCCTATGGGTCCTCGGGGTTCTGTAGGACCTAGAGGAGATACCGGTCCTGCAGGTCCACAGGGTTCTATGGGACTAGAAGGGCCGATGGGACCCGCAGGCCCCGTTGGTCCCGAAGGACCGATGGGACCTGAAGGTCCGGTAGGTCAAATCGGTCCTCAAGGAGTTCCGGGACCAATGGGCTGTCAAGGTAATGAGGGTCCCGAAGGACCGATGGGACCTGAAGGTTCCACTGGCCCTGCAGGCGACACCGGTCCCACAGGTGACACGGGTGCGTGTATTTTATGACAACGCTGTGTAAATTAAAATGAGAATGATTGAAAGCAGCTTGTTCAGCCGACTTTCGTATTCTCCACAACGGTTAATTCTTTCCTATTGTTCTCAATAAACTCTATTATGCGCCGGTGTTGGTCTGCAAAGTTAAAGTCTATTGTCAGGTCGCCGCCCTCGTGAACATGGATTACTTTGATTAACTCGGTGATGATACCACGGTCAAGGCTTTGGATATTCTTATGTTTCAGAAAAGCGTCAAAGTAAGGATTGCTTGAAGTCACGCCCTGCGCCATGTCTTGATTTTCTTCTTCAAGGTTTGCTATATCCTGCTTTAACTGCTGTTCCTTTTCCTCAAACTCCCTTTTCATATTGTGGTATTCATCACGGGTGATGTCGCCGTTTTTCCAGTCCATATAAAGGCCGGTTCGTAGTCCTGTAATTTTTTCAAGTTCCTGTCTGCGTAGCTTTAAGGAAGCTGTCAGACGTTTTGAAATGGTGCGTACAACGGGCGCATTGTTTATGTCGTCGATTAGTTGCGCCATGTCGTCAATCAAGGCAACTTGCTTTTGTATCGCTTCTAAAACAATCTTTTCCAGTTTATCATGCCTTATTGAATGTCGGGTACATACGCCCCGTTCTGTATTTGTCTTGCAAGCATAATAAACAAGATTTTTTGATGTCCGGCGTCCCATTGATTTACCGCAATCGGCACAACGTAGGAAGCCGGAAAAGGGGTAAAGCTGCCCTGTCTGTGGCGCGGTTCGTGTGTCCCGCTGCATTAACTCCTGTGCTTTGTCAAATACTTCCCTGTCAATGATAGGTTCGTGTGTGTCCTCGACAATAAACCATTCATTTTCAGGGGTGTTAATGCGTGTATGTACCTTGTAGCTTTTCACTTTCTGCTTTCCCTGTACCATATGCCCCAGATACATTTGATTTGTCAGTATAGCCGTTATGCTTCGTGCAGACCATAGCGGTTTATTGTCTACAATGGCTGGATTACAATACTTCATACCATGTTGTCGCTTATAAGCTGCGGGGCAAGGTATATCCATACTGATTAGTTTTCTTACAATTCCGTTTTTGCTCATTCCGTCGTACACAAACCAGTGGAAAATGTCCCTTACAATAGGGGCGGCTTCGTTGTCAACAATTAAATAGTGTTTGTCGCCGGGGTCTTTCATATAACCGAAAGGCGCAAAGGCTCCGATAAACTCACCTTTTTTGCGTTTGGCATTGAACGTCCCCCGGACTTTGATTGATGTTTCCCGGCAATGATTTTCGTTATACATACTTTGGATAGAAACGCCCATTTCGTAAACATCATCAGGATTTTTGTAGCTATCCAATTTTGGAAGTTCCAAAGATATAAACCGTATGTTCTTGACAACAAAAAGGTGTTGCAAGTATCTTTTACACTCCCAGTCGTTACGGCTCAAACGCGATAGGTCTTTGACAATAACACAATTCACTTTGCCTTTGTCAATATCTTCAAGTAAACGCTGAAAATCGTCCCTGTCACTGTCTGTTCCGGTGAAGCCGTCGTCAACATAGGTGTCAACAAGCTCCATTTCTTCTTCAAGCATAAGACTTTCCAAGTAAGCCGTCAAACGCTGCCTTTGGTTTGTTACGCTGTAACTTTCGTCGTTGCCGTCCTCTCTGGACAGTCTGATATAAATAGCAACTTTCCATAGAGTGAGGGCATTTTTTACGTTATCAAGGGCTTTTCTTACACGCGCCATTATACCTCCGTTCCTCTATAATCACGTTATCATTATATCATAGATGTCCCTGAATTTCAGCCCTTTTTCATGCTGATATAGTAATTTTTCAATCTGTGTGTCAAGTCTGTGCCGTTCTGTTCAAAACGTACTCTAACGGCTGTATCACCGCATAAAAAGCAGTATGGATTTTTAATCTGTTTTAAGTAGCTTTCCATGCGTTGCGCTGCGGATTGCAACGGGTCAATTTTTATCGTCTGTATGTCAACAAGTTTTTCCCTGTCTATTTTTTTAATATCAGTTTGGTTCATTTGGTCAAGCTCGGCAATGGTCAACAAAATATCCCTCCTTTAACCGGTGCATATTACAGAATATGTTTATCTGCTTGTACGGTATTCAAAGTAATAATTTAATTAAGCATAATCGGGCGGTTGTTGGCGCAACCTCACGGGAATTTCACCCCTGCATGGTTCTCATGTAGCCCTACTCATTGCCTGCGACGCTTTGAACGCTCGGACTGTGACTGTAAGGGAGTTTCATTATAACGGTCTATGCGTTATCGCCCGCAAGCTGCCACGCTTGCATTGCGGCGTTGGTGTTGGTCGCTCGTTCCCGTGGGGAAGTCGTGGCGCACCCGCCGCCCGGCTCGACATAAACCTACTGTACCCGATTTGCCTTTATTCTGCGTCGGCGTTATCTTCCGTCGCTTTCTTTGTCAAGGTGCAAAGGGCATTGTCAGCCCGGAAAAGCACACCGTTATTTTTGGTGATATGCTTTTACAGAATGGCAATACAAGTAGCCCGCAAGCGGGGAAGCGTGGAAAGGGGTTCACGCTCCCCGCACC
>Ga0153999_1001276_pt1 | contig 10110 bp, 15 predicted proteins | sample TSNC083MetaG_FD_104675 | JGI IMG/M metagenome (GOLD analysis project Ga0153999, IMG submission 104675) | Attine ant fungus gardens microbial communities from North Carolina, USA - TSNC083 MetaG | ecosystem: Host-associated > Fungi > Mycelium > Unclassified | place: USA: North Carolina, Lumber... | reverse complement strand
CCTTTTTCCTTGCGCCATATGCCCCGAAATCTCTCGGGCATTCCGTGCTGAAAGATCCCAGCCCACGTGCAGTCCTCATGCTTGCCCTTGTGATCGTCTGGATGTTCAGACTCTCCTACAACACCTACAGGCGTGGTCTCTTCAGTCTGTGAGAATCACATCAAAATTCTTCGGCACTTGCTAACTCTGATTTTACAGACAAAGCGAAGATTATCGTTGGGCTGTGCTTCGTTCCCAAGTTCCGGCCTGGCTCTTCCATATTTTGAACCTTACTTTTATAGCCATTACCCAGAATGTTCTACTTTTTCTCCTCGGTATCCCTGTCTTCATCGCTTCTGTGCTCCAACCGCATACCGATCTCTCCACCTCTGATTACATCCTCGCATTCATCGCTCTCAGCATCCTTACATTGGAATTCATTGCTGACAACCAACAATTCGCTTTCCAAACCTACAAATGCGCATATCAGGCCCATATCAATGGAAGAAAGACAGCTCCTCCATATTTGGAGAGGGAACAATGGTCCCTGTCAAGGCTTGACTGGTCGCCTTCTGACATGCGGCGTGGGTTTGTTACCAAAGGGTTATGGCGTTTTTCCAGGCATCCCAACTTCGCCTGTGAACAGGGTTTCTGGGTATTTCTGTCAGTCACTGCTGTGTCTTATTGTATTGATGTTCTCCGCAGTGGATCTTGACCCTTTTCCCTCTCTTGGCTTTTTCCCCTCCAGACCCACCCTCTTTCCCCTCTATGAAAGTTCTTGCCGACCCTCTGCTCCAACTTAACGCCCTTTGTGTTTATTTCGGGTCTATTGTCCTGCTGTTTCTTCCTGCATTGGCTCTGTCTCTTCTCTTTTTCTGTTCTACAAAGTTTACGGAAGCCATCACCAAGAAGAAATATCCAGTCGCATATTCTGCCTACCAGGAACGTGTTGGGATGTTTCTTCCTTTCAAAGCCCTCTTCACCGAACGGGCTGGGGGTAAGGATAAGGAGAGACTGGACAAGTTGATTTGGGGTGAATTCTTCTATGGAGACGGAACTTCAAAGAAAGAAAAGTAAAATGTATATGGTCACTTGAAAAGTGATACTTTCGAACTTCTGCGTTGAGAGATTCCTCAGATTGATAGTGAACGGTTACGTAGTCATATGTATAAATGTCATAGCAATTCCTAAAGTTCGAGATGTTCTCATTTGATAGTTTTCTCGTTGGTAGATCAACCTACTCTGTCCTTGTGTGTCTTTTCTGAAATGCAGGCTAGTATTTTTTGTTCCCAGATGAAATAGGAGTGAGACTTGGTTTATCGTGCCGGCTGCAGATTCTACTGATATTTAAGAATGTTCATCTAACTAGCGAATCCTGTCGGCAGGTGATGTGGCTATACTGCTAGTATTCTAAACTCCAAATACATGTCTGCGAGAGATTGAGTTGCATTTCTCTTGATATAATCTTTCTTTCTCGGCATTTGAAGCCCAGCCTTTATTGCTGTCGTCAATGAACTAGCCCGACGTGTCCAATAACATAAGTCACCAAAGGACGACAACGACATGAGATGGTGAAATAGACATGACCCTTGAATCCTCGAGAGAATGAGAGAATCTTGAAAAAATCGCTAGCTGGCCAAACATTCAGAAAGCGATGAAACAAGCAGCTGCAAACAACCTATTCACAGTCCATCTCTTTCACTCACCCATTCACTCTCAAGCACCACGAGTCAATGCAAGATTAAGCAGTAAAACGAGATGAACAAAAGGTATATATACACACACAGGATCAAATTCCGGAGTTGGACGACAATCCACGAAGATGCTTTTAGTAACCCATGTCCATGTTATTATTATTTTTCTACTCGGAATTGGACTTGTAATCAGGTCGCAACGAACGAACGACCTTGCCTGGTTTCATGGTCAGTACTGGCTCGAAAGTACAGTTGACTTTTTTTATTTTATCATTACCTGCACGCCAGATTTCCTGATCATCAATTTCGGCCAATTCCTTAGCAAGATCCTGACGGTAGGTGGAACGGCTATTGTATTCGAGGGCTTTGCGAGTTTCAGTGCCGTTTTTCACGCTCTCATAAAGTTTTTCAAAGATGGGAAGATTGGCCCTTTCGAAGATGGGTGCCCAGTCAAGAGCGCCACGACGAGCAGTTGTTGAGCAGGCGTTGTACATGTAGTCCATGCTATAGTATATCCCATGAGGTGGATTACTCGAGATGATTTTTCCACTTACCCCTTCTGACCGATCAAAGGATAAAGTGATTGTGTGGCCTCTTCGACAGTCTCGTTGAAGGCTTCTGATGGACTATGACCATTCTGACGGAGGATCTTATATTGAGCCAAAAAGAGACCCTCTGAATGCGAAATCAGACATTTGTTCGGCTCATCAATTGAGAAACAGCACGTACGAATACCACCCATGAGCTAACCCCACAAGATGTTATCAATAAGCATTTGAAAAGCAAAGAACATATGAAAAGCAACTTACCACACCACGTTCACCATAAAGGTCGGAGTAGACCTCCTTCTCGAAAGTGGTCTCATACATGTAACCGGACCCAACGGCAACACCAAGGGCAGTGGCTTTCTCCTTGGCCTTACCGGTGACATCCTGCCACACGGCGATGGAAGAGTTGATGCCACGACCCTCCTTGAAAAGGGAACGGACAGTGCGACCCGAACCCTTGGGAGCCACCAGGATAACATCAACATCTTTGGGGGGAATGACTTTGGTGTCCTCCTTGTAAACGATAGAGAAACCATGAGAGAAGTAGAGGGTTTTGCCAGAGGCGATGAGGGGGGCAAGTTTGGGCCATGTCTGGGACTGGGCAGCATCAGAGAGCAAGTTCATAATAATTGTTCCCTTCTTGATGGCCTCCTCAATAGGGAATAGAGTCTCTCCGGGAACCTGAAATTTGTTACAACCGATGTTTTTCAAAAAAAAAACAAGATGCATACCCAGCCATCCTCGATAGCTTGTTTCCAACTCTCACCATTCTCACGGACACCAACAATCACATTTAGACCATTGTCACGAGCGTTCAAGCCTTGTCCGTGACCTTGTGATCCATAACCGATGAGTGCAAGGGTGTCATTCTTGAAATAGTCCTGCAACTTTGCCAAAGGCCAGTCACTGCGTTCGTAGACAGTCTCCTTAACACCGGCAAAATCAAGGGTCTTGACACCACGAATACTCTGCATGACCATGAGTCAATGGAAGCAGTTGCTTGGATCAATTGGTCACGAACATGGACAGGAGCCTGTGCAACCTTCGCGACGGCAGCCCTTGCAAGTAGGGAATAAGAGGCAGTCTGTGCAGGTTTGAGAGCGGCCTTTGCAACAAGACCAGAGGAACGGCGCGATGCACGGATGGCTTGAGAGGTAGAGCGGACAGCAAAAGAAGCCATGTAGTTAGAGAGGAAAAGTTGGAATGAAAGTTTTTTTTACTGTTTGTTTCGGCCGAACAACTTTTTTAGAGAGCGTGTGAAAGTCCTGTAATGGAATTTTCCGTTGACAAGTCTGTCTGGGTGTAAATCTATTTTTGAGATACGAATAGATGTCTACCTATCTGTCCAACCCGGTTGACAGTAGTGTTGCTTCAAAACGGCCCAGCCTATCTTCGAAGTCAGTACTTCATGACAATCAGTGTCAATGTATTGACCTTATGAAAAAGAATTTGATCAACCTAAAAAAACAGAAGGTTACACTTTTGGTCTTATTTTTCCTGGCTATTTCAGATGGTTCACAGAGCTAAGCTGTGGATCATTTTTGAGCTTATTTCCCTCCGTAATATTCCAGGAACTAAACATTGAATAGGGTAAGGAGACTAAGTACCAGAGGTTACCTCAAGGGTATTCCTCTGCAAGGCACAATTGACAAATAAGGAGAAGGATCAGAATTGTGGTTGCAATGGTAGACTAATACTCAACTGGCATGACAAGTAACAAAGATATGATTGGTTGTGTTCATCAAGTCCCTACACTAATTAGACGTCACCTGAGCTGCCCTTTCGAGATGCATGATAACAAGAACATTACTACGTTCTTCGATCTTTGTTCCAACTCGTGTTTCTCCCTCTCTCACCTCGATGCAACCTTTCAGTACAACGGTCAAGACAATCGCTGTCCTCGATGAGCCCGAACTGTGGGATGGACAATTGTGCGTTTAAATTTGACCATGAGGCAACTACGATCTCTAAAGCTGCTTTTTCACGGTTTAGAAAAGAGGTCGAATTTGAATCTGGAAAGGTTCTCTTGTCTCGCCTTGGAAATAAAATTCATGCAACAAGCGCTTGGTGCACCCATGCCGGTGCCCCGTTGTCTCAAGGCATCCTCAGTGCCGACGGTCGCGTTGTTTGGTATGTACCGGTTTCACTAGGGATGTGTGCACTTTTGAACATGTCGATGCAGTCCTTGGCACGGGGGTACGTCGACAGTTCCAATATCCTAGGTCTTCATTTGATCCCTCAGCTTGTTTCAATGTCTGTACTGGAGATATTGGTATGTATCTCACAACTGATATTGACATGCTTTCGCTTCTTACACCAAGGACAGAGGATGCCCCAGCACCGGCAGCAATACATTCATTCAAAACCACTGTTGTCGACGGCCAGATTTATGTGACGGCTGACCAGCGATATACTCTCAAACAGAACATGAAGAGGCATCCTCGGATCTTGACCGAAGATACTTCCTTCCAAAAAGGCGTGATCATTGTTGGCGGGGGCTGTGGTGCATTTCATGCAGTTGTGAGTTTACGAGAGGTGTGTCTGGCCAGAATCTTTGGAGTAGTAATTCTAGGACTCAATGTTGTTCGATCTCTTAAGCATGACTACAAGGGGCCCATTACTATCATATCTAATGAGCCATATGCTCCAATTGATAGGTGCGGTGCATCTCTGGCTGCTAATACTATCACACTTAATCTCAAATAGAACAAAGCTAAGCAAAGCCCTCATCGTCGATCCTACTGAAATCATGTTGAAGTCACCGGCTGATCTCAAAATCAAGCATGGAACTACTCTTCGTCTCGGAGTTGTATGTCTTCAGCCGTCGCCCTTATGTTCCAGTTTTCTAGAACGTTTTCATAGGAAGTTACATCTGTGGATTTGAAGAATAAGACGGTTACTATCGAGGACGATGAAACACTTCCTTATGAGAAGCTGATTCTCGCACCTGGCGGGACACCTCGCAGATTGCCATTTGAATGTGCCGGTATTGAAAATGTCTTTACATTCCGCGATATTACAGATGCAACGGATGTTGTTGCAGGTTGGTGACATTTGGCTGTGTTCATCTCTTTCGCTGCCTGAACCTGACAGTGGTTTCATTCAGCTGCTACAGAAGGCAAGCGGGCTGTATTCATTGGCAGTTCTTTCATAAGCATGGAGCTGGTTGTAGCATTTCTCAAGAGGAAGCTTGCATCCATTGATGTCATTGGTATGGAAGAGGTCCCATTTGAGGTTGTTCTTGGTAAGGAGATTGGTGCGGGCTTAAAGAAGGTGGGTATATGCAGTTGATTCGCCGTCCTCCTGAGGCCGATCGTCCCATCATGCAGTGGTTCGAAAATCAAGGCGTCAAGTTCCACATGAAGACCAAGGTAGAGAAGATTGTTATCAGCGAAGATGACCCCGAACTCGCTTCCGGCGTCATTGTCAATGAAGAAACATTACCGGCTGACTTAGTGATCATGGGGATGGGCGTTAACCCGGCGACTGACTTCCTCGAAGGAAGCGGTATCGAACTCGAAAAGGATGGCGGAGTGAGAGTTGATGAATACCTCCGTGTGAGGACAGGACCTGATACAGAGGACGTCTACGCTATTGGTGGGGCGGTTGAACAGTTATCCTACTCACAGGCTTAACTTTGTCCAGGTGACATTGCCATTTACCCTCAGCCTAACGGATCTGAGGTCAGGATTGAACATTGGAATGTAAGTAGTTTTCTGCTTTCTATCGATCTATCGATGCTCGTGTGGTTCCAATCTCACGATTTGTATCTTGTAGGTCGCCGGAAATCAAGGGCGTGTTGCCGGAAAAAATATTGCCGGAATTTCGCAACCTTTTAACAAGATCCCTATCTTCTGGAGTGCCCGTACGCTGATAATTTGATTTAACAATCAGAAACTCATGTGGTCTGTAGTGGGCGCACAGCTTCGTTACTGTGGTATCAGTCACAAGTACGACGAGGTCATTGTAAAGGGTGATCCTAGCCAGTCGAAGGTACGAAACTCTTTTTATACGTGACAGTGTTAATCTATGGTCTTAGTTCGTTGCATACTATGTCCAAGACGATCGTATCGTTGGCGTTTCTTCGATGCAGAATGATCCCGTTGTTTCGAAGGCTGCTGAACTCCTCAGACTCGACCTCATGCCTTTGCCCAGCGATATTGAAGATGATGTGGTAAGGGATATTGTTTCTGGCTCAAGAAATCTGAGCTGATCTGCTTTGGGCAGAGTCTCTTGAGGATTGATATCAGCACAGCTAGTGCTTCGCAGAAGATAGCCTCTCGTGCCCGGAAAGCTTTGTCTTAGGTATTATGAATTAAGATGTATCATTAATAGCCTCATCAAATAGTCATTCAAAGTACTGTGTCTCATCCAAAACCTAATCTGAGCTCTCTGAAGTCTTTGCATAGTGCAAACTTCAAAATGATCAGAGGACAGTACTGATTGATTCAATTCTAGAAATATGTTCATAATAGTCGGCAGCCTAAGTACAAGATGTATAGATTATGAGGTTTACAATCAAGCCTCTGGCCTGGATGATCACCTCTACTAATTCTGGGTAGAGATAACTGTGTTGAAGTCAGTCTACTGTGCTCCCCTCCTCCCATGATCTACATAACAGTGAGTAGTGTCATGTGTTAGTATGTTGTGCTCCCTTCCTCCAACAGTCTGTGAGGTCACAATCAGTTCACTTTGCTCACTGCCTGTTCCAATTTTATTTCAATTTTTCCTGGATTTTGTAGAATTTATACAGTAAAAAGAGAGGCTATGATGCCCATGTGGCAAAGTGGAAGTACAAACATGCAAGCATATCGTCATGCAGTGTGACCTACATAAGCAGTCAACAAGACCTTGTAACATTATCATCAACAGCTTTGTCCATTTCCTTGCGGACAATCCATCGGCCTTCAGCTTTGACAACGGTTGACCATCTCTTACGGCGCGGCCCAGAAAAGGGCAAACGCGCAGCCACTCGTCTCCAAATCCTCGTTTTCTCTTCCCCTATTCCTTCTCTTACTTTTCTTTTCCCTGTACTATAGTTTCTCATATCCAAGTAGATCTCTTGTATCTACCACGGCCTGCCTACGAGCCCCGTGTAATAAATTGTTGATTTTTAAAAAAAAAGAAAAAAAGAAAAGAGAGGCTATGTTGACTAGTCAAATTATGTGTCAGCAGTCATCTTCCCACATCCCAATGCAGGTTTGGTGGCCCAATCAACTCACACCACCAATGAAGCATGGCAAGTCTTCCAATGATGACAAGTCAGCTCGGTTGGAAAGGTCAGGAGTAACCCCATACTGATGGGAAAGGAAGGAAGACATTGTCTCAAAGATATCAAGAATGTTTCTGGGCGTTCAAAAGCCCATATGTTCCCATAAAGTATCCTCCTGTCTCATCTATTGCTAAAAGTTTTGTCCTACTCATTTCCGTTAATGTCGGCTATTCTGCATCATATCCCGGTGGTGTGTCTATGGTCAAACCCTTGAAGGAAAATAGCTCCTAACTTAAGATACGTGACGTCCTCTTTGGTTGTAAGTAGTTCCATCTGGAAATCATCGAGTTACTAGCTGAGGGAACATACAGAATGGCGCAAAGATCTTAGAGATATTAAGGCAGTTTGGAAGATGACCTCCTATGATAGTTAACATCGCATCTTGGCTTAAAGTAAAGAGAGCATTCATTTTTATGTCCTCGTTACGCGAGTGCGTGGAATGGACAATGCTTCAAGTTTCACACGGAACCTCGTAATTGTTTGTTCCCGAATTCGATTACATTTGACTTGTTCACCATGATCTGTTAATATTCTCTATACCATTCGCTCGGTTCAGAAAAATGATCAAAACTTCTACAAGATCCAACCCACGGAACGAAAAAACCAGAGAAACAGCCACTTTTCTCATCGACCCAGAATTCACTGACCTCGAACCTACAATCACTTATCGACATGTTCTCTCCAACAACCTGGGTGTAAAGGACCCGCTGCGAGTCATTGCACTTTGTGATAGCGATGCATTCTATGCTGCTTGTGAAATGGTTCGCTTGAACGTTGATAAGGACGTTCCATTGGTGGTCTTACAATGGGACTCGTTAATTGCTGTTAATTATCCTGCGAGGCAGTATGGCATCACGCGGATGATCAAGGTGAAGGACGCATTGAATAAATGCCCACATCTCAAGGTTGTGCATGTTGCGACGTACAAAGAGGGAGATAGTCATCCAGGGTACTGGGAGAACGTGGATACGAAGACACACAAGGTTTCGCTAGATTATTATAGGAGGGAGAGCATCAAGATCGCGGCAAAATTCAGGGAAAGCTTACCTTCTTCGGTCGAAATTGGTAAGAATTGGTTTCTGGCGGCATACAGCTCACTGACTCTCTTGGTTAGAAAAAGCATCCATTGACGAAGCGTTCTTTGATTACACAAAGGCAGTTAAGGAAATTTTACTCCAGAGGTTTCCCTACCTTGCCAAAGTCCCACAAAATGCTCAAGATGGTATAGACACTCCCTTACCTACTCCTCCCCAATTAAAGTGGTCCAACCTTGCCGTGACTCATCTCATACCATCAACTGCAGCTCCATCTGAGGTAGTAGATATAGAGGCAGGTCAGAAGAGGAGGAATGGTGAGGAGACCGAGAAAAGAGAGGGGCATGACGGTGAAACGCCGGTTGAAGAAGTAGGGAATAATGAAGCGATAGGTACAACAGAAAATCTAGACGCCACGATTACGCAGCCAAAGGACCTAACAAGTGATCTGAGGGGACACTTAGGCGAGGATGAGCAATATACGACTACTTGGCATGACGTGGCGTTATCGATTGCCGCTGAGTTGATGGACCGAGCGAGAGGGAAAGTGAGAGAGATGGGATATACGACCTCGGCTGTGAGCTTTCACATACCTTTCAATTTCTATCCAAAATTCATGTATATTCATAGGGCATTGCAAGAAACAAATTCCTAGCAAAGGTGGACTTTTCATCTCGTAACCACAAAGTTCATGAACTCAAATGTTAGTCCCACAGCTAGCAGCGTCATACAAGAAGCCTAACAGTCAGGTGAACACATGTCACCATACCACTCCAGGAATGGGAGCTGAATTCTTGGTTGAATCAAAGAGTATATTGAGAAACAAAGCCATACCCTCTTATATGCGGCCCTTACCATTTCAGAAAGTGGGTGATTCTGCCCGAACACAGCGTTCATATCATGTCGCCTCACCTTAGTCAGATTCGCTTCCTCGGTGGAAAACTCGGTTCTGCGCTTGCGAAGGAGTATGAAGTTTCAATTGTTGGAGATCTTTTGTACGCTCCCGCTCTTCGCATTAACCATGCTTACTAAAGTCCGCTTTTGATCAAGAACGATCTCGCTTGGTGAGCTGTCAAGGTGTTGGATCGGTAGCGAGTGATTGATCGACATAGAGGAGATGCAACACAAATTCGGAGAGGGTGCCGTTTGGATTTATGAAGTTCTTCGGTATATCGTGCTTTCTACACATTCGATTGACTTTTTGCTCACTCCTAGTTAGGGGTATCGATAGAAGTGAAGGTAAATTCATCTAGTCTTTCCTTTGTCCGCCGATGCATTGATTACCTGGCATAGTGAAAGAGAAATCGGCAGTCAACAAAAGTATGTCAGCAGCAAAAAACTTACCCAAACCTATCAAGAGTTCAGCCGAAGGTCATCATTGGATTCGTGTTCTTGCCGCAGAATTGGCTCTCCGCCTGAGTGATGCCCGCCAAGCAAATCCCAATTTATGGCCGAAGACAATTGTTCTTCACGCAAGGAAGGGTATAATCATTCGATCCTCTTAGTGGAAGGAGACGCTAACAGTTGCGACAGGATATGAAAGTGGGACAGGATACGAGAATGGGCGCTCAAAACAGGCTCCT
>Ga0153999_1001275_pt1 | contig 10110 bp, 11 predicted proteins | sample TSNC083MetaG_FD_104675 | JGI IMG/M metagenome (GOLD analysis project Ga0153999, IMG submission 104675) | Attine ant fungus gardens microbial communities from North Carolina, USA - TSNC083 MetaG | ecosystem: Host-associated > Fungi > Mycelium > Unclassified | place: USA: North Carolina, Lumber... | reverse complement strand
TTTGTGCCGATACAATACTCGATGAGGGGCCCCCCAGAACCGGCGATGTGGTTATAGCAATTAGAAGGACATACGATAAAAAACAGTTTGCAAGAGGAGAGAAAAACACAATGTAAATGCAGTGAGTGCAAAAACTGGTAATACATAAAATGGGCGCTGTGATTCTAATAGAGGAGTTACAAATCTTGAGCCGAGGCAAAATGGTTAAAGGTGTTATACGGGGCGTTGAGAGTAGGCACGATGCTTTGGCACGAACAGAGAAGCCATAGGATCTTTCTTGATTGAGGGTGCCTGTTTCATTGGCCCAGCATTAGCTGATATGCTAGAAGCCGTTGGTAGTTTCTTTGGCGATATGTTGCCTGAGTGCTTCGGAATTGTTGACACAATAGTCGTTGAAGCAAGTGCAGACCCAGGACCAGTTGTCCGTGAGAAGGATCGCCGAGGTGTTAAAGAGGAAGAGGAAGCTTGAGATGGAGGCACGGTACGATTACTAGGACCAGATATGACACGTTTTGGGACAGTGTTGACGGATACTCGATCACAATTCGCTGACATTGACGATGTTAGTGTACAAGAGGGTTTAGGAATTTTGCCACCGTTCGTTGGCGGGAACATGCGTGACTGATACATAGCCTTCTGGATTTTTGATGCCTCTGAAAGGGTTTTCTGAATCAGAGTCCTGGGTTGCAAGGGTGCACCCCCTATGTATGACACACGTGAATAAGACGTTGATGAATTGAGCTGAAATGCAACTTACATCCACCAGCCTTGGGTCGTCTTGGCGGAAGAACTCGGTGGGTCAATTTACCTTCCCTTTCCTTCTTGCGCTCTTCTGCTTCAATTCGTTGCGCTTTAAGTTTCAGCCCAAGTCTTTCAAAGCGACGCTCCTCTTCTTGTGTAAGGACCTATCTAGAGACTGGGCTCTCTAAGTTCTAGAATTCTAGAAAAAGGCTTACCTGATATCGTTCTCTCCATGACTTTGGTTCTAATAGATCGTCATCCAGATATTTCTCTACAGCAGTGGGATATTTTCGTATACATATCTGCATCCATATCTCTATAGAGACAAGTCAGGAGACAGGAACTCCTCGTGTATGACGTTTTTGATCTTTTACCTGGCGTTTCATTGAATAAATGCTATAGAGAGATCAGAGAAGAGCCGACGTAGCTATGAGTCACGTACCGGAGACGATTCTTCTAGTAAAAAGAGCTGTTCTGCCGTGCATCGTTCTAGAATGGGTTTAACCAAGGGATAGCTCAGGTCGTTGCCGAGTGTTGCGATGGCTTGTAAATGGTCTCAACAGTGAATCACAATTTGTAGAGTATAAATAACACACAGTCTATGCATGAGGAGGCCACTGAAAATGTTATGTTAGCTCCAAGTGGCTCACTTATGAGGAGTGATGTTCACCTCGTTGACAGAGCTGAACGAGGGTTGGCACCCGGCTGTTTGTTAGCAGCTCGAAGTCACTCATGGTATTTTTTGGTCAGAGAAGCTCCTGGATAGTTATAAATATGGTGTTAGAGAGTCTGTGGGCTGTATGAGGGGCTATGAGATGCTGTGGATAAGGCCTGTGTTTCAATACAGACCTCCAAGATATTCCACGGTCGGGCGTGCCGAGTTAGCCATTTTAGGCAATTGGGTGATTGACTTGACACATGTCCACATGTCCAACTGGTCGTCCAACTGGTCGTTGGAGTAATTGCTTATCGTAAGGGATTGACAATCCATCCATGTTATTCGAATAGCTGGTAACGATCAATTTTCAGTCCCTGGTTGTTATGTGCAGTGGCACTTGAAGAAGAATGTCTTCTCCCTCGTTGTGACCAGATTGTCGTCGCAATTGATTTTCATGTCTATCTAACAGGAAAATATGTGTAAAAAGTTTCGTGAATTCCTCAAAGGCTGTGGGCAGGCCTTTCAGGACGAAAAACAAACTCGGCTATCAGTCGCGAGAACGCGCCAAACCACTACCAAACCGCCGGAGCGACGTCAAATCTGATCGGATAAAGTTTGGCGGAAAAATGGTGCATTCTGACATGTGACTCGATTCAAATTTGAGCGGATTTCACGCCATACTTTGCCATCTTCTTACACTAAAATCCTAGTAGTAGTGTAACATGCCACCATCCTTAGATAAGTAGTAAGGGTGTCCGAGGGCGGCTCGGCTTTATGCGGGAATCACGGAAAAGGTAGCTGGATATGGCCTCCAAAATTTGGTGCATAACGATCAAACGACAGTCCGTTGATTAGTCCTGCAATCTAGTATAAGACATGAAAGGTGCTGATTATGGGTGTGGCTATTTGGCAGTAGAATGGTTGTCAAAGGGGGGTTCAAGGGAGAATACGATGCTTAACAGTGAGTTCCAGTGATGTCGCGATGCGATAGGCGATACAAGGGCCTCCTCATGCTTATGAGACAGCTGGAGGATGACTACTCAAAAGCTTCTAAGTATCTGGTTACCCGCAGACAGTGTTTGAAGGGACGCAAAGTTAGCTCCGAGGGACCGATCAGAGGAATCAGACGGCAAAAACTTGAGTGCCTATCGTGACTAGAGAATGCGTTTCTGAAGAGGCCAACAATGTGGCAGGCGCGTTGCTAAGGGTTTGTACTCTTTGAGTCTGCCAAAAAGAAAAGTGCAGCATATGATACGTTTTCCTTCAAGAGATCCATAGACTTGCATTCCTGAGGCCTTGGCGTAGTATAGTGCGAAAGTTATGAATACAGTTTGACACATTCATCAAGGGAGTATGCAACGTCCAGGAAGTTCATTAACGAGCAAACATTTTGACCCAGCAACACTATATTCTTGGGAGGCTGGGAAGATAGACAGATTAACGATAAGAAATATACGTACAGAGAGGACTTCTGGATACTTAGTCCTCTTCGTCGGACAGGTCTTGGTGCTGTTGTTCCTCGGCTCTCATCGCGCCAACAAGATCGTCAGATTGCCCTTTTTGTGCCACTAGCCGCTGACCTGCAAAGGTTATCAGAACATGTTGGACAAGTAATTGAGCATGAGACGCACGGATGAGGATATGAATAGCCTCCTGAGTTTTCCTTTCCAGTTTAGCCAGCTTTTCCTGCGTCTCGCGCTTCAAGTCCCAGTTTGGACGTTTAGGAGCAATATTAAATACATCCTATAGTGGACAACCGGTCGCGCACATGATATGAGTTAGTTTTGGTCATTCAGCAAGGACAACGCACCAATTCTTGTGCTTGCCGTGCCTTGTCCTCCTGGATAATTTGCTCCGCAAGGCCGGCTACGTTTTTTTCTACTGTGTCTTCCATATCAACATCGTCATCCCTCGTGTGTTTCTTAATGGTCCGTGATTCTGGATCGAAGTTTCTCGGTTTGAACAACGACTCTGCAACACTAAAGTATTGATGATGAACATTTGGGGAGGTACACAACACATACCCACTCACTCATCAGTCACTTCTCCAGCCCTGCGTTTTCTGAGTGAGATCAAACGTGCTTTACGCGCCTCAGAGTTTTCAACAAGCGACATGAGATGAGGAGATTGAGAGGTACAGTTGACTAAGCAAATGATTGAGACACGGAACGAGCTCATCAACGCGTGCGGACTCAAATATCATCGCTTAGCTGCCCCAATTATGTTGTGTCCATGGCACCGAGCCTGCTTTCAAATCGACATTTTTAGGTGCAGTTGGACTTTTGCGACTGCTTGTAGGCATTTACATTCGACTGTCTCCTGCCATGCCGAGCCAAAACAGATGTCGATGGAAAATTACCCATGTGGACTGATACGGTGCATAGATTCATTTTGCCTCTTCCAAGGTTTAGACTGATAAATCTTGTAACAGCAATTTCTCAATTATTGCACACATTGGTACATGTGCCATTTTCCTATGACCTTTTTTTGCTCAACAAGACAGAATTCAGACCACGGAAAGTCGACGCTGGCCGATAGGTAGGCTTTTTTTTCTTTACCTATCGTAATTTTGAACTTATTTTCCTCCTCAGACTTCTTGAAGTTCATAGTTTCCTCAATCACCCAATGACATTCTGAGCTTACGCTAGATATAGCTAACAGGAGCGATTGAGAAGAAACAAGTTGGAAAAAATCAGCAGGTCCTGGATAAGCTTAAGGTCGAGCGGGAGCGAGGTATCACAGGTATGGCGTCCATATATCATCAGTAAAGATATTGATACGTGAAGAAGTCAAGGCACAGACTGCGAGGTATGGTATACAAGCCACTGGATCCTGTTTCGAGGAATCTAACAAGATATCTTCAGCATGCTTCACACTCATAGTGGTCGGCGACATCTCCTGAATCTAATTGACACCCCGGTACGGATGGGTTTCCAAGCGTCCTAACCATACTACTTAATCACGATCATAGGGCCATGTTGACTTCGCTTGGGAGGTTTCGCGGTCATTGGCTGCTTGCCAGGGTGCTCTATTGCTCGTATGTACCTCCTCAATCTCCCTCATCTAGAGACTTATCTCAGCTGGTAGGTTGATGCCAGCCAAGGAGTTCAAGCTCAATCTTTATCTGTGTTCCATAGTGCAAGGGAAAGAGGCTTGAAAATTATACCTATACTCAATAAAGTTTGTATCTGGTTCTTACTCCCAATTGTACAAGATTCACCTTGACTTCAGATAGACCTTCCCGCAGCTGAACCAGAGCGAATAGCAGCACAAATAGAGTCGATTTTCGGCATAGATCCTGCTGAAATTATCAAAATATCTGCTAAAACTGGTTTGGGCGTAGAAACAGTGTTAGACGCCATAATAGAAAGAATCCCTTCACCGATGGGATCAGATAAAGAACCTTTGAAAGCTTTCATGTTTGATTCTCTGTAAGTCGAAATATTCCTATTCTGTCTTCCTCTTCACACAGGTATCTAGGTATGACAAGTATCGAGGAGTGATTTCTCTGATAAATATACAAAACGGCATTTTGAAGAAAGGTCAGACTTGAATGCTTTGGATTGTCTGCTTCAAGTACTGAGCTTGAACAGGTGACAAAATTGCTTCGTGTCACACCCGGAAGAAGTATGAAATTACTGAAGTTGGGGTCATGCATCCGGAAGAGACCCAGGTTCAGGCGCTTTATCCAGGTCAAGTTGGATATATCGCATGCAATATGAAGCAATCGTCAGAAGGTATTTCTACACTGATATGCAAACAATGTCTGCTGAAATTGGTTGTCATCAGCTCATATTGGTGATACTCTTCATCGACTAGGCTCTCCAGTCAACCCTATGGCTGGGTTCAAGCCCTCCAAAGCCATGGTCAGCACCAACTTTTTACGCTATGTTCCGAGTTCATTTGTTTCAGGTTTACGCTGGTATCTTTCCAATCGATAATAATGATTTCCAGAAACTTGAAGAGTCGATCAATCGAGTGGGTGGTTTTCAGCTCGACCTTTGACACAGTCAACGAACTCACACGAGAATTTGACTGTAGTTAATACTGACAGACCGCAGTGTGACCGTGCAACGGGAGTCTTCGACTGCTCTTGGGCAGGGTTGTCGACTTGGCTTTCTCGGCACACTTCATATGGATGTCTTCCGTCAACGACTTGAGGATGAATATGATGCCAACATCATAATTACTGCGCCTACAGTACCCTACAAAAGTAAACTTCTCAAATGGCAGAACTTCTTTCTTGTGCTGAGTCAATATGTCCAGTTCTTTACTGGAACAATGATAAGGAATTCCTTGTCAGCAATCCTACTGATTTCCCAGATGTTAGTGACTCAACATTGCGAGTCAAAGAGATCCAGGAACCAATCGTAAAGGCCACCATTATCGTCCCTGAAGGTACGTGGACAGCCTTGTCCTTCCTAACCTATAATCTCAAATCTACTAGAATACTTCGGTGAAATGCTGGATCTTTGCTATGCAAGACGAGGAGACGATTTGAATCACAAATACCTCGACTCTGGACCCGCATCCTCTTCTCGTATCATGCTTAGATGCACTCTTCCTTTGAGCGAAATCGTTTCAGACTTCTTTGACCACTTGAAAAGTCGAAGTTCGGGATTTGCAAGTTTTGAGTAAGCTGCAAAAGTTTCCCTGATCACTCCTTATTTACATCCTGTCAGCTATGAGGATGCGGGCTACAGAAAAAGTGACCTCGCTAAGATGGTCTTCCTTTTGAACGGAAAGCCAGTAGACGCACTAGCCCTCATCATTCACAGATCTGCCCAGGATACTATTGGGAGGCAGTGGGTGAAAAAACTTCGTAGGTTACCGAGGCAAACAGTTTAGATGTCCGAATTTCTGATGCATGACCCAGATAAAGTCATCCCTCGGCAACTCTTTGAAGTGCCCATCCAAGCTGCAGTAGGGAAAAAAGTCATAGCCCGTGAAACTCTGAAAGCGCTCCGTGCCGATGTTACTGCCGGTTTGTATGGTGGACACTATGAGCGCAAACTCAAACATCTTGAGAACCAAAAAGAGGGAAAACGACTGATGAAGAAGCTTGGAAAAGTGGAATTACCACAGGAAGCCTTCTTCGATATCCTTAGAAAGTGAACTATACGAGATCTGACGCTCTTGAATTGACATATTTATACATGCATATAATCTATAATACGAAATCTTCGTCGTCATATGCTTCTTTCAACAAGCTATGGGTGGAGAGAGATAAGGCTCAGCATAGGGGGGGAACCGTAGGAAATATAAACTTACCGGTGTATGGAAGATGGTGGATGGTCACCGCTTGAGGGAACATCAGTCTGCATCCCAGTACCAGTCATCCAAAAACTCACTCATTCGTGATGTACGCAGCGATCAGCTCGGGACCTACATAATCATAATAGGGATTGAGAACGTCTACCTTGCCCACTAAATGCCCTTCCTCAAATCCTAAGACGTCACTGGGATTACCAAAGTCCAATGCATCATAAGCGTGATAGAGATTCCAAAGCGGCGTCAATTTAAATTGACCAGTGCATACCACAACTGGCGTGCTATGTGCCATTGCTGCTGCTGCCGCAATCTGAGAACCAGCGATCGCGAACATACCACCATTAGCAAGGATGACGTGTGCACCGAGTATGACTTTATTGACTCGTGACATAAGGGCGAAGATGGATGAATCAGGGACGAGAAAAGTGGAGACTCCAGCGGACGAGAGAGATTTCGCCATTTTGCGACCCCCGTAAGAGGGAGCAGTTTCGGCAACGATTACAGTATAGTTATGATGGTGTGCGGCCGTTTTGAGAAAGGTTTCGACTGTTCTTGACATACCCAGCGTCAGGATAATTTCGCTTGATTAAAGTCACCAAACGGTTCAAGACATGAAGAATTCGATCACGCACTCTGAATGGACATGATCCTTGGCGTTTTTCGACACATTATCGTAGACGGTCTCCAACTCGTCAAGAACATCTTGTAATGCTTCCATGAGTACAGGCTTTAGGCCTTTTGCGAATGAGTCCAAGTCATCTGGATCATCTTCCTTTAGTGTGCGTTGATTTTCCGACTTTGGTACACCAGTAATTTGCTTCCTGGGTTGTCCTTGTAGAACAAATTTCGCAATTGAGAATTGAGCTTTTTGTGGAGCTACTGCTGCGCCTTGTGTGGCCGTCTGGTATTCCTCACGAATGTGATGTAACACTTTGCGTACTGTATTTCCAACGGCGTGCTCTAATATCACATGTTCAATGATCATGGAATGGGTCCAGCAGATGGTAAAACTGCACCGTTTGGCTGAGCCTCGACTAAGCGGCGCCCGACGACTTTGATGATTTCTACGAGTTGTCCAAAATTTGAGAATCTCGCCTTTGATATCACTTGACGCAGAACGAGAAGGGTTTCTAGCGCCGTCGAACGTGAGCCCACAATCTGTCTTTATCACCACCATTATCGATAAAGCAAGGTGATGAACAGCATTAATACGCAATCAACCAGAGATCCACCATCGATATAGGCTCACCGACGTCTCAGTTTTGAAGCCAAGACTTCAATGGCCTTGTTGTATGGTGCAGGGCGATCCTGGGGCATGATATTCAGCAGATTTTGTCAGAATATATGTATCTTTCGTCAGTAGTTGCAGATCTTGTTGGATCTTGTTTTCTGTATAGATGGTCATTCCCAGCTCAACACAGCCACTCCTTAATCCCCGAGTATATTGCAACTGGACAAACCCAGAATCTTAGGGTACATGATTATACAAGATCCTGAACAAAATTGTAGGACTAGACGGATAAAAATGCCAACGCACTGATCCTAATTAGTAGCATGTAAGTTGAGAGTATCAGTCCATTGTGGAAGCTCAGAAAGTTGTTGAACATCCTTATCGCCACGGCCAGACAAACACTGCAAAAAAGCAATTTGGCGATCAACTGAAGTTTGACATTAATGAGTACTCACAACGACAAGGTCATGGCCTTTTGGAAGTGTTTTAGCAATACGAACGGCTTCCCAAATCGCGTGTGAGGATTCCAAGGCTCAAGAAAAATCAGAAAAGGAACACAACTGGCCCACGAAGCCAGCTCACCGGGAATAATACCCTCTTTTTGTGTCATCATCCTGAAACCACGCAGGGCTTGTTCGTCTGTAGCGACTACGTATTCTGCCCGACCGGAATCCTTCAACCAAGCGTGCTCAGGTCCGACGCCAGGATAGTCAAGACCCGCACTGATGGAGTGAGTCTCGATAATCTGACCGTCCTGATCCTGCAGGATGTATGACCGGACACCATGTAGAACACCGGGCCGGCCCATCGAGAGCGTGGCACTGTGCTTAATTCCATCAATACCTATCATCAAGGTCAGTCCATAGAAAGGTAGATCCAATAGAGTGAACTAACCCTCTCCACCTGCTTCTACGCCGACGAGGCGGACACTTTTGTCGGGAATAAACTCGTGAAAACTACCGATGGCATTGCTACCACCACCAACACAGGCAACAATGACATCTGGAGCTTTGCCTCGCGCTTCATGAAGTTGCTGTTTGATCTCTTGACCGATGACTTTCTGAAAATCACGGACAATTGTCGGGAACGGATGTGGTCCAATGCAGGAACCAACAAGATAGTGTGTTGTAGCAAGATTTGTTACCCAATCGCGAAGTGCCTCGTTGACCGCATCTTTCAGTGTGCGGGAACCTGAATAGACGGGTACAACCTAAATTCTTCGGTATGACATCAGTCTGGTTCTCTTGATTACTAACTAACCTTTGCGCCGAGCATTTCAATGCGGAAAACATTCAGGGCTTGTCGACGGACATCTTCTGCGCCCATATACACTATACACTCCATACCAAATTTTGCACATACAGTTGCGGCCGCAACACCGTGTTGTCCAGCACCGGTTTCGGCAATTATACGAGTTTTGCCCAGTCGGCGGGCTAAGAGGATCTGAAGCAAAATCAATTCGCTCCTCGTTCTATTCTAAATTGAAAATCCGAGACTAACCTGTCCGATAGCATTGTTGATTTTGTGCGATCCAGTGTGATTTCTTATTTAACAGGTCAGTCACGTATTAAACGGGTCAGAAATGCTCTCACAGATCTTCGCGCTTAAGCCAAATATTAGCGCCCCCAACATCTTCTGTCAGACTCTTAGCGAGATGGAGGTTAGATGGTCGATTCATGTAACCAAAATGACTATGAAATTCTCTCCAGAATTCAGGATCAGCCATGGCAGATTTATGTGCCGCTTCAAGCTCGACTAGACAATCCACAAGTGCCTCTGGGACATACTGACCTCCATATTGTCCAAAACGCTGTGGCAAGACTCCGACACCAAAAGCGTCCGTTGCTCTGTTAGCCTGATCCAGGCCTTCGACGGGAGACCCAGTAGGAAGTAGAGAGTAAACACGAGGCGGTTTACCTCCGCCAGATATATCCTGACAATACGCCTCAACTCTCTGCGGAATTTCGTCCGGAGGAGAATCGCCGATGACATGGATGAGCTTGCTGCCAATGACAACACCATTGGCTCCAGCATTAACAGCGTATTCAAAGTGGGCTCGAGTTGCAATGCCAAATCCTACAGCAAGTGGTACGTGTGTGAGATTATGAATCCGTGTGAGAATGTCTGGAAGCTCAGTATTGAGGTCCGCTTTCTCTGAGGAACCTGTAATGCCCATCTGTTCATACGAGCTAATATGAGCTGAAACGGA
>Ga0153999_1001274_pt1 | contig 10115 bp, 10 predicted proteins | sample TSNC083MetaG_FD_104675 | JGI IMG/M metagenome (GOLD analysis project Ga0153999, IMG submission 104675) | Attine ant fungus gardens microbial communities from North Carolina, USA - TSNC083 MetaG | ecosystem: Host-associated > Fungi > Mycelium > Unclassified | place: USA: North Carolina, Lumber... | reverse complement strand
TCCCGAAGAACAGCCTTTCCTTCCGGCTTACGATAATCTACCTTAAAATCCTTTTTATTGCGATTAAGAAATTCATAATAAACACAGTGATCATTTAAAAATGGACCGAAACGTCTTGTGTCATCTCCAATACCTTTTTCAATTTTTATCACTTCTGCCCCAAGATCTGCGAGCAGCTGGGTACAATACGGACCCGAAACATAACGGGTAAGGTCGAGAATCCGTGTCCCTTCCAAAGCTCTTTTCGCCATAGCCAAACCTCCTATTTCTGTTCTACAAACTCTACCAGAATTCCTTCTCCAAAACGGGGGCGAAGAAAGTTAACAATAATACCACCAGCCCCATCAACTGCACGTTTTTCTAACATTTGCAATCCTTTGCTTTCATACTCTGCACATACTTTTTCAACATCGTCTACTTCAAATGCTATATGATGAATACCTCCTTTTCCATTATTATAGCCGGTTAACACGCCTTCACGCGGAATGACAAACTCTAATGGACTCTCATTTTCCTTATACTTCGTAAATAGGCAATCAGCTTTATAGGATTCAACATACTCCATATAATCTGTTTCCAAACCGAATTTTTCCATAAATGACTCTGCTTTTTCCATGCTGGGCATTACTATACCAATATGATGTAGTCTGATTCTTTCCATCGTAATTCACCCTTCTCCAATTACTTACTATATAAAATCTCTTTTAAGCCAAATGCCTGCTGACCATAAATATCCTGATTAATAGTTCCAAGGTCTTTTGCAATCAGAGGCGTGAATTCCATCTGGTCGATAATATCTTTCTGAAGGTCAGCGCCTTTTGCAATCTCTATCAGCATTGGACCATTCTCCGTTAATTGGAACACTGCACGTTCAGTTATATAAAACATACGCTGTCCTCGCTCCATTGCCAATTTTCCACTATAAGAAATCTGCTGTACTTTTTTTACCAGCTTTTTAAACTCACCTTCCTTCCGGATTTTAATACCATCATCATCAAATTCAACTTCCAACCCGCCTCCGGTAAAAGTGGTACAAAATACAACGGTTTTTGCCGTACTGGTAATATCAATAAATCCTCCGGCTCCAGGGGCTTTGCTTCCCATTCTTGTTGCATTTACATTACCATGCTGATCCATTTCTCCGGCACCCATGAAAGTATAATCAATTCCCGCACCATTATAGAACTCAAACTGTCTGTCATGAGGAATCAGCGCCTGTGGATTTTTAGAAATTCCAAAATCCACCCCACCACTGGGCGTTCCACCATAAATACCAGATTCTACTGTGATCAGCACATCATCAGCAATATTCTCTTCCGCAATGATTGAGCCAAGAACATCGTTGGGGATTCCTGTTCCAACATTAATGATAACATCCGGCACCAAAGTCATCGCCGCTCTGCGCCCAATTACCTTTCTTACTGAAAGGGCAATTGCTTCACTCCCATCCTCTTCCCTTGCAATGGCCTGACCGCTATATGCCGGATCATAGTACCAGGAATGGGTTTGCCTGTGATCATTCACAGGGTCATCGCAAACAACAACAGCGTCAACCATAACACCTGGAACTGTTACTCGTTTTGGATCAATGGTTCCTTTTTTCAGAACCTGCTTTACCTGACATATTACTTTCCCACCATAGCGTTTCGTTGCCATCACTGCCGGTAAAACCTCTAAAACCATTGCTTCCTGCTCTGTGCTGATGTTGCCAACTTCATCACTGTAGGTGCCACGAATAACAAGTGTATCAATTGGCACTGGCTTATAGCGGATATATTCTTCGCCATCAATGATTACGATGTCGATCAAATCCTCCAGAAGCTTGGTGCGGTCATTCATCTTGCCGCCTTCTATACGCGGGTCAATATAGGTACCAAGGCCGATTTTACTGATCTTCCCAGGCTCACGCAATGCCATACTATGAAACATATTCGCCATTTGACCCTGGGGCATATTATAGGCCTCAACCTTATTATTTGAAATCAAATCCATAAACTTCGGACTCAAACCCCAATGCCCGCCTATCACTCTTTTAATCAGCTTTTCGTGGGCAAGATGCTGCTTACCGCCTATCCTGTCAGACTGGCCACAGGTATGAAAATAAGTAAGATCATATGGACTTCCAGTTTCTATAAATTTCTCTTCAATTGCTTTTAGGATGCTCTCACTGGCCGATATCAAGGTCATTCCGATTGTACACAAAGTCGAACCATTTTCAATCCATTCTGCCGCTTCTCTCGCAGATATAAAGACAGGCTTTTTCATTTTTCTCAAGTCCCCTTTCACTCTTGCCCACTCACCGGAACAAACTAATTACACAATTCATATAAAACTGCTAATCCCTGGCCTCCGCCTATACAAAGTGTAGCAACGCCATACTTCACGTTTCTGCGTACCATTTCGTTCATTAGCTTGATTGTAATAATACATCCGGTTGCACCAATCGGATGCCCCATAGATATTCCACTTCCATTCACATTGACAATATCTTCATCCAGCCCCAGTTCCTTAATACAAGCTGCTGCCTGCGCAGCAAAAGCCTCATTTAATTCAATCAGCCCAATTTCTTCCTGCTTGATACCGGTTTTTTCATATAACTTTTTCATGGCTGGGACCGGTCCGATTCCCATGATGCTGGGATCTACACCTGCTGCTGCCGCATCAACCAGTCGTACGATTGGTTTCAACCCAAGTTCTTTTGCCTTCGATTCTTTCATCAGGACCACTGCCGCTGCACCATCATTGATGCCAGAAGAATTACCAGCCGTAACCGTACCATCTGCCTTAAATGCCGGACGTAATTTTGCCAGTTTTTCCAATGAAGAATCTGGACGTATGAACTCATCCTCATCAAACATTCTTGTCTCTTTGCGATTTATTTTGACCTCTACCGGCACTATCTCTTCTTTGAATTTCCCCTCTGCTCTGGCTTTAGAGGCTCTTTGCTGACTCATGAAAGCAACTCTATCCTGATCTTCTCTGGTTATTTCATATTTTTCCGCTACATTTTCAGCAGTAATTCCCATATGATTACGGGTAAATGGATCGGATAATGCTGTAATGAGACCATCCTCCAGTTCTCCATGACCCATCCGATAACCATACCTGGCCTTTCGCAAATAATATGGAATATTGGTCATATTCTCTGTTCCACCTGCTACAGCAATCTCGCATAATCCTTGTTCTATCTCGTAAGCTGCAGTCAATATAGACTGAAGGCCAGAAGAGCAAAGACGATTAACAGTAACAGCTGTAGAACTGCTGGGAATACCTGCGTTAATTGCTGCAACCCTGGCAACAAATGCATTTTCTGCCGCCTGACCGACACATCCCAAAACAACCTCATCTACTTTTCCAGTCTCAATACCAGCTCTTTCGACAGCCTCTTTTATCACGATACTACCTAATTCACTTGCGCTATAATCCTTCAATGCACCGCCCATATTTCCAACTGCTGTACGGCATCCTGAAACGATAACTATAGAATCCTTCGACATAACTATTTCTCCTTCGCCTTAAATTAAAATATTACAGTACCATGCCCCCGCCAACTTCGATAATACCCGAAGTAACATAAGACGCTTCATCCGATGCAAGAAAAGCAATCATATTTCCAATATCTTCGGGAGTTCCCACATAACCCAATGCAATTTTCCCAACCATAATGTCCCATGCTTTTGGTGGCACACCACGAGTCATCTCGGTATCAATAAATCCTGGCACGATTGCATTGACCGTGATCTTTTTCCTTCCAAGTTCCTTTGCTGCCGTCTTTGTCAAACCAATTACTCCGGCTTTTGCAGCACTGTAGTTTGCCTGGCCCACGTTCCCCTGCCAGCCTGCCGAAGAAATATTGATAATTCTTCCATATTCTTTTTCACGCATATGAATGGCCGCTGCCTGCAGGCAGTTAAATACACCCGTCAGGTTAACGCCAATTACTGCATTCCAATCTTCAATCGTCATTTTGTGAATCATCTTGTCACGGTTAATGCCAGCATTATTGACCAAAATATGAAGGTCACCTAAAGTTTCAATCGTCTGATTAATTAGATTTTTGGCCTGCTCGTGGTCAGCAACATTGGCCAGGATGTAGATGGCTTTGCCACCTGCATCCTCTATTTCTTTTACTGCTGCTACCGCATTTTCTTCATTGATATCAGATACTACAACAGTGGCTCCTTTTTCAGCTAGTTTCTTAGCGATACCAAGACCAATACCTCTGCCAGAACCTGTAACAATCGCAATTTTACCATCAAGATTTCTACTCATTTCCTTTTCTACCTCGCATTCATAATTAATTTTGTAAATCAAACACATAGTCTATCCTAAACTTTTCAAATCAGGCTCCTCTACATTCTCTATCACCTGATCTGTAAAAAATGGTTTTCCCAGAGATAAGCTTAATCCACCAAATGAACACATCGGAGAAAGCATCATCAGGAAACCCAGTACTCCAACAACAAAAAGCAGCCAGGCTACAATTGGCGCAACATTATTTGATAAGATTTCCAGATTCCATAATCCCATCAATGTCAGCGCAATTCCTGCCAAAGAGAAAACTCCAAAGCCAGCTTTTGGTGCCTTACGGTTTGCTGGCAAAACGCTAAGCAGAAAAATCCCACACAGCAGCCAACATATTCCGCCTACTTTACCCGAAAATGGCATTCCTACAAATTCTGCTATAGATGAAAAAACATTTAGCAGTCCGCCTACACCAGCAAAAAATGCAGTGAATATCATAAAAACGTTTGCCTCAAAATCCGCTCCTCTTTGATATAAGATAATGGAACCAGCCAGATAGCTGGCGAATGCACCCAGCTGTACTGCTCCAACAGCAAGATTACCGCCATCACCTAAAATCCCAAGAATATTAGCCCAGAACAAAAAACAGAACACTGAAAATATAAAACAAATCGCCGGGCCTGAATAAGCAAGGCCGGATTTAACTTCTACCTCTACAATCTTTTTTTCGTTTGACATTTTGCCACCCTCCGTCATCATCAGTCAATCCAGCCACGTTCCTGGCACTTGGTAGCCTGTGCATAATCGTGGCCGAAGATAATCTTAGCATCATATTTCTTCTGCATTTCTTTGAGTGCATTGATATTCTCGACAAAGTTCAAATCCTGCAACGCACCCTCAGGGCCACGGCAATAATCATAACTTTCCTGTGTATACACTGTATCAGAAACCACCAGCACCGTTCCCGTGTTCTTCAAATTTATACGCAGCCCCAGGCAGGCAGGCGTATGGGCTTTCTGCTCGAATATAACCAAATCATCAGCCAGTTTAAGCTCACCGTTGATAGGTTTAAACTCCACACCCGGAATATTACTGAATGTAGACCTGATATAAAATCCTCCGCTGTCTTTAGACAGGCCGGAAGTATAAAACGCTTCCCTCAAATCCGCTTCAGCAATAATTACTCCCTTAGCACATTTTGTATTGGCAAAACGGTTAAGGCCGCCTACATGATCAAGGTGCATATGGGACAGAATTAAAATATCAATGTCCCCAGGTGTCAGCCCTTCCTCACAAAGACATTCAAGAATTGAGCGATGGCGGGTAATTGGAAATTCTTTCTTAACCCACTCAGGATATGAATCCTTCCACCCATCATCATTACCTGTATCAAAAAGGACATTTCCTAAAGTGGGGTGCTGTACAAGGAACGCTACCATTGGGGAAATTATAAATTCTGAGTGATCATCTGTTGCTACTAAACGATACTTTTCAAATTCCATTTGACCAAGGTCAAGAACCTTTATTTTAATATTCGACATGCTATACCCTCCAAAATTCATTTTTATTTGTACGAAACACTTAGTCCTGCCCTGACATCCTGCTGGATACCATAATATGAAGCGGGATATCTAAGACCATTCTTTGATAATTTTCTTATTCCAGCCAAAATCTTAGTTATAAACCTCGGTGGAAATGCAAAAACCAGTTCCTCTTCCAAAACTCCGCCAAACCGACGTTCTCCAAAACATGGAATGGTAAAACATGGTTTCTGAGTAACGATTGCCCTAACCCAGGAATCTGTACATGAAGTTTCACTGACAAAACTGGATTCCATCATTTCATAATCTTCGTATTGATATCCGCAGCACAAGAACATAATCTGCTGTGGCGTACCATACACAAGACATACATCCGGATCTCCAACACGTCCGGATCCCAGTGGTGTTGCTGCAATAGCTTCATAATTTTCCTCAAGACAAAACATGGTATTCTGATGATGAAGTGAATCCTCGTCCGTCTCGAACCACACTCCTGTCAGGTGAGTACTTTTTAAATGAGTTTCCTTTTGTGCTAATCCGCAGATCCCCGCACATTGTACGCCCGGAAGACTGGAGACTGTAAAACCAACCGTGAAGTTCAGCCTGGTAGCCTGCCCCAACATTTGACAAGCCGTTAGAATTTCCCCCTCCTTAGGTGTACGGATTTTAGGAACCATCAGCATGTCCTCTTTCTTTTTGTACAATTTGATCGCTGTTGGTGTTGCTTTTAATCGAAGAAGCTTTATCAGCTCTTCAGTGTACTCACCCAACTTGCCGGGATCATATCCATAATCTTTAACCGACATCCTTAAACTCTCCTTTCTATAAAAGTAGTATTAATTTCCCGATATTTGTAATATATTTAATTTATTTTTTATCTAAACATATTACGTTTATCTATGGTGTGTATAACAGATAAATTAGTAGTTGTAAATAGTTTTTTTATTTATTTTTTTATTTAATTGTTTACTTTTCCTAAATTATGATTTATAATGCGTTTATAGCACGAAAATATGTATATATAAAAAGGAGGAAACGTATTATGTCTTACAAGTATTCTGAACTGAAACCTGGAGATTCACAGAGTTTTCGCAAAACCATTACCGATGCAGATATACTACTTTTTGCCGGTGTGTCCGGAGATATGAATCCAATGCATATCGATGATCTTTATGCAAAAGACACGAAATTTGGCAGACGATTGGTTCATGGTGCACTCACCGCATCACTGATACCCGCTGCACTCACCTTGGCATTTCCCGGCTCTGTCTATATCTCCCAATATGTAGCTTTCAAAGCTCCCGTTTTTATTGGCGATACAATAACCGCCACTGTAACATGTACCGAAAAACGTGAAAAAGGCAATGTTGTCATGGACTGTAAATGTTATAACCAGAATGGCGATTGTGTAATAGAGGGAGAAGCAATTACCAAACTGCCAAGGGAGGTATAGTATGGCGATTGGTATTAAAGGACCGGCAAAATACGTACAAGGCCGTAACACTTTGCCGACCACAGGATTATTATGCGCTAATTTAGGTTCCAGATTTTATCTGCTTTGCAGCGAAAATACAAAAAGGCGTTACGGTGCCATCTTGGAAAAAAGCTTCAAAGACGAAAGTAAAGACCTTGTATATGGACAATTTACAGGAAAATGCACAAAAAATGTTATTTATAACTGCATGCAGGAAGTCCAAACGCAAAAATGTGATGTTGTCATAGGCATGGGGGGCGGCAAGGCATTAGATACTGCAAAAGCTGTTGCAGACAACCTGGGAGGATTGCCCGTTGTCATGGTACCGACGATTGCCTCCAATGATGCGCCATGCAGCGGAGTTGCTGTTATATATTCCGAGGAAGGCGAAGTCAAAAAAGCATTATTCACCAGACAAAATCCCGACCTTGTCCTGGTGGATACACAAATAATCGCCGATGCACCACCACGTTTTTTAGCCGCCGGGATTGGCGATGCACTCTCGACATATTATGAAGTCAAGGCAGTAAAAGCCTCGGGTGCTCTTACATTCTCTGGCGGAACATGTTCAAATACCGCATATGCATTGGCAAAATTATGTCATGAAATTCTAATAAACGATGGCATTTATGCCTATTGTTCCGCAAAGAACCATCTGGTTACAAAAGCGCTGGACAATGTAATTGAAGCTACTATTTATCTGAGCGGTCTGGGATTTGAAAGCGGCGGTATCGCTGCCGCACATGCTATTCATGATGGGCTCGCCCGTCTGCCCGAGACAAAAGATACCTACCATGGCGAAAAGGTTGCTTTCGGAACTATATGTCAATTAATATTAGAGAACGAAGATCCTATCGTAATCGAAAAGTTGCTTCATTTTCTCATTAAATTAGATTTGCCTGTTACTTTACAGCAACTAGGGCTCTCAAGAAAGAATCATGAAGCTCTTCTATCCGTTGCTCAAACAGCTTGTGCACCAGAGCAATTTGCTGGAAATATGCCATTTACGGTTAATCCATGTGATATCTATGATGCCATGCTATTCTGTGATACATTAGGAGAATCTCTGATAAATAATAGAGCAATTGAGGCCGTCGCACCAAATTCATAACCATGATATTATTGCATTTATATCCACAATACTATATTATTAAAGAACAAAACTATTCGAAAGTGTGGAAAATGCAAATGGAAGAAAAGAAGTTTAAATATGATATAATTGCCGATAAAATTATGGAGCAAATAGCCAGTGGCGTGTATAAATCCGGAGATAAACTACCATCCGAAGGAGAATTGACGAAAATTTATGACGTCAGCCGGGTAACTCTGCGAGAAAGTTTAAAGAAACTCAGCATGATGGGAGTTGTTTCTATAATGCAAGGTGATGGCACCTATGTCAATGTGTTACGTCCTGCCGGATTTATGCGCCCTCTCTTTCCTCTTCTGGCCTATAATACAGAGAATATTGAGGAGATTTATACTGTCAGAATACTTATGGAAGGCCATGCAAGCGAATTAGCCGCGCATAAACGCAGCGGAAATGACGTCATAGTATTAAGGCAATTAATAGATGACATGGATCGCTCTGTCCAACAAAGAGATTTCAATATGTACTCCGAACTAGATATGAATTTTCATTTATGTATTCAAAACGCTGCACAGAACGAAACCATGCTTATGATCCTTAGTTTATTCAATGACCTCGTAAAAGGCTATGTGCCTAATATTAATACCTCAATAGAAATTGTAGAGGATTCATTCAAAGATCACCAATTGATATGTGAGGCTATATGCAACAGGCGCAGAGAACTGGCGGGCATTGTCATGCGCGAACATCTTTTAAAGGCAAAGAATACTTTAATAATTAACTTGCAAAGAAATAAAGACAGCATTTAGAGCCAAAAAAATGATTCTATCTGCCAAATCAATATCGAAAGGGAATGGTCCACTATGAGCAAAATTGCAGTTCCTTATGAAACTGATGTCCAAAATTTATATGAAACCTTATTACAATCTGCCAAAAGATTTCCAGAAAAGACTGCCTTAATAGATGACGAAGGTCAAATTAACTATGCTGATTTTCTTAAAAGGGTAGATCAGATTGCAGATCATTTATACTTTACTTTAGGAATCAGGCCCGGAGACAAAATAGCAATTATGCAGGTAAACAGCATACACTTCTGTTGTTCTTTTTATGCGGCAGTTAAAATTGGCGCCATTGCAGTAATGGTAAATACCAAATTACAGGCTCCGGAAATTCAATACATACTCAGCCACACAGAGGCCTCTGTACTAATGATAAGTCCAAAATGGTGGGAAAAAGTCAGTGAAATACTTCCTGAAACTTCTGTAAAACAAATTGTTTTTGATAAGAAAATCGAAATCCCTGAAATTTGTCAATCGATTAGCTTTTCTGATCACTTAGACCGGTCAGACCACTATATCTGTCATACCGAAACATTTAGAGATATGCACTGTACTGCTGTTATCATGTTCACTTCCGGTACTACCGGGAAACCAAAAGGTGCTATGATGAGTCATTACAACCTGATGCAGAATCTTCTCTCATATGCTGACTTGCTAAAAATGGATGAAGAAGAAGTGGTTGTGGTTCCAATTCCCCTTTTTCATATAACGGGACTTGGCTGCATTCTTAACCTCTTTGTTTTCCTGGGTGCCACAGTTGTTATTATGTCCACTTTCGACCCCTTTGTCGTTCTGGAAAAGATCGAACAGCATAAAGCAACTCACTTTCATGGTGTCCCAATGGTTTTCATAACACTGACAAAGGCAATGGAAGTTTTCAAAGGTAATCTGTCTTCTCTGAAGACCGCGCTTTGCGGCGGCGGATTCAT
>Ga0153999_1001273_pt1 | contig 10119 bp, 11 predicted proteins | sample TSNC083MetaG_FD_104675 | JGI IMG/M metagenome (GOLD analysis project Ga0153999, IMG submission 104675) | Attine ant fungus gardens microbial communities from North Carolina, USA - TSNC083 MetaG | ecosystem: Host-associated > Fungi > Mycelium > Unclassified | place: USA: North Carolina, Lumber... | reverse complement strand
AGTTTTCCTTTAGCCTTAAGTGTAATTTCTTCTGGAATAGTCTCTATTAGTTCCACTTCATACTCATAATCTTTCATATTTTCTGATCTCCTTTCCCCCGGCCATGCCGGATAATTTTAATTGTCTAACATTCTCCCAACTTCTCAACTTCTCAACAAGTTCCTCATACCGTTTTTTAAGCTTACACGCAGCTTCAGATTTCTTTCGGTACTGGCTGCTTAACCTCCGGCACTGGCTTAGCTGCATCTTGGCTTGATAAAGCTCGTCTTTATCCTCCTGATCATGTTTCAGCAGTTCCACTTGCCCTTTAAGCTCCGGGATCCGGTTTTCTTCCTCCCGGTGCAGCATAAAACAATTCAAAGCTTTCTGTGCAAGCTCTTTTGTCTGCCCGTTTAGCCAGGCTGCCGTTTCCTGTTTCTTATCATCCGGCATCAGCTTGATCGCTTTACGGATTTGCCCTATTTTTGCTTCTGGCATAAACCGATCCAGTACAATCTCCATGCTGCCGTTTGGTATATCAAAGGTTACTGTCACTCTTATACCTCCTGATTCTTGCTTTCAATGATTCCATTACCCAGTTCTGCACATCTTCTTTGCGCTCCAGTGCTTTCATAACATCCTCATCGCGGGTGCCGGTGCATACCAGGTGATGGATAATCACTTTTTCTTCCTGTCCCTGGCGGTGTAATCTTTTATTCGCCTGGGTGTATAGCTCATAGTTCCAGGTAAGACCAAACCAGATTACGTGGTTTCCACCTTGCTGAAGATTAAGACCGTAGGCACTGCTGGCCGGATGCGTAAGCAGCACATCTATTTCCCGCCTGTTCCAGTCATCTTCATCCTTTGGGGTTTTCAGTTCCCGGACTCTAAGGCCGGCTCCGGATAAAGCTTTTAATATCCGCTCTTTGTCATGCTGGAAATTATAAAACACTAAAACCGGTTTTCCCTGCAGAGATTCGATCAGCTCCATGAAGGTCTCAACCTTACAGTTGTGGATCTCATAATAACTGTGGTTCTCATCGTAGACCGCGCCGTTTGACAGTTGCAGCAGCTTGTTGCTTAAGGCGGCTGCGCTGGTCACGCTGATGTCTTCACCCTCATCTGGCAGCTCCAACACCATTTTCATTTCCAGTTCGTAATAAGCCTTTTGAGCTTTTGCATCCAGTACCACCGGTACCTCGTGATAGATCAGATCCGGCAGCTGTAAATAATCCTCTGCTTTCATGCTGATGCAGATGTCCGATATCTTTTCCAGTATGCTCTGCTCACTTCCAGGTTTTACCTTGTAGTTATATATCACGTTGTTGCCCCGGTCTCCCGGATCAAAGTACCGTTCCCGAAACTGGGTGTACCGTTTTCCCAGGCGTTCCCCGTCATCCAGTAAATACACCTGCGCCCATAGATCATTTAATCCATTCGGGGATGGTGTGCCGGTTAATTCCACCAGCCGGTCAATGTGGGGGCATACACTGACTAATGCTTTAAACCGCTTCGCCTTATGGCTTTTAAAGCTGCTGGACTCGTCCACAATCACCATGTCAAACGGCCAGTCATTCCGGTAATAATCAACCAGCCACACCACATTTTCCCGATTGGTGATATAAATATCGGCGGGAGTATTTAACGCCCGGATCCGTTTCGCCTGACTGCCAAGCACCTGGGATACCCGAAGGATTTTAGTGTGTTCCCACTTGTCCTTTTCCCGGGTCCAGGTTCCTTCCGCCACCTTCTTAGGCGCCACGACTAACACCTTTTTCACCTGGAAGCGGTTATATTTAAGTTCCCTGACGGCGGTAAGGGTAGTGACTGTCTTACCCAAACCCATATCAAGAAAAAGCCCCAGTTTTTTAATTTCTAAGATTTTTTTTACGCAGTATTCTTGATATGCGTGTGGGTTAAATATCATCCTTCTCAAACTCCTTATTCTGTTTCCGGAACATGTGCCATGAAGGATCTTTACCCGCATCGGACATGACATAAATCAAGAGGTCATCAATCTGCTTTTCAGATCTGATTACACCTGCGGCACACCCTAACGTCCGAAGCTCCGCAATAGCTTGTCTATCCATATGACTTACTTCTGACGTTTCGTCGATGATTTTTGTAAACCCGATATGACCACCAGGAAGAATTATTAAATACTCGATTTTCCCAGCTCGCATTTTGAAATCTATTTCATACAGCCGTCCTCCAAAATCATTTAACTTCTTCGCAATTTTTTGCTTTAAATCCTTCGCATTCAAGTTTTGTACCTCCCTCTTCACAAATCATATTTGCAGTCTATCGCTTTACTTGTTTCTTCAAAGCCGTATTCCTGAAAGAACTGGCTTAAGCCATCTACTCCATAAATGATTTCCACTCGCTGACCTAAATCAATCAGCCTCTTACACTGAACCTTTTGCAGTGCAGTCAGCTTGCCGGTATCGGTTTTTAATTCCACAAACACCGGCGGCCGATCCGGAAAAATCACGATCCGGTCAGGCACCCCATCATTGCCGGGACTTACCCACTTAAACGCTCTGCCGCCCAGTTTCTTTGTTTCGGCCACAAGGATCTTTTCAATCTCACTTTCTCTCATAAATCCTCCGATCGTCAACTCGTCAACTATTGTCTCTACACGTATATATGACGTATTAAAACAGGTATATTAGGTACGTACAGGTATACCTATACTATCTATTTTTTTATTTATATATAAAATTGGTTGACATAGTTGACATTAGTTAATAAATCCATATTCTATAAGGTTTTTTGCCGTCAACTCTACTGTCAACTTTGCATTTTTTCGGTTGACAGCGGTTGACACCTTTCGTCAACCTAAAATGCTTAGTTGACAACGTGTTTATAGCTTGGTTGACACTCTTTCATAACCTTTTTGTGTCCCATGCGGGCCATATCTACGGCTTGATTTATTTCGCTGCCATCCTGGTAACATTCTCATAATTCCCGCAATGTCATTGCTATCTGTACGTTTCAGGTATTTCATATCTCCTCCAAAGCACTCAATCCAGATTTCAGAAACACAAACCTTATCACGTTCAACCAGTTCCGTTTCTCCGTGTATCTGACCGCCCCAGAACATCCTCCGTTTTGGTAAATCATAGCTGTCCCAGTCCTTTGGTATCTTCTGTTCCAGGAAGTCCTTAATCTTCCCTTCCTTGTCTGACGCTTCCCTGTGATCTTCCTGCTGTTCTGCCGCCATTGCTTCCAGCTCCTTGGATAAATATAAAGGTTCTCCAAGCATCCAGTAGGCGTAAGCTTCTGCCCATATTTGGTCTACTTCCTGTGGCAGCTCATTCCAGACAGACTTTAAAGCTTCATGGATGCCAACATCCACCGGCCAGAACCGCCGGTTCCCGGTCGTATCTTTTAAGAAGTCACCTTCATTACTTGTGCCGCAAAACACGCAGCGCCTGGGATACCGATCGGTACGTCTGCCATAAGCCGCCCGGTAAATATCCTCTTGTTTGCTCAAAAACTGTTTTACGGCCGATGTTTCCTGCTTTGTCATAGCCGTAAGCTCGCCGATCTCGTTAATCCACGTGCCCTGAATCATTTCCGCTGCGTCTTTTCCCTCAAAGGTTGTTAAGCTGTCAGAAAACCACTCCTTCCCTAAAGTTGCAAGAAAGGTGCTCTTCCCGATTCCCTGTGCCCCAGTAAAGATTGGCATATAGTCAAACTTCACACCGCCCGTAACTGCTCTTGCCACGGCAGCGCACAGAAACTTACGCATCACGGCTCTGGTATACGGGTTATCTTCTGCCCCCAGATATAATGGGAGCAATGTATCTACCCTTCTGATTCCATCCCATTTAAGCCCCTGCAGATATTGCTTCACAGCGTTTATTTTGTTCTGTTTTCCTACGATCGCCAGTGCCCGATCCAACTTATCCTGTTGTGCCATGCGGTAGTAATTTTCGATATACCAGAAAAATCCAGCATCATCAACATCCGTCCATTGCCTCATACCCGGTTCTTGATCCCAGGGCACTGGGCCAATCGTGATTCCCCTGTTTGCAAATTCATCTGTGATCACCCTTCCTTTAAGAAGGGGATCATTTAAAAGTACAATTATGATATTGTTCACTGTCTTTCGATAGTTACCATTCCCGTCTACCTCTAAGCTGCTAACCCATTCAAGATTATCTTCCTCGATCTTTTCCTCTTGCGGGGCTGCAAAAGCCGCTTTGGCTGCTTCATGCTTTTCCTTGGCAATTAGATCAACAACGTCTTTATCAGCCACCGCAAGCTTACTCATTGCTACGAATGACGGCAGTTTATTCACCGGCGTACCGTCCTTGGCATCCGCATCCCGGTCTCCATACATATGAAGCCGGATCAGGTCAAAGGCATTCACCAGCTGCCCGGAACAGGGATCCGTTGCATGGTGGGAATATAAAAACATTTCCCCGTCATAAATCACTGCCCCGCCAACGGTGGAGCCGCCGGTATAGGTGTATCGGTTTGGCATTGCCGTTTCCTCATACATTCCGGGGATAAACTTATCAAGCGCCTGGGTGACGCTGTAAGTCCGGCAAAACGCGCCGATAACGCCCTTCTTTGACGCTGGATCTTCCTGCTTAGCAAGCCGTCTCCGCTCGATCGCGTCGCTGCCCGGCACCTGCGGCCAGGTCGTTACATCCTGCCAATTCTCATAGGTGTTTAAGATACCATCTAAACTGCAAAACGGATTGTCAAAGGCTTCGTAGATATATTCGCCATTACTGCAGCAGCTTGGCCAATACATAAGCCTTACTGCTTCAAACGTAGTAGGATCACAAAATTCAATGCCAATCAAGAAAGCCAGTTTTCTGCCTACTGGTTCATATTCATCGGCTGAAGCTGTACGGTCAAGCGGGATAATCACCCGAAGTCTGGGTGCATACCCAGTATGCTTTCTTGTGCTATAGATAGCAGCCGCGCATCCAAGACCGGCAACCCGCTTAATGATATCGGATGTCTGACCGGCGGGGATATTGTCAAGATCCAGGGTGATTAAATCCCGTCCCTCTACATAAACCGCCTTCCTGCGGCCGCCTGAAAGCGTACCGCCGACAAATCCCCCAACATCCTTAAGGTCATCCTGACGCGCCTTTGAGTAGGCCAGGTACTGTTCCATCGTTTCCGTGCTTCGGACAGGAGTTTTTAATTTGTCTGTAAATTCAGACCACAGGATTTCACTTGCTTGCCAAATGGCAGCCTTACGGCTCCCTGCGCTGCTGATTCGCAGCTTCCGGTTATGTATCATTCAAGTGCCCCCCTAATCCTTCATATAATAGCTGCTTTCAAATCCAGCGCCCTTAAGAATCAACCCCGGCGCCCAGGGAATGGGATCCGCCATTAAGTCACATACTTCCTCTACTGTTACGTTCATCGGCGCGTCAATAATGACTTCATCGTGTACGTGGAACACCACATGCAAACCCTTTGCCTTGATCCGGTTTAAGGTTTCGGTTAAACAGTCCCTTGCGATCGCCTGAACGATGTTCTCGGTCATTTTCCCGCCGTAGGTGGAAGTCACCTCCCACTTCCTTGTCTGCTGGCCTACGTTGTAATAGTGCATTGCTTCCCGCCCAAACTGGTTTTCTTTTAAGAATGGTTTGGGATAAAATAACTTTCTACCGCTGGGCAGCCGCACCGTTAAGAACGTCTGGCCATACACCAGATCACCCTCCAGGGCAAAAATCAGGCCATAAATCCCTTGCGGCTGTGCTGTCCGCATGACTGATATAATCGCCCCGTCAACGGCGTACCACAGATCCACGATGCGCTTATTAGCGGCTCTCCATCTGGATACGATATCCGGCAGCTCTTCCTCTGATAATCCCATCTTAAGTGCTCCCATGGAAACGAGTGCCGGCGGACCCCCCTGATATCCCAGAGCAAGGGTAGCAACCTTTCCCTTTTGCCTAAGTTCATATTCCGGATTGCCCTTTGTGATCAATTCAATCGGGACATGGAACATCTGCGCGGCGGTTGCTTCATAGATTTTTCCGTGCGTAGCAAATACTTCATTCACCCACTGCTCTCCGGCCAGCCAGGCAATTACGCGGGCTTCAATGGCGCTAAAGTCTGCGACAACCAGCTTATTCCCATCCGATGGGATAAACGCCGTCCTAATCAGCTGTGACAGAGTATCCGGCACATTTCCGTAGATCATCCGGAGTCCGTCATAATTCTTTGCGATAACAAGCCGCCTGGCTTCATCTAAGGTACTTAAATAATTCCTGGGCAGGTTCTGCATCTGCACCAAACGGCCGGCAAAGCGTCCGGTACGGTTTGCGCCGTAAATCTGCGTTAGCCCGCGGATCCGGTCATCTGCCCCCTTTGCGTTTCTCATGGCTTCATATTTCTTTATGGATGTCTTGCTAAGCTGCTGGCGGATTTCCAGTACCCGCTTGACATCCGCAGGCAGATCCTGTTTTAAAACTTCTTCCACAGTGGCTTTTTGCAGATTGTCTGCAGTGATTCCTTTATCTACCAACCATCCCGTTAACTGCTGGTTACTGTTGGGATTATTAAGCCCCGTCAGTACCACCGCCTCCTGCGTCAGCATATGGGTACTCTCTGCATCGATCATCAGCGCCCCATCAATCACCCGGGTATCTACCTTAACGCCATAAGCATTCATCAGGACATCCATCTGCCACTGTCTTTCCTCTTCTTCTGGCACAGGAAACAGGTTTAGCCGGTCCAGGATCGCAGCTTCCGTTACTACGTCCTGCGCGCAATACTCTTTAAACAGATTCCACCGATCCATATCGTGATGCGGCAAGTTCCAGCTCCGGCCGCCGTTTGATTTGGTGGGCTTACACGGAACACAGAAATACCGAATCAGAGCTTTTCCAACCGTGAGCTTTTGTTTATCCTGCGAAAGTCCGATTGCCTTACCTGTGGCTTCCAGTCCGGATGTATAGCCACAGTACAGGCCATGAAACATTGTGCAGCGCCACTGGGATACGGGAGTTTTATGTCCCGCCTGATTTAAGCACCACCATTCAAATGCTGCGTTGTAAGCGTGTTTTATAATAGCGGGGTCAGACAGCGCCCAGATAATTTCATCCGGGATTTGCTCTCCGCAGGCAAGGTCAATAACGGTTACGTCTTGACCACCCCACCCATAAGCAAACAGGATGATTCCAAAGTCATCTGATTGTGCATACCGGTAAGCCCCGGCTTTCCCGATGTCTATACTGCTTTTCGTTTCAATGTCTATATTGAGATGTCTCATTTACTATCACCCTTTAGTGGAAAAGGGGAAAACGCCCCTTCCCGATTAATAAGGTAAACCCGTGACCGGATTAACCGATCCTGCCGGTGCAGGCTGTGTATACCCTACTCCTGGCTGCTGATATCCTGCCGGTGCCGCTGGTTGCTGATACCCTGGCGTTGGCTGATAGGCTGGAGCTGTTGGTTGCGAATATCCAGCCGGTGTCGGTTGCAGAGTACCGAAAGCTTGAGCAGCTGTCGGGGCACTTCCCCCTAACGGCTCTCCGTCACGAGTTTTCATCACATGATAAAGACGGCATCCGATTCCCTTTTTGCCCCCGAACGTATAAGGAAAGAATGTTACATTCACCTTCCCAAATATGCCGCTATACACTTCGGACTGGTTGATAATTGGATTTCCCTGCACATCTATAACGTTCGGTGGATAGTCCGTTGTATTGCTCGCCGTAAATACCCAATGTCCTTTGCATTCCGGACCGTAAGGCATTCCATCCGATGGGCGGACACCATCCCCGTCATTAATTGGCGTTGGTATAATCGGTGGACACTGGCCGTTCCATTTTTCTGTAATTCCTCGTTGTTTCGCGGCTTCAATAGCAGCATTAATACGGTTCATGGTATCCGTATCTGACTTGGGGACTAACACTGTGCAACCATATTTTTCTTCTTGTCCCGCTTGAAAAGCGTGGGGCTTAAATAAATGTACAAAAGATAATCTTATTTCTCCGGTTGTTACGTTTGATAAATTGTTCATATTTTTATTTTCCTCTCTTTAATTAGACGTACTCGTTAAATACCAAAATCTTTCCGACAGAATCCAGGTCGAACGCGAAGACCGAATAGAATAATTGCCAAGTCCTGTCTGGAGAGGTTCTTTTCATTAAGAACTCTTTCCAGCTCCAGTTCTTCCTTTTCATTCTGTGTAATCTGTTCAAATCTCCGCCATTCGTTTTTATTGTGCGGCATGACTAATGTCCTCCTTAAACGCTTCTGCGGCGGTTATAACGTTCGTAATCGCTTTCCGATTATCCGAAGCTTTTACAAGTGCGGGTTTTCCTGGTGCTTTCACAACAAAACTTCCCACCAGATCATTAAACTCTTTCTTGCCTACCACCTTTTCCACCTGCGCCAAAGTAAGCGGCTTTCTCTCCCACAGTACGGTGTCATTGATTCCATGCGTAGTAAGGGCATTAAACGCAAGATCCATATCCGTCCAATCTCTGGATCCTCTGCCCTCAACAGCTTTCCATCCAGGCACTTCCCGCCCGGCCAAGCATTCCGCCAGCGCAAAGTCTTTTAAATCACTTAGCCACTTAGCAACATCCTCGCCCTGTTTTAAATACTCGCCCACCTCATCATTACTGATCAGCGGCGGCTTTTGATCGGTAAAGAATGCAAGCTTTACATTTTCATCCGCGCGTGCCCGGCACTGTCCTCTTGCCCTGCAGTATTTACAGGTCTTCGCATCCGGACGGAAATCACCCTCCCCTTTCAGTGCCAGCGCAGCCTTACCCTTAACGTATTCCCCAAATGCCAAAAGCTCCTCCAGCGGACAATCCCATTCGGAAATACCGTCCGAAAGCCTTGGCTGCACAATAGTCATTTTGATACGTTTTACCGGATAGAGCAGCTTGTAGGTTTCATAGGCTCCTAAAGCGTACAGTGCCATCTGCGGATTTCCTTCCGCGCTTACTCTCCCGTCCGGGCTTTTTCCATATTTCAGATCAATCACATGGATGGTTTCGTTCCCGATCAGGATGCAATCAGCAGTGCCGTACCCTTCATTCTCATCTTCCGGATCCGCCAGTGTGTATTTTCCAAAATAAACCCGTTTCTCAATCGCCACACTTGGCTGGCTGGGATATGCAAGAGCTGTTCGTTTGATATACTCCAGGTATTCATCGGTGTAACCCATCATTTCATCATCCCACAACTCATGCTCTTTTTTTTCTTTTATTGCTGCTGTAAGTTTTCGCTTACCAAACTCCTTGGGTTGAAGAAAGTTTCTGACCTTCAGCTCCGCCAGCTCATGCGCCAGCGTACCCTCGGCAGCGGCACTTGATGATTTATCCGGAAACCGGGTTTCCAGCTTGGCACTGGGTGTGCAGTTAATCCAACGGAACGCACCGGAGGCACTAAGTAGCGAGTGAGACCGGTCTACATGACCACCCATTATATCTGCGCCCCCATCGCCCTGAGTTCGGTAGCAAAGGCTCCATACTGCGCCGGTGGAAGCTCCGGTAAGGACTGAACCCCAAACCGTGACAACATCTGCTGGAGATCTGCCTGTCTGCCGGTATCCATAAGTGTCATGGCTGCCCTTGCCAGATCATCCAGTTTATATGTAACTGCCGTCGTCTGTACCGGCGGCTGCACTGGTGCCGTCTGTACCGGTGGTGCTGTCTGTACTGGCGGCTGTGGCTGCTGCACCGGTGGCTGCACTGGTGCAACTGGTGCAACTGGTGCAACTGGTGCAACTGGTGCAACTGGAGCTGTTGCAGCCGCAGGCAAAGCATTGTTTACGGCTTGTACTACCGAAGCGGCATCCTGATTAGAGGTCGGAACCGCACCCTTATCCACAAATACCGGTGCCCATGCTTTCACAAACTCCCCAACGTCAAATAAATCTTCAAACTCTACATGCATTTTCATAGTTCCATTCCTCCTAATTTTTCTTTTAATATGGTAAGCTCATCCTTTGTGAGCGTTACGCCTTTGGTCATTTTTTCGCGGTCACTTGTCCAGCCCCGCAGATCATACTTCGGGGGATTATTACCCCACTTGATCAGGTTTAATTCCTTGTGGTAGCCCCCGACTTCCGGAAACACAATCAACGTTTCTAAAATCTCACACTTAATATCAGGCATCCTTTTTCCCTCCCTGTTTTTT
>Ga0153999_1001272_pt1 | contig 10122 bp, 8 predicted proteins | sample TSNC083MetaG_FD_104675 | JGI IMG/M metagenome (GOLD analysis project Ga0153999, IMG submission 104675) | Attine ant fungus gardens microbial communities from North Carolina, USA - TSNC083 MetaG | ecosystem: Host-associated > Fungi > Mycelium > Unclassified | place: USA: North Carolina, Lumber... | reverse complement strand
CTTGCCGCTCCGTATCTTTTTCCATAGGCTGCATAACGCCGGGGCGTACTGTTGCCATCTGCGGACGGTGCGTTTTACACCTGATAACCGCCATTAAGTTGCCGCCAAATGCGGGACGTGTCATTAACAGCAGTTTAGAATCAGGATCAATGCAAAGTGCTGTACAGTCGGCGGTTAAGCCTGTTTTTATACGGGCGGACACCCGTGGCGCGAGGTCGCGGCCGATTGATGTTGCACCAAACAAAACGATTTCCGGCTCTTTTTCTTTTATAATCGCCGTCATCGCTTTTGTGTATGGCTCTGTCGTATATTCGCCGAGCATTGGGTCGTCGACAATTACTACTTTATCCGCACCATAGTAGATCAGCTCTTGTGCATAACCGGAAATGCTGTCACCCAGCAGAACGGCAACGACCTGCTGTTTTAAGTCCTGTGCCAAAAAGGCTGCTTCACCAATCAGCTCATAACCGATACTTTGGAGCTTTCCGTCACGCTGCTCAATAAATACAAAAATATCTTTACTCATATTCTGCCTCCCACTATATTAAATGAACTTCATGCAGTTGTGCCATAATGGCTTCGACCGCTTCGTCCGGAGTCAACCCTTTGAGCACCGTACCCTGAGCTTTCGCTTCTTTGGTATACGAGCGTACAACATTGGTTGGTGAGCCTTTCAGACCGATTTCCGCAGGGTTGAGCAGGTCGGAAAGTGCTTCGTAGTCGATTACCTTGACTTCTTTTTCTGCCGCATCAGTGATACCGCCGACAGTCATATATCTTGGCGCGGCAAGATCCTGTATCGCTGTGAGCAGGCAGGGAAGTTTGACGCGGATTTTGTGGGAACGGTCTTCATACTGCCGCATAACAATTAATGAGTCTTTTTCCGGGAAAACATCTTCCACATAGCTGACCTGCGGGATACCCAGGTGTTCGGCAATCTGCGGTCCGACCTGTGCCGTATCTCCGTCGATTGCCTGTCTGCCGGTGATAATCAGGTCGTAGCCGATTTTTTTCAAAGCGGCAGAAATAATGGTAGAAGTGGCAAGCGTATCCGAACCGCCAAATCGGCGTCCGCTGATTAAAACTGCCTCGTCACAGCCCATGCTGAGCGCTTCCCGCAGAGCCATTTCCGCCTGTGGAGGCCCCATGGAAACAACCGTAACCGTGCTGCCGTCGATCTGTTCACGAAGCGACAGTGCCGCCTCAATTCCGCTTTTATCATCGGGGTTGATGATAACCGGGATGCCGGTACGGATCAGCGTATTGGTCTGCGGGTCTATCTCAACCTCCGTGGTGTCGGGAACCTGCTTAATACATACGATAATTTTCATAGTTTTCTCTCCTCTATTTTGCTTTCAGGGTACCGTAGATAACCATCTTCATAACTTCACTTGTTCCTTCGTAAATTTCAGTGATTTTTGCATCACGCATCATGCGCTCGACCGGATATTCCCTAGAGTACCCGTAACCACCCAACAACTGGACACAACCGCGGGTAACGTCATTGGCTACTTCTGATGCGAACAGCTTGCACTGTGCGGCAGCAGTGGAGTAGTCCTTCTTGGTATCCTTTAAGAGAGCTGCCTGCCACACCAGAAGACGGGCGGCATCTACTTTTGTCTGCATTTCAGCAAGCTTAAACCTAGTGTTCTGGAAGGCGTTAATCGGCCGTCCGAATTGTTTACGCTCCTTAACGTACTGAATTGCTTCGTTAAGTGCGCCCTGCGCGATTCCGACTGCCTGTGCGCCGATCCCGATCCGTCCGCCGTCAAGTGCATGCATCGCAATTTCAAATCCCAGACCCTCACGGCGGAGCCTGTTTGCTGCCGGTACCCGGACATTGGTAAATGAAACCTCGCAGTTGGAAGCGGCGCGGATTCCCATCCGCGGGATGTTGGTACTGACGGAAATGCCGGGAGTGTCCCGATCCACAATAAATGCCGAGAAGCCTTCACTTCCCATTGCTTTATCAGTCACGGCAAAAACAACTAATGTGTCGGCAAATCCTGAGTTCGTGGTAAACACCTTGGAGCCGTTTATGATGTAGTCGTCTCCGTCAGGTACTGCAGTTGTCTGCAGACCGCCTGCATCGCTGCCGGCATTGGGCTCGGTAAGTGAGAAACACCCAATTTTGCGCCCGTCTACCAGCGGGCGCAGAAATTTTTCTTTCTGTTCTTCTGTGCCGTAATCATGAATACATGCACAGCAAAGGGAAGTATGTACTGATATGGTTATCCCCGTGCTTGCATCTGCCTTGCTGACCTCTTCCATACATAATACATAGGTCATGGTGTCCGCCCCGGCACCACCATACTTTTTCGGATATGGTATCCCAAAAAAACCTTGTTTTTGCATTTTGGCAACTAAATCCATTGAAAAAATTTCGGTTTCATCCATTTCCCTGGCTATTGGTTTGATTTCTGTTTCCGCAAAGCGGCGGAACATATCCTGTGCCAGCTTCTGCGAATTATTCAGTGTAAAATCCATAAGCAATCCCTTTCCGTTTTTTATTCTACCCCAATTATATCCTGCGAAAGTTTTAATGTAAAATGCCGAATATGGAATCAACCATTACTTTCTGTTATAGATGGAGAAAACCAGGCCAATACACAAGTATTACTTTTTTGTATACATTTATACAAAAGTAGTATTTTACTTTGCGGCATGAAAACCTTATGATAAAAAGAATCAAGTATATTACAGAATGAGATTGGAGAGATGAGATTATGCCACAAATCATGTCAGCAAAACAAGCCGTACAGACTATGATAAAGCCCGGGGACACGGTTGCTTTCGGCGGTTTTCTGGGTGCCGCACACCCGGAAGAGATTACAAAAACAATAAAAGAAGAATTTTTGGAACATGGCCTGCCTAACGATTTAACCGTGATTTTTGCCGCCGCACAGGGGGACTCAGGAGAAAGGGGATTAAACCACCTGGGGGAAGACGGGCTTGTAAAAAAAATTATCGGCGGCCATTTCGGGTTGGTTCCGCGTCTTCAGAAGCTCATAACTGAAAATAAAATCAGCGCCTATAATCTGCCGCAGGGCGTTATTTCCCACCTGTACCGGGATATTGCGGCGGGTAAACCGGGCGTAATATCCGATGTCGGGCTTTCTACCTTCGTTGATCCGCGCATTGAGGGCGGCAAGCTCAATCAAAGAGCTGAGGCCGATGGGGATATTGTGGAGGTAATTGATTTAAAAGGAGAAGAACTGCTCTTTTATAAATCTATGCCGATTAATGTGTCTGTCATCCGGGCCAGCTATGCGGATACCAACGGCAACTGTACATTCCAGCGGGAGGGTACTATTGCCGATGCAATTTCGATGGCTCAGGCAGCCAAAAACAGCGGCGGCAAAGTGATTGTACAGGTGGAACGGCTGGTGGACTATCCGTCACTGGATCCCCGCTTAATCAAGCTGCCGGGGATTTATGTCGATGCAATTGTTGTCGCAAGCCCGAATAATCACAGACAGACATTCTGCACCATGTATAACCCTGCCTACTGCGGTGAAATCCGGGTTCCGGTCAGCACATTGGAACCGATGCCGCTGGATGAGCGGAAAATTGTTGTGCGCCGGGCGGCTATGGAACTGATACCCAATGCAGTCATGAATCTGGGCATCGGAATGCCCGAGGGAGTGGCGGCTGTGGCGGCGGAAGAAGGACTGGAGGGGCTCGTCCTGACGACCGAGGCAGGTACAAATGGCGGGATTCCGGTCGGTGGGCTGGATTTTGGCGTAGCGGTCAATCCGGATTGTATTTTGGAACAATCTTCTCAGTTTGATTTTTATGACGGCGGCGGGCTGGATATTACATTTTTAGGACTGGCCCAAATGGATGCGGCCGGCAATATCAATGTCAGCAGGTTTGGACCGAAAATTGCCGGCTGCGGCGGTTTTATCAATATCTCACAGAATACTAAGAAAATTGTATTTTGCGGTACATTTACGGCACGGGGGCTTAAAATTGACGTACAGAACGGAAAATTGGTAATTTTACAGGAGGGAGCGGTCAAAAAGCTGCTCAGTGATGTCGAACAGATTACATTTAGCGGAAAATATGCGCTGGAGCACGGCCAAAAAGTGCTGTACATAACAGAACGTGCTGTTTTTGAACTGACCGGCAAAGGGATTGCTCTCAAAGAGGTTGCACCCGGTATCAATATTGAAAAAGACATTCTGCAGCATATGGATTTCCAGCCCATCATTGATAATGTAAAGCTGATGAGTGATTGTATCTTCCGTCCGGAAAAGATGAATCTTATTTTGCCATAGAACAATGTTTATTAATAATGACAGATTAGAAAACAATGTTATAATAAGAGAAAACAAAGGAAGAAGGGGATTCTGTTGGATATTCAGTACTTACGGTATTATGTCGAAATTATCAATAATAGAAGCTTTACCAAATCGGCTGAAAAGCTGATTGTAACCCAACCGATGCTGACGAGGATTGTAAAGCAGCTTGAAGAGGAGTTGAACACAAAGCTGATTGAGCGTACCAGCAAAATATTTCATGTAACGGATACCGGAATGGAGTTATATCAGCGTGCTCTTGAGCTGTTAAGCTGCCACGATGACATTTACCGTTCCATTGGAGATATTAAAGATGCTAAAAGCGGGAAGATTCGTCTGAGTATACCCGGGGTTATTCTGGATGCCTATTTTCCGGAGCTTCTGCGCAGCTTTTATGAGGCATATCCATCCGTAGAAATCAGTGTGATTGAAGAAGGGTCGAAGCTTACAGTAAAGTCCGTGCTCCATCATGATGTTGATTTAGGAATGGTAATGCTTCCGGTAAAAAAGCATGATTCGCTGGAGATCATCAATATCTGGAAAAGCACATGCCAGTGGGTGACGGTGAAGACGCATCCGCTGGCAGGAAAAAAATCCGTTCACCTGGAAGAGCTTAAGGACGAGCGTTTTATTACGTTTAGCGATACGGCAACACTCCACGATTTCTTTATAACCAACTGCGAACGTCAGGGTTTTGTGCCAAAGATTGTATATAAAAGCCTGATGCCAAGCTTCGTATTTGACATGGTTTCGTATAATCTGTGTTCAGCTATCATGCCTTGGCCGGTTATCCGAAAATATGCCCGGCCGGATATTGCTGCAATACCATTAGACACGGAAATCCCCTGGGAGCTTGCACTTATTTCTAACCGGGACCGCTATCAGTCATATGCCACAAAGCAGCTGCTAAACTTCATTATCAACTATTTTTCTCGTCTTGCGGGTTAGAACCAAGGGCAGTGCATATTGAAATATACGTAAAGAGTCAGAACAGATGATCCGATATCTTCAGGAACGGGGGATATCTGATGATATGCGGTTGAGAAAAAATAGCCGAACATATAAAGTGGGCTATAAGAAGCAGGAAAAAGGCAAGAGGAGGGAGTACATGGAATATGCATTGGAAATGCGAAAAATATGTAAGGCCTTTTCGGGTGTCAGGGTGCTGGAAGACGTAACATTAAAAGTCAAAGCAGGCGAGGTTCATGCACTGATGGGAGAGAACGGAGCCGGTAAATCTACTCTGATGAAAATCCTTATGGGAATCTATAAAGCTGACCGGGGCGAGATTTATCTCGGGAGCAATAAGGTAGAAGTACATAATCCTAAGGATGCTATGGGAAAAGGAATTTCGATGATCCATCAGGAACTGAATACAGTTATGGACATGGAGGTTGCTGAAAATATATTTATTGGAAGAGAACTGTTAAAGAATGATAAATTGAAACTTGTTGATCGTGCGAGGATGCGGGAAGAAAGTGCGAGATATTTAAAGAAGCTGGAAATCGACATAAATCCGAGAGCATTGATGAGAAGCTTAAGTATCGCACAGATGCAGCTGGTCGAGATTGTGAAAGCCATTTCAGTAAATTCAAAAATTATCGTCATGTATGAGCCGACTTCAGCGATAACGGATAAAGAAGCGGTAATTTTATTTAAGCAAATTGAGCAGCTGAAAAAACAAGGTGTAGCCATAATATACATATCTCACAAGATGAATGAGATTTTTCGGATATCAGATACAATCACAGTTCTCAGGGACGGACAGTTTATCGGGTCACAGCCGGCCGGAGAATTGGACGAGGACAAGCTGATCAGTATGATGGTGGGCCGAAAAATCACAGAAATATATCCCAAAGACGTGGCTGAGATCGGTGATGTGATTCTGGAGGTCAAGGATCTTAGCAGGGGGAAGCGGGTACATAGTGCGAATTTCCAATTAAAAAGTGGTGAAGTGCTGGGGATAGCCGGACTGGTTGGTGCCGGACGGAGTGAATTGGCGGAGACAATTTTCGGAATAGTACCCAAAACAGCAGGTGATATTTTTATCAGGAACAAAAGGGTTAAAATCAAAAACCCCAGCGATGCGATTGGATATCGGATGGCGTTAATCACAGAGGATCGCAAGCGCACCGGGCTGAATCTGGCTGCGAATGTCAGGGAAAATATCTCACTGGCAGCTTTACGTAACCTGGCAAATGGCGGGCTGATTGATCGCAGGAAAGAGAAAAAAGCTGCTGAAGAATATATCAGTAAACTGAAAATTAAAACGTCAGGTGCCGATGCCATGGTTAGTAACTTAAGCGGTGGAAATCAACAGAAAGTAGTTTTGGCAAAATGGCTTTTAAATGAACCGGAAATCATTATTTTTGATGAACCAACCAGAGGAATCGATGTAGGTGCAAAGAGAGATATCTATCGGATCATTAATGAACTGGCAAAACAGGGAAAGGCGATTATCGTGATTTCTTCCGAGATGCCCGAGGTGATGGGCATCAGTGACCGGATTTTGGTGATGTGTGAAGGGAAGATAACCGGTGAGCTGCAGCGAAAAGAATTCACGCAGGAGAGAATTATGTCTTACTCCTCACGAAAGGATGGGAAGAAGAATGAATAAAACAATCGGAAATAACCGGTTTTTCAATTTTAAAGAGTTTGGAATACTGATTGCGTTTTTTATGCTGGTGGCGGCACTGATGATTATTTCACCTAATGCATTTGCTCAGCCGCGAAATTTGATCAATATTTTAAAGCAGGCATCAATTAACGGCATTTTATCTTGTGGAATGATGTTTGTTATTATCGCAGGCGGGATTGACCTTTCGGCTGGTTCAACAATTGCATTAAGTGGAGTTGCAGCTGCTTATTTTGCAAGGCTGGATAGAACACCGGTGCTGCTGCCGATTTTGGTTGCTGTTGCAGTCGGTGGATTAGTGGGAGCGGTGAATGGTGCTGGTGTGGCATATGCAAATTTACCGCCATTTATCATCACGTTGTCGACAATGACAGGTGTCCGCGGCTTAGCACTGATTGTCAGCGGTGGTTCGCCAATTTACGGACTGGCAGGAAGCTTTGAGAAACTGACCAATCAGTTTTTGCTGGGTGTTCCGGCACTGGCAGTTTATTTTATCATTATTGCGCTGTTCTCGGGATTTATATTGGTGAAAACGGTGTTTGGCCGGCGTGTATATGCAATTGGAGGAAGTGAGACAACTGCCAGAGTTTCGGGGATTAACGTAAAAAAAATGAAACTGGCAGTATATACTATATGTGGGTGTATGGCGGGAATTGCAGGTCTTTTGGTGGCATCAAGAACGGTACAGGGGTCGCCGACTGCCGGTGATGGATACGAAATGGATGCAATTGCAGCAGTGGTTATTGGTGGCATCAGTATGTCAGGAGGAGCCGGAAAATGGTATGGAACAATTATCGGAGCTTTGTTGCTGGCGGTTATCAGCAACGGTCTGGACATTTTAGGGGTTTCTTCTAATTACCAGAAGATTATCAAGGGTGTTATTATTGCTGTGGCGGTGTATTTGGATCTGCGCGGTAAGGCTAAGCAGGAGTAGTAAAGGTTTTGCAATATAAAATAAAATAATTAAAGGGAGATTTCATGATGAAGAAAGTGGCAGGAATGATTTTGACATCGGCGCTGGCGGTGGCAGCATTGACAGGATGCACCAGTGAACCCGGAGGTAACCAGAGCAGCAGCAAGACTGCAGCTACAGAAGCCGGCCAAACAGCAGGATCAGATACATCCGGTGAGACTGATAAGACGATTGCACTGTTTATGACACATATGTCGAATGAGTTTACAATTACTCTTTCAAGTGCAGTAGAAGAGGAAGCGAAATTAAGAGGGTACAAATACAACGTATATGATGCCGGCCAGGATGCGGCTGCACAGTCGGATCAAATTGAACAGGCCGTAACATTAGGTGTGGATGGTATTATTATAGAACCGGTATCAGTTGACGGTATTGTACCGGCAGTAAAGTACGCAAAAGAAGCTGGAGTTAAGGTGGTAATCGTGAATCAGAGAATCAGTAAACCAGAAGAGGCGGACTGCTATGTTGGTGCGGATGCGGCAACTACTGGTGAGATTCTGATGAAGAAGGTTATGGAAGATATTGATGGCAAAGGAAATATTGCATTGCTTCTCGGACCTATGGGTTCAGATGGACAAGTTGGACGCTCTGAAGGATTTGAAAAAGTGTTGGCTGAGTATCCGGAAGTCACAGTTGTATTTCAGGATACTGCCGAGTGGCAGACAGAACCGGCACTGAGAATTACAGAGAACTGGCTGAATGCAGGAAAGGATATCGTTGCAGTTGTTTCACAAAATGACGGTATGGCAGTTGGAGCAGCAAAGGCAATTGCCGATGCCCAGAAAGGCGGGGAGATTAAAGTCTATGGTATCGATGCTACCAGTGAAGGCCTGCAGGCAGTTTTGGATGGAAAACTGGCGGCTACTGTATCACAGGGAACAGAAGACCAGGGACGTCTTTCAGCGGATGCATGTGTGGATTTACTTGAAGGAAAGAGTGTGGACGCAGAAACAATTGTGACAAATGTGATTTATACCACTGCAAATGCCCAGGATGCGTTGAATGCGCTTAAATAACAGAAATGACCGATAGGGAGCAAGCTTAACAAGGCTTGCTCTTTTCTTGTCAGGAAAGGATGTTGCCAGAACCAATTTGATGTAATATAATAAGTGTGTGCATGTTTACGCATAGAAGGAGAAAATAGAAATGGCATTGACATTGCAGCAGATTGCTGAACAGGCGGGAGTGTCCCGGGGAACAGTCGACCGGGCCTTGAATGATAGAGGCAGAATCGATCCTGAGATGGCGCAGAAGATTAAAAATATTGCCAAAGAAATGGGATATCAGGCGAATAAGGCGGGCAGAGCGATGTCGATTGCGAAAAAAGGTCTAAAAATCGGGGTTATTGTACAGTCGACGGAGACCCCCTTTATCCAGGAGGTTCTGACCGGTATCGAACGGGCCAAGAATGAAGTGGAAAGCCTTGGCGGTACGGTAACGATTTATCAAATTCAAGGTTTGGATGCGGGGAAAGTGATCCGGGTGATGGAAGAGCTGCGGGCCGGACAGTATAATGCGATTGCTTTGATGCCTTCGGATGATCAGCTTCTGCGGCAGACAATTGACCGATTTGTTCAGGATTATAACATTCCGGTTGTGACGTTTAATGCTGATCTGGAAGATACCAAAAGAATCTGCTTTGTCGGGCAGGATGCCTGGAAAAGCGGAAACGCGGCAGCGGGTCTGTTAGGAGAAATTGTTGGCGGAGAAGGCGAGGTTTGTGTGATCTCAGGAAATGAGAATAATCAGGCGCTAATTAATCGGATAGCGGGATTTGTCAAAGAAATGAAGGACAGCTTTCCCGGCATCGAAATTCTTGGTCCGCGCTATACTTATGACGACAATTGGGTAGCTGAGAGAATTATGGATGAGACTATCGAGCAGCACCCTGATGTAAAGGGGATTTATATTGCCGGACACGGTGAAAAAGGTATATGTGAATGTCTGGAGAAGCGTAACCTGAGTGGCAGCATCAAAGTGGTGGCTAATGATTTATTGAGCGAAAACATTCCCTATCTTGAAAGCGGAAGCATCAATTTCCTGATTGGACAGGATCCCCAGACACAAGGGTTTGAACCAACGATGATTTTGTATCGGCTGCTGCTGGAAGGCATAGAACCTGAAAATAAGAATCAGTATACCGATATTGTAATTAAAACGAAATACAATGTTTAAAACTGGAGCGTGTTTGAAAAATCATTCCCGCAACTAGT
>Ga0153999_1001270_pt1 | contig 10126 bp, 8 predicted proteins | sample TSNC083MetaG_FD_104675 | JGI IMG/M metagenome (GOLD analysis project Ga0153999, IMG submission 104675) | Attine ant fungus gardens microbial communities from North Carolina, USA - TSNC083 MetaG | ecosystem: Host-associated > Fungi > Mycelium > Unclassified | place: USA: North Carolina, Lumber... | reverse complement strand
CTTAAAATATTCATCATATTATTGATTGTAAAAAATTTATCTGTTGCCAAAGACAATACTATGAACAAAAGTACCAGAGCCAGCAAAGGAGCTGCCTTTCCTAAAATATCTTTCATTTTCTTCTTTTTCATCGAATTTCACCTCCCCAAGCAGCTTTCATGATAATCTCCTGATTCAGATCATCCGTTTTTCTTGAAAGTTCTCCCATGATTTTTCCTTCCCGCATGACAATTACCCGGTCACTCATTCCTAGAATTTCCGGTAATTCGGAGGAAATCATGATAACACATTTTCCCGCATGAACCAGACGGTTCATGATGTTATAAACCTCGACCTTGGCACCTACGTCAATTCCTCTGGTCGGCTCATCAAATATATAGATATCCGCATTTGCATTGATCCATTTTCCGATAACCACCTTTTGCTGGTTGCCGCCTGATAACTGTCCCACCACCTCATCGGCAGTGGGAGTTTTGATTTTTAAGTCGCTGATGTTTTCTTCCGCCAGCTGATCAATCTGTTTCTCATCAAAGAACAGCCCTTTCGTGCAGTTTCTCATATTACTTAAGATCAGGTTTGTCCTGACTGATTGAGAAAGAACCAGTCCCTGTCCTTTACGGTCTTCTGTCAGAAATGCCATCCCGCAGCGGATACCGTCTTTGGGTGATTTTATGTTCACCTTTTTTCCGTTTAGATAAATATCTCCGCTGTCATAGGGATCCGCGCCAAACACGGCCCGGAAGGTTTCGGTTCTGCCTGCACCTACCAAACCTGAAAAGCCAAGGATTTCTCCATGATAAGCACAAAAGCTCACATCTTTTAATACACCTGCGGAGTTTAAATGTTCTACCCGGAGCGCTTCCGTGCCGGTTTCCGCTTCAATTTTCGGGTATTGATTGTCCAGTGTTCTGCCTACCATGGCAGAGATCAGGGAATCGTTATCCAGTTCCTCCGTATTTTTGGTCAGGATGTGTTCTCCATCTCTCATGACCGTTACGCGGTCGCATAGCTGGAAAAGTTCTTCCAGCTTATGGGACACGAATAGAATTGCAATGCCTTTTTCCTTTAAGGAACGGACCGTTTTCATTAATTGCTCCACTTCCTTTTCCCCAAGGCTGGATGTAGGCTCGTCCATGATGATGAGTTTTGCATCAATGAGGACTGCTTTTGCGATTTCCACCATTTGCTGGATTCCCATTCCATAGGTACCGCATTGCTTTTTTACATCAATGTCCTGACCTAGAGAAAGCATCACTTCATGGGCCATTTCATGCATTTTGGTATAGTCCAGAAATGGACTGCCTTTCTTTTTTAAGGCTTTGTTAATAAAGATATTGTCGGTGACAGAAAGCAGCTTAACAATATTTAATTCCTGATATACACAGGCAATTCCAGCAGCTGCAGCTTCATTGGGATTCCTGAATGAAACTTTTTTATCTTCTATATAAATAGAGCCTTCTTCCGGAATATGTACACCGGTCAGGACCTTAATCAGGGTAGATTTTCCGGCACCATTTTCACCGATTAGTCCATGGATCTCACCAGGCTTGACCTGCAATGACATGTTTCGCATGGCAACTACACCAGGGAAGCGTTTTGTTACATCCTTCAGCTCGACCAAATAATTACTCATAATGCCACCAAACCTCTCCTAACATGTTCTGATGTTTATTTCAAGTAGCCTTTTAATTTTTCTAAGTAGTCTTCTGCATTATCTGCTGTGATGACTTCGCAACCCGTATCAACGAATGTTTCAACAGTTTCACCCTTTATGGCCTTAAGGGCTGTTTCAACTGCCTGATAGCCCATGGTATAAGCGGCCTGCGCACAGGTGGCACTGATGTTGCCGTCAATGATATTCTGAACACCGCTTTGGTTGCCATCGAAACCAACGATGATGACATCCGTCAGACCAAGTTGCTTTACGGCATTGGATGCACCGGCAGCCGTATCATCGTTGTGGCAGCAGACGATCTGAATATCACCGCTTTGAGCAGTTATGATATTTTCCATTACATTAGCCGCTGTATCCGGATTGGACTGGGCATATTGTACGGCAACAATTTCCACGCCGTTTTCTTCCAGAGCTTTCGTGTATCCTGCCTGGCGGGCATCGCTGGTGGCATTGCCTTCAACGCCGCCGATGATAACGGCTTTTGCCCCTTCTCCGGCCATTTTAGCAGCAAAGGAACCGCCCTCGTAAGCCGCTTTGTCGTTACCGGTTCCCACAAAGGAAACTTTTCCTGCTATTACTGCGTCAGTGTCTACGGTTACAATGGGAATCTTCACTTCTCCGATTACACTTGCTACGGAGTCGGACTGCAGCGGGGAAATGACAAATGCATCCACACCGCCGGAGAGCATGGTTTCAATCATATTGTTCTGTTCATCATAAGCAGTTTCAGAAGCCGGGCCCTGCAAATCGACCTTGACCCCCAGATCCTTTGATGCCGCCTGAACGCCTGCCGCAACATAACCCCAGTATTCACTGGATAATGTTTTCAGAATGACACCAATGGTAATATCCTCAGAAACAGTCTTTTTTTCCCCGCAGCCAGTCATGGCAGCCAGCAAGGAGGTTGCTAACAGCATGGATATCATTTTTCTTTTCATAAATTTAAAATCTCCCTTCTTTTTTCTATCTCTGTGTTTTGCTATTTTAACAATAAAAGGCCGGGAAAACAATGGTATATTTTGTGCTAAATGGGGGTGTATTTTTCGAAAAATGGAATTTAAATATATAAAAAGCCTTTTTTTTGAGTATATAAGGCTTTTTTATTGTCGATATGCACAATTTTTTAAGAGTTAATCCATAACAATGGTACCATTGTGAAAGGTGATGTTTTTTCCTTCCATGGTGTATGCTTCTGCCCTCTGGTTTGTGATGATAATCACAGCAATTCCCGCGTTCAAAACTTCTTTCAGCAGATTGATGGTAATCTGGCGCATTTGAAAATCAACAGATGAAAACGGTTTTATACAGACCAGAACCAGTGGACGGACAAACATCCAGCGGTAATATAACAGTTTTAATTTGCATTCATCGCTGGTCATGTGGATTTTTTGCATCAACTCATCTTCACTGAATATCCCCTCTAACAGGTTTTGGGTCATCTTTCTGTATTTTTTTCTGAGAACGTATTTTTTCTTGTTTCGCTGGATCATAAAAGTCATGTGATCCAGAACGGTCATATCAGCAAACAGCATTTCTTCCACTGGTCTTGCTTCAATGAAGGCAATTCCATCCCGGATGGATTGGTGAACGGACTGGAAAGAATATTCTTTTCCGCTTAATAAAATTCTGCCGGCCTCAAATCCCCATTCTCCCTGCAGGATAGGAAGAATATTCCTGCATTCGGTAGAATCCAGATCCAGGATGTTCAGAACTTCCCCGGCATTTAACGATAGATTCAAGACGGGAAGCTCTGGCAGCTTCACATCACGGAACTCCAGTACCCTTTTTTTATCAATCCGTTTTTGTGACCGATCATTTCTTTCCAGGGTATTTTGGGGAGACTTTTCAAACAATTCCATATAGGTTTGGAATTTGGACAACTCATCCCGATACATATGGCCGATGGTTCTGCCTTTTTTGATGATGGTTATTTCATCTGCATATTCGTATAATTTAGTGGAGCTGTTTACAACATAGAGAAAACTCATTCCCCGGGCCTTTAGCTTTGTCACCAGGTGAAAAAAGTTCTTTAACTGGTCTTCCGTCATGATTATTTCAACATCCGTTATCACAGCCAGATGGCAGCCGGAGAAAAAAGCGCGCAGTAATTCCGCCTGTTTTTGCATCCCCTGGTCCAGCATATGTGCTTTATCCAGCAGGGGAATGGTAATATCCAGCTCCTCAAGAAGACTGGGCGCATGTTGGCAGAGAGGATTCACCCGCTTCCAGAAGGGGACCCGGCCGCTGGCCACGAAAATATTCTCGGCTACGCTAAGCGCCGAAAAGATTCCCTTGTTGCGGCCGATAAATGCAATCTGCTTCAACATCTGCTCCCGGGTTTTGAAGGATCCTATTTTTTTTCCCTTGTAATAAGTCCAGCCATAGTCCGGCTTTAAAGCTCCATACAGAAGCTGGAGGAAATGTTTCTTTTCAATGGCATTGTTGACGATGACGCAGCAGATTTGTCCTTCAAACGCCCGAAAGAAGAGGCCGTTGAAACAGATCTGGCCATCCATGGAACAGTGTATGTTTTCATAACGGAGCAGTTCTTTCTTCATCTTCCTAGCCCTCCTGTCCGCTCAGCATATAAGGAAGTGTGAGACGTACCTCGGTTCCAATTCCGGGAGTGCTAAGGATGTGGATGCCATATTCGTCGCCCATGAGCAGGCGGATTCGGGAATTTACATTGATCAGGGCGATCCCTCCTTTTCCGTCTTCATTGGCCGAACCGTCGTCGCCATCCATGCGAAAAAGCTTTTCATTGAGACAGCCAAGCCTTGCTTCTTCAATGCCGATCCCATCATCAATCACGGAAAGATAAAGAATGGTATCGCTGCGGACGATATCTATGACAACGGTCCCCCCTGAAACCTTTGGCTCCAATCCATGTTTAATGGCATTTTCTACGATTGGCTGAAGAGTAAGTTTGGGGATCCGGGTTTTTAAAATTTCTTCATCCTCCGGGGGCAGTTTGATTTTTAATTCCAGCTTATCGTCAAAGCGGTATTTCTGGATCAAAAAATAATTTTCAACATTAGCCAGTTCTTCCAAAAGAGTGGTGAGACTCTCCATTTTGGAAATAGTATAGCGGAAGAATACAGCAAGGGCTTCTGCGATTTTGCCGATTTCCGGGACTCCTGCCATAATTGCATCGGAACGTATGGACTCCAGTACATTATAGAGGAAATGAGGATTGATTTGATTTTGAAGCGCCAGATACCTTGCTTGCTGCTTGGCATTCTCCATTATTCTATCCTTGTCCAGGATAGCATGCACCTTTACAAGCAAGGCATCTGTGTCCGGCGAGATTCCTTCCAGGTCTTTGAATATTTCCGCAAAAATGAAGCCGCCGTTGAAGAATTCTATTTTTTTCCTCATCGTCCGGAGGGGCTCTAAAATCCTGATCTTACCAATAACCAGCAGCAGCAGAAAGGAAAACAGCATACTCCATACGGCAACCGCATAAAGAATGGATTTGGTCAGCTCCGGCTTAAGCAAAATCAGAAAGAGCAGGAACAGAACCAGGCAGCTCCATGAAATCATGGCCCTTATCCAGATCTGAATCTTTTTTATTAACCATTGTTTTTTCAAAGCATCACCTCCCCGGTTCATCGTTCCAGAAACATTTTGCGGTATTCATTGGGAGAAACGCCCAACGCTTTTTTAAACTGTTTGGTGAAAAATTTTATATCACTATAGCCAACCAGTTCCGCTACTTCGCTTACGCTCCGTTCTTTTTCGACCAGTAGCTTTTTGGCGGTCTCAATTCTTACCATCTGAATATATTCGGTCAGTGTTTTTCCCGTTTCTTTTTTGAACAGATGTGAGAAATAAGAATAACTGAACCCGGCATTTTTAGCAAGATCTTCCAGTTTTATATGAAGGCCTTTGTTTTCTTCTATATATTGTCTGGCAAAGGCAACCGGCTTTATTTCTTTGTTTTTTAAATGGTCCAGAACTTCCTGCAAGGCTTTGATAAGCGTTTCTTCCAGAAGCTCAAAGGCCTGATTAAGGCTGATACAGTGCCCATACATGTCGGAGAAGTAAGCCGTTTTCCCGCTTTTGTCCAAAGGAGTATCAAGCTGTCCAAGCCAGTCCAGATAATCGCGGACAAGCCGGAGCAGTTCCATTTTTACGTCAAGGCCGGTGATGCCTCTTGCCGTACGCATAATCCGCCTGGCCTCGTTTACATATTTCTTTATTTCTTCCGCTTCAAAGGATTCTGGCCGGTTTTCCATCAGCCTTGAAATCCGTGAGCTTAAGGCGTGTTTTTCTTCTGGCCTGGTGTTCCATATCTTCAATTCCGTAACGGCATCGGTATCCGTAAGGAGTCGGTTGTACATGGCAATCCGGCTGTGCTGGATCTGCCGGATCAGCGCTTCGTCCGTATCCGCCGGCTCCGAGATAACCGCTGTAAAACAGATCTTTGGAAATAAGTCCTGAAGCCCCATAACACGGTCTCTGACATGGTTTACGGCTTTGATCAGTTCCTCCCGGTCCCGTTTCTGGCAAAGCAATAAAAAGATCCCTTCATCTGATGCCTCCATGGTTAACTCTCCTTCATCGGAAGCAAATTCAACCTGCAGGATCTCCATGGTCTTATCAATTAAAAGCTGATAGGTATCTTTTATGAAATCCTTATATTCAATATCCGCCTTCACCACCAGACACCGGCTGCCCGGTTCAGCAACCCGGGAGGTATTGATTTTCCGGACTTCTTTTAGGACTGTCTCGGGTTTTTCCTCCGGTTTTTGCTCCAGTGCTATTTTTAAATATACCCGTTTAAACTTACCGGAATAGTTTCTTACGGTTTTCTCCAGCTGCATCCAGGCTTCCTGGCTGCTTTTCTGCTCCATGGTCTCCTTGACAAGCTTCTTTAATGTGCGGTTCAGATCATCCTGATTAATCGGTTTCAGTAAGTAATCCCGCACGCCATACCGAAGCCCCTGCTGTGCATACTGAAAGTCCTTATAGCCGCTTATGATAATGCATTTCAGGGCCGCATTCTGTTTCCTGGCTTCCTCAATCAGCTGCAGGCCGTCCATGCCGGGCATACGGATATCCGTAAGCAGAACGTCAGGTTTCTTTTCCCGAATCAATTCCAGGGCGGTAATGCCGTCATAAGCCACGCCCAGTAGTTTTGCCCCGATATTATCCCATTCGATCAAATATTCTAAAAGTCTGCATATTTTCTTTTCATCATCTGCAATTATTATTCCTAAAATTGAAATCATCCCCCATAGTTTTAATCCGCTAAAAATAAATGCCCCACCTGCTTAAGCAAGTGGGGTCCCTTCCTTAATAACTGTCATCAACGCCAACTCCTGATTCAATAGCACAACATTGCCTTTTTTGCCCGGGGTAAGCGAGCCGTATTGATCATAAATACCGAGGCATTTGGCCGGGTTTGCCGTAGCGCAAGCCACTGCCGTTGCAAGTGGAATCCCCATATGCTTCACTGCATAGCGAAGACAATCCATCAGTGTTGATACCGATCCCGCCAATGTACCGTCACTGGTCAGCGTTGCCTGGCGGTCTTTGACGGTTACGGCAAGGCCGCCCAGGGTATACTCACCATCCGGCATTCCCGTTGCCCGCATACTGTCACTGATCAGGATGATCCGGTCCTCGCCCAGCATCCGGAAAGTGGTCCGGACGGCGGCCGGGTGAATATGGATTCCATCACAGATCAATTCTGCGTACACATGCGGACTGTCCGCCACCGCACCAATTACTCCCGGAGCACGGTGGGTAAAGGGCGGCATGGCATTGTACAGATGAACGGCATGATTGGCACCGGCATCAAAGGCTGCTTTGGCAGTGTCATAATCGGCATTGGTATGAGCCAGGGAAAAAGCCACTTTGTCTTTCATCTGACGAATCAGATCCAGGGAGTCTCCGCTCTCTTCCGGCGCCAGGCCGATAAATTTCACCAAACCGTCTGATGCCTTTAAAAATCTTTCACAGATATCAGCGGCACAAGGAATGATGTTGCGGTCATCCTGCGCCCCTTTTTTGATTGGACTGATGAATGGCCCTTCCATGTTAATGCCTACCAAATCCGCCTGGAAAGGCTTTGCCCCGTCTGCGGATGCATTCGATGCCTTCCGGTAAGCCGCACCAACGGCCAGTACATGCTCCAGATCTTCCACTGTCAGAGTCATCGTAGCCGGTGCGATCGCCGTCACCCCGATGCTGGCCTCATACCTGGCAATCTCCTCCACTGCCTCCATGGTACCGTCACAGAAATCATATCCCATACAGCCATGAAAATGCAGGTCAATCAGGCCCGGGATGGCATAACAGCCATTCCCATCCAGCACTTCGGAATCGTCCGTCGCTGCTGCCAATGATTCCGCTATGGAAACGATCACTCCATCCTGAATCAAAATATCTCCATCAACAAATTTTTTTTCTTCTGTATATACTTTCACATTTCGAATAATCATTTGTTCACCTATTTTCCTAATGCGGCCTGATCCGCAATGATCACTACGTCATGATGCAGCTGCAGCACCGAAGCCGGTACCTGCGGCGTAATCGGGCCATTGATTACCCGGTCCAGGATCTCCGCCTTTTCCGCACCGCTGACAATCACCAGAATCTTCTTTGCCTGCATGATCCCCTGGATCCCCATCGTATAAGCCCGGCGCGGTACCTTATCCTCCGACTCAAAGAACCGTGTGTTTGCTTCGATGGTACTTTCCGCCAGTTCCACACAGTGGGTCTGCTTTTCAAATATTTCATCCGGTTCATTGAATCCAATATGGCCATTATGGCCAAGTCCCAACAGCTGCAGATCAACGCCGCCGGTCCGGGCAATTGTTGCGTTATAGTCATCGCAGGCCTTCCTGGCATCCAACTCCAATCCATTCGGTACAAAGGTTCTGGCTTTGTCAATATTCACCCGGTCAAACAGATGCTGATTCATAAAATAGCGGTAACTCTGGTCATCCTCGCCGCCTAATCCGCAATATTCATCCAGGTTGACACTGGTTACCCGGGAAAAATCCAGGTCCCCCTGCTCATACCATCTCACCAGCTGGTCATAGGTTCCTACTGGTGAAGAACCAGTTGCCAGCCCCAGGACACAGTCCGGTTTCATAATGATCTGGGCGGAAATAATATTAGCCGCCTTGCGGCTCATGTCTTGATAGTCTTTTGCTTCATAAATAGTCATGTGTATTTCTCCTCTCTTAGAACAGATTATTATAATTGTAACATTAATAATGTATCTCTTCAACGTCTAACTGCGAGAAATAATTATGTTTCAACCATCCGCAGATTAGGAATTGCAATGACACTAAAAATTATTAGAATCATTCCCGAACAAATCAATGTTTTCCTGATGGACAAAGTATCTCCTAAAAATCCCCAAAGCATCATTCCAATTGGTAACGAAGTATTTGTCATAGTCTCATATCGGGAAAAGATCAACTTCCTATTCTTCTGAACAGACATATTTTGTAGAATAGAAATTACTAAGATTTGAAAAAAGCTGATAAAAAATGAAGAGAGTGACATGATAATACAATAGACGAAAAATGTATCAATAGCATTTGGCAAAAAGAATATAAGAGCACCTGATATTGCCATCGCAATGGGTACATTTCTCACCATCTTCAATCGTTTAGATATGGCACTAACAAATAATCCGCAAATGATAGCACCGCAACTATAGGCAACTTCATTATACGCCAATTTCGAAATGTCTCCGCTGAAAGTATTGCTGACAAGCAGAGGCGTCAAAAATGCTACCGGTACAATCAGAAACGTAAAAATCATATGTATACCAAGAACCTTTTTAACTGTACCGTCTAATTGCCCAAACAGGATCTCTTTTGTCCTTCTCCCCTGCAAATTGTCAGTATTAATGGACACTAAAAATATCACTGCAAAAAGTACCGTTACAAAATCAATCATTAATGCTGCAGGCGTTGAAACGGTAACAACAATAATCCCCCCAAGCGCAGGTGCAACTAAACTGCATATGGAAGAAATTACAGAATTGAACCCATTAATTTTAACCAAATCACAATCTGGAGTTATTTCTGCTAACAGAATTTTTTCACACGGGTTTTGTACTCCCGCCCCAACAGCACGTAACGCCAGTACTGTCAGGATAACACTATATTTATCTATACCCAACAATATTAGAACAGCTAACAGCGTAGATAAAAACGCTGTTAGCAAATCAGCATAAATCAGGGCAGTTTTAATATGTTCGAACCGTACCTTCTTTTCTACAAAATAAGTACCTGTAATTTTAGGCAAATACGTAACCACTAAAGACATGGACAGCATTAGCGCTGAGCCACTCTTCAAAGTTATATACCAAATAATTACATAATCGACGATAGATGACCCAAACATTGAAAAAGCCTGACTTGTCAAATATAAGTACGATTTTTTTGCGCTTTTTTCCATTCACCGAGTCCTTATTTTTTGCCT
>Ga0153999_1001269_pt1 | contig 10126 bp, 13 predicted proteins | sample TSNC083MetaG_FD_104675 | JGI IMG/M metagenome (GOLD analysis project Ga0153999, IMG submission 104675) | Attine ant fungus gardens microbial communities from North Carolina, USA - TSNC083 MetaG | ecosystem: Host-associated > Fungi > Mycelium > Unclassified | place: USA: North Carolina, Lumber... | reverse complement strand
GAATGACGTCATTTACGTCATCTGCTGAAATTTGCTGGAATGTCTTCATCACTTCCTAGCAGAGGATGCCGTTCTATTGCACGGCTTTCTTCAGAAAGCCAAGGACCTAGCTCATGATTTCTTGCAATTTGTGGAATTACAATTATAACTTGTCACACGAAATTACAACAATGTGACTTGACTAGCGCTCACTAATTTCTATTATTATACCGTGGGATACTTCAAATGATAGGAGCTGTACGGTTCGTGTCTACTGGCATTGTCAAGTCAGTCAGCCCTGTATAGTGATGAGTGGACTTGCCGATGAACTTTTGGCAGAGTTAGCTGGGCTTTCTGGAGAAGAGAATGAGGAAGAGGAACAAGAATCAGAAACGCCGCCGTCTTCTACCCTAGCTGAAGCATCTTCAAATATGGGACAAAAACGTAAAGCAGAAGCATCCATGTCTGATGATGAAATGCTAGGAGGAGAGGAAGAAGAAACAGATGAGGGTGAAGCAGGACTTGTACTGGAAGGAGGGGTGAAACCTGCAGACGAGTTAGATGCTGAGGACGTGCAGCAAATGGAGCTTGGGGATATCGACGACATTGGAAAAATTGCAAAGTTAGAGAGCAGCAAACGAATGATGGATGTCCTTAAAGTATGGGTGTATTTTCCCTCAAAATACTTTGTTATTTATCAGTTCCACAGGAGATTGAAAGATATCGAGAAAACCCATCGTCTGCAGCGCAAATGGTGCTTCCTGCGCACTCAAACCCGGAATACAATGTCATTGTGCAAGCAAATAATCTGTCTGTAGATGTGGAAAACGAGATTCTCATTGTGAACAAGGTAGATGAGTTATACCACAATTCCAAGTCGAGTTTCCTGATGACCTTCGCAGTTCATCCGAGATCATTATGCACGAAGATTTCCTGAACTTGAACAACTTGTCACCGATCCCGCCATGTATATACGTTCTGTGCGGGTATTGGCAGATGCTGAGGTCAGTTTCTCCAGATGATATCCACAGATTGCTCAGACCTTATAGGATTTGACAAAAGTCAACCTGAATGGAGTATTACCCCCTGCCATCATCATGAGCGTAGTTGTCACCGCATCCACATCATCGGGTAGGCGGCTTTCTGACAAAGAATGGAAGGCCATAGACAAGGCTTGCAATCTTGCCGACAGGCTAGAGGAGGCCCGTAAACAGGTGTGGAACGGTTTATATATCTCATGACAACTGAACACCAACTCTTATCTTTCAGATTTTCATGTACGTCAGCTCGAGAATGAATGTGCTTGCCCCCAATTTGTCAGCTATTATTGGTACTACTACAGCTGCGAAATTGCTAGGAGTTGCTGGAGGTTTGGCTGGATTGGCTAAAATGCCAGCATGCAATGTTCATGTATGTCATATCATCTCGTCACTCATTTAACGCCCACGTCTCTCTAGCTCTTGGGTGCCCAGAAGAAGATTACAGCGGGATTCTCGACTGCAACACAACGACGACATACTGGGTTCATCTTTCAGTCCGAGCTAGTCGTGCAAACTCCACCAGAGTATCAATTAAAGGTGCAACGAACCGTAGGGGCGAAGAGTGTGCTGGCTGCTCGGATGGACCTTGAGCGGATGCGACGTGATGGTGATTCTCGAATAATCAAGTCCGAGCCTATTTTGTCTAATTGATTTCTGAAGGTTCATACGGGGAATTACTGCGGGACAAGATCGAGAAGCACATTGATCGACTTGCCGCCCCACCCCCAGCTAAAGTTACCAAAGCACTTCCCATTCCTGGTGATGGTCCAAAGAAGCGAAGAGGAGGTAAACGGTGTGTCTGGGTGTTAGGTTGATTCAAGACATGAGTTAACATGCAAATTGTCTAGGGCACGCAAGGCGAAGGAGGCTCATGCCCAAACAGAACTACGCAAACTCCAAAACCGAATGGCATTTGGTGAAGCAGAAGAGGAGGTTGGAGCATTCGATCAGACCAAGGGTCTGGGCCTCATTGGAGTTGGGACAGGCAAGGTCCGTGCTGGAATGGGAGATGCTAAAAGTCGAGGTGAGTGTTGACGTGGGTGATGCAATAAGCTCAGATACTCATCGTTCATTGCAGCGAAACTTTCAAAAGCAAACAAACTCAGAACCGCTGCGATTACTCGATCAGCTCAGGCAGCTCAGATTTCAGGCACAGCAACATCATTAAGTGTGACGCCAGCTCAAGGTGAGTCGGTCTGGATACCCAGGGTTCGAAATTTGACATATTTGCGCCAGGTTTTGAACTCACTAATAAAGCAGCGATGGCACAACGGGTGAAGGAGGCCAACGAGAAATGGTTTGGCTCAGGAACCTTTTCCTTTGCGGGTCAACAAGGCACCTAAGCTGCCCGGTTGATTAAGAGATCTATTCTTTGTCTGAATAGCATGCATAGAATGGATAGTGATACATCGTGCAGAATCATAATCGAAGGCAACTAGGATGAAAAGAACAGGGAGGAAGGGATCGATAGTAAACCTCAAAGACCTGGCTTTAGGGAGCTGCTGGTGTTGGAGCCTCGCCATTTGTTTGAGCTGCGTTGACGAAACTCTGATTCTGCTTTACTTGTCGTTTAGAGCGGTAATCACGGATGGCCGATTGAATGGCATCCTCCGCTAGCACTGTGAAACATTTCTCAGTGATACGAAATTTGAAGGTATAACTGAACAGACTCGAGCAATGCAATTTCACAGGAGGAAGACAGAGTTCCTTGGCAATCTCAGTGTTCTTGATTTCACCAGCCTCCTCCAAGCTCAGACCCTTGACACGTTCGGTCATGTACGAACTTGAAGCAATAGCGCTTCCACATCCGAACGTCTTAAACTTGACGTCTGAAATGATTCCATTTTCATCCACACGAATTTGCAACTTCATAACATCCCCACATCTATAGGAAACCGGTTAGCTCCGGAAAATAGTTGCAGCCAACACAAAAAATACTCACGCAGGTGCCCCTACGAGTCCAGTTCCAACATTTATATCATTCTTGGGAAGAGAACCAACCTAGAGAGCAGAGGATGTGTCATCAGATAAAAGAATACGTAGTGAGACACATACGTTTCTGGGCCGTTCATAATGAGAGATAACTTTCTCATGATAATGGCGAGTCACGATGACTGGTCGTACAACAGGACGCATTGAAGCTGGTCGAGCAGCTGCAAGCAAGGGTCTGGCAATTGTAGAGCGAAACATGACAGATCGTGGCTAACGGAAGAAAGTGGAGAAGTTCCTGATATAAGTCTAATACATGAATTCGCTTTGTCATACTGGTCAGTGCTCCAATTTGATTGGCTGTTGACTGGCACGTGTCGTGCCACTCCGGAAGCCTCATTGGCCTGAGTCCGAGTCAGGGACTCCAATTAGCCTCTGAGAACAAGCATCCGGTGGATGCATAGGTGACAATAATAATTTATGAATAATTTGTGTATGCAACCGCCCCGGCAATAGCTCCGAGTCCACAGATAAACACGGCCAAATAATGCCCAGCAAATGATTTGTGGTAATTGGTAACAGCAATGCAGCGAGCAATACATATAACAGGATGACAACCCTATCGTTATCTTCGCGGCAGACAGAGAATATTCCAAGCACAGCTCGCGCAGTGGCTCTTCTGTTATCCTCAAGTCCAAGTGTTCAAGACGCTCAGCCAGGAGTCCTACACCAACTTCTTGAATTTTCGCATAGATACACTGCACAGGTGTTGACAGATGCAAGTGTATACGCCGAGCATGCTGGGAGAGGAGGTAAGGTTGAGATGAACGACGTAACTCTCGCTGTACAAGCACGTGTCGGTTGGGAGTTCGGCGGTCGCGTTCCGAAAGAGGTGCGATGGTAGTCTCCTACTTGAGCTCTACTCAATGTTTCCATCTAGTATATCCTTTCAATGGCAAATGAGGTCAATGCAGTACCTCTTCCTGCCGTTCCTGAAGTATTTGGTGTGCGGCTGCCACCACAGTCAGAATGCCTCACAAATGTGGATTTCAATATTATTCCAAACAAACCGCCTCCTGATGTCAAAATCTACGATGAAATGGATGATGTGGAAGAATCAGAAGAGGAGGAGGAAGAGCTGGAAGAATTAGAAGAACAGGACATGGATGAGGATATCGAACCAGCTCCTGTCCCAACTCTTCAACCTGTGCCTCAAGAATCTCAAGAAGCTCCTTTTCCAATTAGTGCAATTGCCACACCCTCTGATATTGAGATGTTTGGAACTCCAGCTGCCGGAGCAAGCACACAAGAAGTGGATGAAGGAAGTGATGTTGGTGAGGAAGAAGATGGTCTATTCGCAGGTGGGGACGATGAAGAAGAGAGCGACGGCATGGAGGAAGTACAAACGACTCCCAACTCGGGCGAGGTCAAACGGAAGCTAGTAGAGGAGGATGATTACGACTAAAATTAATTCTTTCATATTCTATAAATACGACAGGAACCTTAACACATTGTTTCGCAACACCAAGTCCATAACCTCGTGAACCTTACCAACCAAGTCGCTTGTCTTGCATGACAACTGCGTTAATGACTACTAAGATTCCCATAAGCGCCAGGATGATAACGGTCCAAGCTACTCGAGTCGGGTCAGCCAAGGTTCACAAGCCCAAGTTTGGTCTACTCACAAAAACCTCCAATAACTTCTGGTATGGTGATGATACGAAGAGTACTGTCTACACTTCCTGACGCTATGAGTTTCGTGGTTGGATCAAACTTGACAGCAGTTGGTGGAAATTCATGTGCTTTCAATATGGTACACAATGGCTAAGAGAAGCCAAGTTAGAGAGGGATGATAGGCGTATATTAGTATCACCAACAGTTAGGGTTTTGGTGTCCAAAATCCCTATTGATAGATCCGATGAGCTGTAACCCAAGAATCGACCATCCAAGCTGGAGAAGGCATGCCGGTTATATACAGCTAGACTAGTTCATATTGTTACTGACCTGATATCAAAAGCGGTTAAACCTTTGTCACCAACTTTTTTGTGCTTTTCCACAGTCCATGTTTGGGCGTTCCACTTGAGGATGTATCCTCTCCGCGCTGGCGTCTTGCGATCACGCCCACGGGGCAGAGAAGCATTGATGACAGTATATACCACGTCATCGTTGCATGGGTGGTATCTGGAACTAGCCTTAACGTGTACTAGAGCCTCCCACAGTGTCAAACGTACCTCACTGATCGGAAAGTACAAGCTCCTGAACCACCTATCGAATTGGGCAGATCTATTGTTTGTAGAAGCTCCAGACTTTCTATCTTTTCCATGGTTGAATTACTTTTGCTTTTGCTCTTCCTCGGAGGTGTTGACATAGCAAGCACTTTTGTAGAGTAGACATGAAGATTGTGCGTCGTTGCAACCACGAACTATTGAGCAATTAAGTCTGAGTGAGTACTGAATCGATAACAAGTTTACAGTCTCGCCGTTGGAGGAGAAAGTAGCATCGTAAATCTCTTTTTCCAGCTGAACAGAGCAAGCGGCCGGTACAAGACTGGGAAATGACAAAAGGGACAGCTATGACGATCTCAGAATAAAAGCTAAGAACAGAAGATTGGTGCATACATTATGACAACCTGCCACTGCGACCAAGTTACCTTTCGGGGAAAGCACTGTGACCTTCTGTGATCTATTCAACTCTCTGATTTTCGAAAAGCAATAAAACTGTACTTGATAGTCATCCTCATCTGGTGGTAAGGTGCTTATGAATTTGTCTGGATGAAGCCTAGGAGGTGGTTCGGCAAGTTGATGAGTATTCGCGACGAATGCACATACACATCGTCATTCAGTCCGAACATCCGACAATTCATATTTTCTCCCTGCTGTATCTTTGCAGGGGGGCTGTTAATGCCACATATAATTTTGCTCGACTTCGGTAAGTTAGTATGACCCCGGCATTCGAAGTGACCAGTGCCTGCCTCAAGGTCAACGGCCATACTCGTTGGAGCATCTTCCACATCTATCTCATTCTTGAGAATCATAGACCTGTCCGAGCCTATAGAGTACAACCGCTGTAAGACTGGTTGAGTTCCGGTGCACGGGGTAATTGAGCTGGATCCACACCAGCTTGTTCTTTATACCGCTTTTCGATGAGCCACCGCCACCACCAATGACAAGATAATTTGGGGCGACAAATGCCGCCGAGTGAATTGGAAATCCGGATAAGGAGTGTTGTGTGTGGCGAGGACGCATGAGAGGGGAATGTGAACACAGACCTCGGCAAAAGTAATGGGGACATGTGACCATTTCAAACGTCACTTCTCCTCCAAAACGAGGTTCTCGCATTTTCACTTCCGGGCGCTCGGTGCATGTTGCCATCAGTGTAGCCATCGCCTCAAATTATTTGCCGTCTGCTCTGGTCTGAGATGGACGATTTTCCTTCTTTGCCAATAGAAGATGTCATCGGCATTGTCGTCGCAATATCGGGCAATGTCCTCATATCCCTTGCACTCAATCTACAAAAGTTGGCACATAAGCGATTAGATGCGCAAAAATGCTTTCATGCTAATAGAAGTGGGCACATAAGACCCTTGTTGACTCCCAGACGAGGTTCACCATACGGACCAAGTCCAAACGAACGAGACGAGGACTCAGACACTGTCACTGAACCTTTGTCTCCTCCGCAGTGGAACATCCCCATCCTTGAATCTCAGCCCCTGCTTTCCTATCGTTCCGGAAGTAATATCACCCTCGACCGGGAGGACGATCTTCCGGAACACGAATCTTGCAACTCGGGACTCTTCAGACGAATATTATCATCCAAGAAGCCCCCGAACAAGATTAAACGGGCAGCTATTCCCCCGGTCGGTGGGAACGTGGTGCGCGGCTCGGAGTCCTTTCAAGGATGGGCAGGTGATGAAGACCAGCAAACGAATGAAACTGCCTATCTGAAATCTAAACTGTGGTAAGCATCCATTTTCGAGTGCATTGCTCCAGCGTGCTCATCAGGCTTCAGGTGGACTGGTTTTACCCTGATGAACGTTGGCGAGCTGGGCAACTTCATTTCCTATGCATTTGCCCCTGCTTCTGTGGTGGCTCCGCTGGGGACTGAATAACATGAATTTTTACTAGGAATGAAGTCTTATAACGATGTTTTCTAGTTTGCTCTCATTGCCAATTGTGTATTTGCTCCTCTCATGCTGAGTGAACATTTTCGAAAGGTACATATGTCTTGTCAATACGTCCAAAGAGATACTGAACAACATTTAGCGGGATTTCTTTGGCATATGCATTGCGATCGTTGGCGCTGTGACTGTCGTTCTCTCGTCAAATTCCTCTGATACAAGATTGGATTCTCGTCAGCTACTTGAAGCGATCAAACAAACACCCTTCCTCATATATGTCGGCACTTACATTGTTGGTGCAGTCATTCTTGCCGGCTTGTCGCACGGCAAAATGGGGCGCGTTTATGTGTTTATCGATGTTGGTCTATGCGCTCTCTTTGGTGGCTTTACTGTTTTATCTACGAAAGCACTTTCCACTCTCATTTCACTCAGTTGGTATGGGATTTTTGCGCAATGGATCACGTATCCTCTCATTTTTGTAAGCTCGTGCAGTTCTTCAAGTAGAATTCTTGCTCAAGATTCTGATATCCAGATACTTCTGGGCACTGGGATCGGGCAAATCAGGTATCTCAACCGAGCATTGATGCGCTTCGACGGCAAGGTATGTTCGTTGGTCTGTTTCTCGACTTGCGTTCAAATTTATGGTACAGACTGTGATCCCTATCCAATTCGTGTTCTTCACTCTATCGGCAATCACAGGTAGTGCCATCCTATATGGCGATTTTAGAAAAGCAGGATTTCACGCGATCATCACCTTTTTATACGGATGTGCAGCGACTTTCATTGGCGTCTTCATCATTGCTAATGGTACCACTTCCGACCGAGAAGAACATGTGCCTCACACCATCCGTCCCGACGGAGAGGTTCAAGATGGCTCAAGACTTAGCATGGGGACGATTGGAAAAAAATGCCACGCGACACTTCAGACCCCTATTCCGAGGAAACAGAAGAGTAGCGTTGGGGTAGTGGGCATTATTTCTCCAGCTCAGGTATGTCCTTCTCTCCTCCCCGTCGTTTCTCAGGGCTTTACTTGTCGAAAGCAACTACTCCTTGCGCATACTCCAACTAGAGAGTCTCCTGTCGCATCTAGAGAAGGGGAGACTGGATACGAAGACGGCGATATCGCGAGCACGCCTAGCTCATATGGACGTAACAGAAGTTTATCTGGCTTCCTGAACAATAGTGCCTGGAGCGGCGCTAGCTCGCCCCGAAGACGAGAACTGTGACAGACCTGTTCAGAAGTCTTCAAATTTATGGAAACCCGAGCCCTGGGAGCACCGGTGGAAGTTGCATATTTACTCCTATCTGTACATTTTTCTCAGTTATCTCTCCATTGCTTGTTAACATGTTCTGCTCATGTTCTGCTCTTACTAGTATTTTTGTGTAATTTAGGATACTGTATCGTTTACATGGCGGTACTGCATGTACTAGTAAGGTCCCCGAAATACCTTTTGATCAACCGGAACGTCTGAGGTAAGGGTGTACATACATCATTGAATTGGACAAGCATAGGCCCGGTGATCAGGAGACAATCTGAACCTGTCAGTGTTGATGGTTGGCTCTTTCTGGAATTCTTCCCGCTGCTTCTCGAACCCCGAGAAACCAGACTTCTCGAGATGTCAAAGTCATCTTCACATCATTCTTCAAAGTACACCTTTTTCATACCAATTGGAGATTTGAAAACTCATTCGACAATCGCTTATCACACCTATACTCTATGGCTTCCATCGTTTGGTACATTCATTCCCGCTCCATTGCACTATCTGGGAACAGTCCTGCACACTTTGAGACATCTCGACAATCGCGATGGCCTAGAGACGCACGTGTGGTAATGTAAGCTTTCAGTGACGCAAAGATGGGTCGACACGCAACGCAAGCGTTTTTTCGCGTCTTGTATCCTAGAAATTATGACGAATTTGTCGCTCAATTTGCCAACTTCATGCAAGTTTTTTTGCTTGGGGTTCTCCAAAAGTTCTGGTGGCCTTGGAAACCCACCTTTCAGCTCTCAAGACATCACTACCGACAGTCGGGCTCTAGAAGTCTTACTTACCTGCAAGTTTGTTCTCCCGGGCTATAAATCGCACTACACAGCACAAGAGAAACGCTACCCTGGATATGCAGCTCTGTCTTTTTACATGCATTGCTTTCTTGATTTATCGAACATTCGTGGTATCTTGGCGTCTCTTGTTTCATCCTCTGGCTAGGTTTCCTGGTCCAAGACTTGCGGCAGCTACTTCTCTCTACAGAGCATATCATGAAATCATTCGAGGCGGTGAGTTTTTGAATGAACTCCACCAGATGCACACTGTATATGGTATGATATGCCCATCATCAGACCAAGTGGCTCGCTAATATACTCTCTTTCAGGTACCATAGTCCGAATAGGACCCAACGAGGTATCTCAGCTTTTCATTGACTCTGGATGCTGCCTACAAAGCCGACAGTTACACTTCAACGACCCATGTGCATACCGTGACATATATTCCCTCAAGCACAAGTACAAGAAGGAGCCATCGTTCTACAGATGCTTCGGCGTGGACCAGTCTACATTCGGTACGATCAACCCTAACGAAGCCAAAGACAGACGCAGTGTTCTTGGCCCTCTATTCTCGCGGCGTTCTGTCATGGATGCGGAAGACAGTATTCAAGAGCATGTGAGTTTCAATCTGGCCGTCCTTTATCCCAAATTGAACTTTATTCAGATTGAAAAGCTTATTGACAAAGTGATGCTCTCTGACGGTCCCTGTAACTTATTCTTGGGTTTCCGTTGTGCGACACTAGACATGATCACTTCCTTTTGCTTTGGGAAGGCCATCGGTGCCTTAGAGAGTGAAAAGTTCGCGTTCCCCCTTCTATTAACCATACAGGCCTCTGTCCCGTTCTTATATTTTGCTAAATTTTTCCCCTGGATTCCCGCCATTATATCCTTATGCCCTTCTTTCATCACTTCTCATCTGCCCTGGCAAATCGGGTCACAACTCGCAATCCGTCGACAAGTCGAAGATTTGGTTGACTCTGTCGTTGAAGCATCATCAGAGACTGATCAGCGACGCATGTCGAG
>Ga0153999_1001268_pt1 | contig 10127 bp, 15 predicted proteins | sample TSNC083MetaG_FD_104675 | JGI IMG/M metagenome (GOLD analysis project Ga0153999, IMG submission 104675) | Attine ant fungus gardens microbial communities from North Carolina, USA - TSNC083 MetaG | ecosystem: Host-associated > Fungi > Mycelium > Unclassified | place: USA: North Carolina, Lumber... | reverse complement strand
TAGAGGGACTATACGCTAGAGGCGAAGTGGATACGCCGATAAGAATAAGGATTGCTTGACTATCAAACTTCTTAAATGGATTTTCAGGAATCCTAGAAGCTCCCACTTCAAACACCTGACAGGATGTTAAGTGGAGAGTAGTTCACTGTTAATAAATAACTAAAAAGTGAGGAAGTATATAGTGGACATAAAACCATACATGCGTAAACCCAATTATTATGAAACAGATCAGATGGGGATTATTCACCATTCCAATTATATCCGATGGTTTGAAGAGGCAAGAGTTAACTATATGGAGCAGATAGGCTTCGGTTATGAGCAGGCTATAGAAAGCGGCATTGATTTTGCGGTACTAAGTGTCCAATGCGCATATAAATCCATGGTACGCTTTGGCGATACGGTACAGATTAATGTTTCAATATCCGAATTATCCAAGACCCGATTGACCATCTGCTATCAAATAACCGATGCCACAACAGGAGAACTCCGTACTTCAGGTACCACTTCCCACTGCTATTATGATGGGAATAAAAAGCGCCCGGTTTCACTTAAAGCGGCTTTACCGGAACTATATCATCTTTTTGATTTACTTGTTATCAAAAAAATGAAAACTAAATGACCACACCTAAAATAGAGGATTCAATTTTTCAATACAACAGGCAGTGCCTGGCGATCCACCTTACCGCTTGGTGTCGTAGGCAGTTGGTTCAAAACAATAAAGTATTCGGGTATCATGTGATCGGGCAGATACTCCACAAGCTCTTTGCGCAATCCGGATACGCGCAAACCCTGATAATCCGGGATAATATGGGCAGTCAAATAAGCAAGCTCCGCTTCATCCACTTGTGCGGTTACGATGACCTGCTTTACGTTGGTGCACCGGGCAATAACATTTTCTACCTCCTGTGGCTCTACTCGTTTGCCCAAAATCATGACCTGTTCATCCTTGCGTCTTAGGAAAGAAAAATTACCATCAGGCAGAAGGCGGCCTAAATCCCCGCTGCAATAAAACCGTTCTCCACCATCGGTTTGCATATAACCGTTCATTTCTTTTGGGTTTCCAACGTATCCTTGGGCAGCGTTCCGCCGGAAAGCAAAATCGGGAAGACTTCTTCTACAAAAATATCAAACGAACAAACCGAATTTTGAAGCATGATATCATTTTTCGTTGGTTTAAATTCCTTACAAAACGCTTGAACATAATGACACACATTCCTGTTCTCTACAACAACACCTTTTGGTGCGCCAGTAGTGCCGGATGTGTAGAGAACATAGGCAAGGAATTCCGGTCTCGTAGTTACCTCCATATTTTCCACTGTTTCAATGATTGGCTCGTCCCTTTCGACAAAGACAAGTGGGGTATCCCCAAAAATGTCGTCGTATTGCTCTTGTGTGATAATAAAAGATGTTTCATACTGCTTCATCATATACTTAATCCGCTGCGGCGGGAAGTTTGGTTCGGCTGGTATGTAAGCTGCACCAGATTTTAGAACTGCCAGCAATGCCGCAATCATTTCCACGCTGTGATCCATAACCACCCCGACAAAGCGGGGCTTGGCTGGAAATTTTAGAGCAATGGCATTGGATAGCATATCCAATTGTTTATAGGTCAAACTGCGCTGTTGATCACAAACTGCAATTTCATCCGGTGTTTTTGCCACCTGTTCTTCAAAACCAACAGCGGATAATCTTTTTCTTATTGTGCTAGCAGCAATTACATTGAAAAGCTTTCGTTCCATACACTTCCTTTATGAACATTTCATCTCCAGAATTTCCACAAAGTCGCTGAATACTTTTTTACTATGTAGTGGTAGATGATTTCAAAAATCTTGACATAATTTGCAATGTACGCATTGACTCCGTACTATATGACATCCCTAAGCTAATGTCTTAGCGAGTTAATACTACGAACCATTTAAGTTTGATGCCTTATTGAAATTTTTTCTTGATTCAAGTTAATACATATCCTTGATATTTTTATATATTATTTTCTCTTTTTACTCTAATTAATTTTTCAACTTCTTCACAACTTATTTCATCAAAATCAGTATCGCCACCAATAAATTTTCTTAATAAACTTCTATCTTCGACCCAATTTCCATTTTCATCTAAATATTCAACACTACTGCCTGTTCTTTTCATGGCTCCATTACCAATATCAAATTTATAGTACTTCGTTTTACACATTTACTAATCTCCTCTTATACTATTAATATTTTCCACACCTGACGGAATATTAACTTTTGCCTGATTTACAATCATTAACATCATATAATAACTTCCCTGAGAGGGGCATTTCGTTGCGTTTTTTCAAAACCTTTTTAATTCTTTTCACCCACTCGCTGAAATATACAATAAAAGAATATTCTCTGTCAATGTTCTTGCCACTTTAGTGGTGCGAAGCAGACCTTTACAGAGAATATTTTTTTATTGTTTCTGGTAGTCAAGCAGGTATAAGGAAAGCTCCGCATACTTTTTTGCCTCTCTTTACCCTAACATTACCCTTTATTTATCACTTATTAGACATATACTTGTCCAGTATCTTTCTTGTATAGCTTCCATCCTTTGGCACAAACCCAAACGTTTCATAAGCCCAGACTATTTCACGCTTTACTTGTCCTCCATCATCCTCATTTATAACATCATATATATAATTGATATCAAAATTTCCAGTATTATCAACTGATAAGCTCACTTGATTCCAAAGTGCCTGCTCATTATTTTGAAAGCACTCATATAACTCTAGCAGCAACTCATTTACTTCATTTAATAATTCTTCATAAATTTCATCTGATACCTTATATTTTTCTGGTATACTATGAGACTTCACAGCCTCACCATCACCTGCATCTTCAAAATAGAATACCGATGACCAGCTCAGCTTATCACTTTCAACTTCCCCCAGATAATAAAATTTCTTCCACTCAACAGGAATCATTGATGCAATCTTACTGGCTAATTTATTGTATATTTCCGCTAACTGTTTTTCCATAACATTTTACCCTCCTATGGATTTTTAATTATTTTTGTAAATTTCTCTCTATCAATCCAATAGTTTACTTTAAAACTACTTGGTCTTACAGAATTACTGGGATAATTAGGTTTTATATCCACTTTAACAGAATTTCCATATTTTAATGCTCCTGCCCAGTCCTGTTCCATTTTGTACCATTCGCCACCAGACCTATTTATTCCGCTATTTTGTGGAACCAAATTATCTATCTGTCCAGAACCATTGAATTGATTTCCAATCAAATGCCCACCATCATCAGTAGGTAAACGGTCAACGCCGCCAACGGTTCTTTGTGCATATGGATTCCTAGTTCCTTCATTTAAATTCAAGTTTCCCTTTGCATTCGTAATTCGACCTGCATCATCTGTTACGTATTTGTAGCCATTCGCATCTGTATATTCTACATTTGGTTTTAAAACTTTCTTATTTCCTATTTTACCATATTGCTCACCATAATTCACTGAGGTTTTGAGATTTTCAACTCCATCAGCCCCCATACTCCTCGTTCGAGCCACACCATCCCCATTCCGTGTGGCAAGCTCCAATGATGTTTCTCCCAGATCACCTTTTGCAATACGGAACACCTGACCATCAGAGGTTGCCACTAGCGTATATTCCCCGGGTAACAGACTCTTAAAGTATTTCTTCACGTCGCCAAAGTCACCTGAAAGAACCTTCTCTCCTTTAGCGACCAAGTCATCTAGTTTTGTACCTATGTCATCAATTTTACCCTTATCTAAATTGATGACCTGTCTGCCAAGTTCATCTGCCTTTGTTATGAACATCTGTGCGGCCTCGTCCGCATTGGAACCCAGCAGTTTTATAAAGGCTTTCGTGTTCCTGCCGGCTCTGCCCATCTGACCGACAAGATTCTTCGTCCGCTGCAGGGTATATTTACCCATCACCTGGAGCATATTGTCACTCTGCCCCAGCAGGCCGGTGGCAGCCCGGTCCACGTCCATGGATTCCCCGAGTGCCTTGACGCCGGGAATAATGTCAATCAGGGTAAAGGCGCCGCGCATCACCCGTTCGCCATTTACAATGGATGGCATCCATAAAAACAAAAGGGTATAAAGGTTCTTGCGGCCTTGACTGCCATTCCCTGATTTGCGGAAGAATCTTATCGGTGATTTTGCTGACCATCTCAGCGGATAGTTCAATCCCATAAAGATCCTGCAGCTGATTATGAATATCTCTCGTAGACATACCCCTGGCGTAAAGGGCAATGACCTGTTCTTTAATGCCGGAGATATCCCTCTGATATTTTTTGATAACTTTCGATTCAAATTCACCCTGCCGATCCCTGGGGATATCTAGTGGGAATTCACCATACTGGCTTTTGACGGTCTTGGTGGAATAACCGTTACGCTTATTGTCAGTGTCTGCATCCTGTTTCTCATTTTTTTTCGTAGCCAATGGAATCCTCCATCTCGGCTTCTAACAGCTCCTGGAGCATCGCTTTAAAATTTTCTTTAAAGAAAGAATAGACATCCGGAACGCTGGTAATGTTGTTTTCTGCAATAATTTGTTGTAATTGGTCCTTAGCAATCGACGTAAAAATAGTTCCTTTCTGGCAAGAATTCCATATCTGAATTCTTGCCAGAAAGGAACTATTTATTACCCGGGACACAAGTTTATTTACACACCCAAAAACTGCGAACGCAAACTTGAAAATACTCTAAATATGGTTAAGTTGGCTTTTGTGTCTGTCTTGCTTCGAAGACTTTAAACAGGCTCTTAGAACAACTTTGTTCGAATCCACTTATCTACTTCTGTCTTAATTATTTCAATCCCTTTCATAAGTGCGTCTTGTACGGAATATTCTTTTATTGTTTATGGTCGTCAAGCGGGTGTAGGGAAATCTTTACAAACTCATTTTGTAAGGCACAAGTATAAAAACCTTATTTGCTCTTATAAAATGGACTATGCCCTTGAATGACTGATTTTCCAAATTTTTCTTTAGTTGATATAAAATCAATCACTTCGCCTCTTTCTAAGTATTTCGTAGCTATTTTAGCAAGTTCAGGATATAGAATATTAACATCCTCATCCGTTTCAACAACTAATAAGTAACTCTGCTCATTATTGTCTCGAAGCATTAGTAACAAATATGCTTCCGAAACACACCCTTTAGCTAAGAAATAGTCCTCCAATGCTTTACCCATATCAGCAGGATATTTCTCTGGTATGCCTACTTTTACTTTTTCACCACTTTTCAACTTACTTTCACTGGAAATGCTTTCTATTTGCTGCTTATTAAGTACCAAGTTTTCATTATGCGGATTAATAACTAAGCCAACCATCTCCTTGTTATTCATAAATACTTTTGCATAGTCTTGAAAAGTAAAGATAATTGTTTTTAGTTCCTCATCGTTACTCCACTTACTTATCTCATTCCAGTCTGTAAATGCCGGTAAATAAATATTTTTTTCCTTATCCTGTATACTGATTAATCTAAATTCAATCTCTTGGTCTAACACTTGCTTTCCCACATTCTTACTATTCCAATTCTTTATAATTACAGGAGCCAAAAATTTCGTTTTCAATAAAGTACTTCGTAACCTTTTTTCATCTGTATCAGATTGACTACTCATATAATCATGAATTTTCATCACTAACTCAGGATTTTCTACTGGGACATTAATATCCATGCTTCTCCTCCCTCTATGCATTACTTACTTGTATTTAAAATCGCTTCAATTTGCGACTTGATTTGTTCATATCTATGGTTCGCCTTAAATCTTACCTCATAGTTATTATCCCATATATGAAACTCACTTAATCCTCCTCTCGGTGGAAACATACTTTTATATTGCTCCATCAAACCACCAACTAATTCTTCATAATCTATTGTATCATTGGCTAATTCCCTCTCAAGGTATTCAACCATTTTGATTATGGTTCTCTTCCCGTAATTCACGTCATTGTTAGGATTTGAAGCAATGATGTCATACATGTCCTTTAATAATTTTACTAGGTTTTTAATAATTCCTTTTTCATTACTTGTCATAGTCACCTCTTACTTATTTTAACGGTTCACTAGATATAATCTTAACTCCGTCTATATCCCATGGTTTTGCTACAAATCCAAATTAATGACCTGTCTGCCAAATTCATCTGCCTTTGTTATGAACATCTGTGCGGCCTCGTCCGCATTGGAACCCAGCAGTTTTATAAAGGCCTTCGTGTTCCTGCCGGCTCTGCCCATCTGACCAACAAGATTCTTCGTCCGCTGCAGGGTATACTTACCCATCACCTGGAGTACATTGTCACTCTGCCCCAGCAGGCCGGTGGCTGCCCGAGCCATGTCCATGGATTCCCCGAATGCCTTGGCGCCGGGGATAATGTCAATCAGGGCAAAGGCACCGCGCATCACCCTCTCGCCATTACCCAGTTCACGCCCCTATTGCCAGGTTGGTCCAGAATTCCCTGGAGATCTGGCTGTCTTCGATGGACTTGTAGTCAAAGCTTCTGGTATATGTAATCGCCTGCTTATATTCCTCATAGGTGAGGTCATCCGGCACGTCCGGCAACTTCATCATCACATTATAATCCGCTTTCAGCATTTTGGCCATGGCAGAGGCATTATTGAAAATATCCTGGATATTCATTAATTGTTTCGGGTATGTCACCGCCACTCCCTCATAATAGGTTGTGGTGGTGACGCCCAGCGTGTTTTCCGTTGTATAGTTATTGATAGAAAGAGTCTCCATCGGCTAGGCGAAATCGTCCATCTTCTCATAAAAGGGCGTATCGATGGTTAGAAATATCTTAGTTTCTTGTTAGCCCCTCCTTCGCTTTACTCTCTCAATTCGGGGCATTTTCTACGTTTCTGGCTTCCCTCTATGATACCGGAGAAAAGTAGTCAAGGAAATGCTTATCTGGATACCTCTACTCTTTTCCTATTCAAGTGACGATTTCTTTGATTTATCATTTTCTAATATCTCGTTATATGTTTTTTTCAAATGTAATATATTGATGTTATTTCATTTTTACACACGATTTTAGCGCACAAAAAACAGCCCTCTAAGCCGCATTTTACTATGTTCTTTTCTATTTTTTCTTGTATTCATAGGGCTGTGTTGCTTGTCCGCCCTATGGAGATTTTCGCTCCGCTCAAATCTCCTGCCTCAACAGCGCTGCCGCTTGCCTGCCCTGACGGGCAGCATCTTGTGGCAGTTTCTAATTGATTATTCTTGCCATTAAACACTGCATAAAACTTATACCTCTCTAAAACACTTTATATTATGGATTGACTTTTAATATTTCACTACTTTCTATATTCTATACGTTTTTTGTAAATGAGACTATTTTAATTGTTTATCAAGCGCAACTTTTCAATAGTTTAATCTCTTATCTCTATGTTTTTCAATTTAAATTTTCTCCTTATTAATACTCACTTCTTATTGCTCTTCTAATTGTTGTTCTACTAATTCAAGCAAAAAATCCCCTAGGTCTTCAGAAATAATTTCATCTACCTCGTACTCTTCTCCGGTAAATATTGCCATAATTACTCTCGGTTCATTTTCTGCATTTAGATGTGCATAATTCAAATAAGCTTTATAACCATCATCATAATCATACAATGGCACCCATTCTCTTGGCAAATCATATTCTTCTCTGTCTTGTAACGTTGCAACCACAGCATTTCCCGCATATATTCCTTCAAATACCTCATTATAGATTCCATAAATCTCTGTACCAAAAAAAATTAAATATCCATAATTTTTGAAATATTCATGGTGCTGCGGAGAAACTTTAAATCCATAAGCCTCTTCCACTCTTTTTATCAAATCATCAGATTGTCTCCCACCCGCTTGATAATATTGACATTGTGTAGCCAGTTCCATTGCTTTTTGAAAATTATAATAACTCATCGCTCATCCTCCTATCAGAATAATTATTTAAGATCATTTGCCCGCCATTTCCAATATTCTTTTCGCCACTTATTGAAAGCATTCCTATCAATCTTCGATGGATTTTGACCTGTATTCTTATGTAACTCTTTATAGTTTTTTTGGTGTTGTGTAGCTGTAATTTCCTTAACCGAACCTGTATTTGTTTGGTCAATATGATGAATATTTACTGACTTTCCATCAGTGCCAATAGGTGCTAAGCCCTGCTTCATTCTTTCGGTATTAGTTAATCCAGTCTTAGGGTCTACAAAGTCTGGATCAAATGTATTACTATCCATTGTAACATTTTTACCATTAACGTCAACTGTTTTCTTAGCTTTATTAGCCCCCGTACCCTCTACAATATCATTAACCACACCATCCCCATTCCGTGAGGCAAGCTCCAATGATGTTTCTCCCAACTCACCTTTTGCAATACGGAATACCTAACCCTCAGGGGTTGCCACTAGCGTATATTACCTAGGTAACAGACTCTTAAAGTATTTCTTCACGTCGTCAAAGTCACCTGAAAGAACCTTCTCTCCTTTAGCGGCTAGGTCATAAATACAGTACGGAAAACAACTCACGGTTTCCCTGATTCTTATTCTACACATATTTTCCTTTTCCGGCTGAACTAAACATAATGGCGCAACCCCTGCGTAATTCGCCAGTTTATCTGCACTCTTAAAACGGCTGATATCTCCTATCTGACCAACCAATGCGCAAGCTGTCACCATATTTACTCCCGGAAGCTACTATCGCTACGGTCGCCAGTACTTTCACTCCAATGCTCCACCAATTGATCTTTTCCTCTGGTTCTGGCTCCGGTTTCTTCGCCACCTGAATCTCACGGTTAAATGACGTGATGCTTGTCTTCATAAGCCCTATCTGGGATACACTGTTAATGATTTCATGAGCTATCACTAGTCTGCTCGCATTCATTGACTTAGGTCTGCCCACTTATGTGTCATTGTAGTTTTACCATTTAATAAGGAGCATTTATCACTTTTTGCTTGCAAAACTGAATAGGCCAATACAATAGTGAAACCTTTTCCGGTGTTTTGGGTTCTTCCGTAATTATCCGTTTTCGCATGATTTATTCAGCATCAATTTCGCACTCAGCAAATTTATATTACAGAGTCCATACATTGTCTTCTTTACCATTTTAAGTTTGCTATTTGTTCCTTCAACAAAACCGTTGCTCAAGTCAGATGCTACCGAGTTTTCCACTGCCGCAAGATCTTTGGTTGGTCCGGTAGCAAATGATTTTATAGAAGGAATATTGCTTTTGGTATATTCCTCGATATACAGATATAAAAGTGGCATACTTTTTATATGATATATTTGTCTGAAATCCCGAATACACTTTTGGAGTTTATATAGAATCGGATATTCCCTGAATATATAGTCTTTGTGCTCTTTCGTCAAATTACCGTTTAGTCATAAAAACTGAAATATACCGTTTCTTGTAATGAAATCATGTTTTTTCCCAATGCTTCCTGCATTGTTTTCCAGAGCTTTCGTTTTGTACGCACATAAGGATGTGGTTCAAATTCTTTATCAGCAAGTTCTTCGACTTTCCTAAAGTACTCATATGTATTGCTTAAACTGCCAGTATAACCTTTCCCCCGTAGAAGTTCTAACGTTTCCTTCTTTGGGTTTCCGTTATTCAGGCAGGAAAGAATTTCATCCAAATGCGGATCTAACTTACCAATTCGAAATCCTGTTTCTGAAAGAATCTTTGGGTCACCAACCGCATATTTTGTAACGGTATTCCTCCAATCCAGTACATGAAAATCTGACGGTAGCCCCTCACCAACAAGGTCGGATATGCTGTTTGATATCCGCCGCAGGTCGCTTTGGGCTGTGTGGAACTTTCCTCCGATGTTGGGAAAAACTCCAGCAGGTTATCCATCGTATCCTCGCATAGCTCCGCGTGTAAATGCCCGTCGATCTCCTGATAATATCCATCCCGGTAGAGCAAAAAACGGGCTTGGTATTCGCTAAATATTGAAGCCCGTTTACATAGAACCAATTAGTATCAATATGTTCAGCCATATTGTGTGATAAGTATATATCTCTTCAAAACTTTGTTAATGCAAATGTCAATATAAAAATGTAGGTTTTTTACAAAATAAAAATGTATGAAAACCTACATTTTTATTTTGTATTTTTAACTCTCTTCAGATAAAAACTGCAGTTGGTCTTTGAGTCTGTAC
>Ga0153999_1001266_pt1 | contig 10138 bp, 16 predicted proteins | sample TSNC083MetaG_FD_104675 | JGI IMG/M metagenome (GOLD analysis project Ga0153999, IMG submission 104675) | Attine ant fungus gardens microbial communities from North Carolina, USA - TSNC083 MetaG | ecosystem: Host-associated > Fungi > Mycelium > Unclassified | place: USA: North Carolina, Lumber... | reverse complement strand
CAGGAGATTAGTCAATGTAACAAATGGACAGTTGCACCTTGGTTTGTTTGTAATGAACGCACCTTAGTTTGTATGTTAGTTGCCTCCATTCGAAGTTCCTCCAGTTGCTTGTCATTGTCACGCCGTTCTATCGCCATCTTTTCATACTCTGCTTTCAATTTTAGTATCGTTTTCTCGTTTGTCTGCTTCCGATCTTCTGCATGTTTCTGTGCTCGTTCCAGCTTCTCATGGGCGTTGGTGACTTGTTTATGTACTCTCTGAACCAATGAGCGTCTCGAGCAGACCATCGGTGTGTTCATGCTAATACTGACCTCATGTTTTGACATCAACTCGCTTCGTTCAATGGATCTGTCCTCCAGTTGGACTTTGGTATCATTTAGAGACTGTAAAGTATCCTGCAATGAGTGAACCTCCCTCATAACCGTGTGAAGCTGCTCGATGCAGCTCCGCATATCCTGACGCCTGATTGAGTGGTCGTCCAAGAAAAACCAAGAAGCAGACCTTTTCAATGATTACCAAGGCATTAACCTTGGCTTGTAATTCCCGAGCTTTAGTTTCGTTCGCAGTGATGTTTCTTTTCTCCTCAGCAGCATCCAGTGTCATCTGAGAAATTCGTTTCTTGATCCGATCGGGAGACTGGACGATACGACCTTGCATGCGCTGCACGGCATCATTGGTATTTGCAATCTCTTCTGAGATGGATTCCTTAATTAATAAATCTGAGTGTCTTTGAATGAATACTGGCTCGAATTATACATACCCTCTGCCGGACTAAGGTATCCTTCTCACCCTTGAATCTATCCAGCTCGCTGGTGAGCTGGCCCTGTGAGTTCTTGATTTCGAACATATTTGCCCGAAGAATGTCGTTTTCACGTTTCAGGGCCTCACACTGGGGTCCATCTTCTGCCAACTTGGTTCTGTGTGGAATCGATCATTAAGTACCACCAAGGTAAAGCAGGCTAGCTGACTTGATCGCCCCAATTTCTTGTAGAATTTTCTCGAGTTCCTCCAGAACCTCTTCTCGCTCCACAATAACTTTTTCTGAATGTTCTCGCCGTTCCTTCACATGCTGATCGCAGAATTGCTCTGTGAATTTCACATAGTTGATAAAAGCTGAGAGTAGAACCAAGGTTCGCGCCTTTTCAGGCGCAAAGAGATCTTTAGAAGTGAAGTCCTCCACTTGTGCAGCTTTTGCAAAGCGTGTCCTATACAGTATATGATATGTTATGCAAAGAAGAGAGACAAGATAGCTTACAGATGGTAGAGAATAAGGTTGTGGGAGAAAGCAGTTGAATACAAGTCTTGCTAATTGCAATCGTCGGATCAGTTCCCCTAGCACGAGACCATATATCACCTCACTATCAATTTCAAGAGAGGATATGGAAGAGGCTACTGGCTCTCGAAGAGACTCGAAAGTGACACCAGTAACCTGTTGGAGACAGGCACAATAAACACCCTCGACAAATTCAGCAGTCGGATGAGTCAGCTGCTCTGCTCTCACAGGCAAGCCCCAACCGCTTAAAGCAGTTATTATATCTTGGATATTCATGTTTGGAAAGATACCTTTAGGCATATTGATGAGTTAGCAAGGTTGATCGACAAGAACTCAACAAGCACTTAGAGATAACATAGGCGAGGTCACGTGAAATTATGGCGCGCTTACGAGGAGCGCGTTCTTAACTTAGGTTGATGGACAGCCTCCATGTCGGTACCAAGAAATACAAAGAACAACCTTGCCGAACTTCTCAAGCTCAAGGAAAAAAATATTCTTAGCCCTCCACAGACATACATTCCACCATCAAGAACCAAGTCCGGAGTAAGTTGTTGTTTTACATTGCTGCGAATGCCACATACACAGGTTACTTCTTCAGCCCAAGTTTAAGCCTGCTATATCATCATCTGCTTCGAGTGCGCGTGAGTAATTGCATTGCCTCAACTAAGCACCGGTGACATACTGCCTTTAGCAGTAGCATCAACCAATCTTCCTTCCTTCTCTACTCCAGGATTCAAACAGGCAAAACCACTGCCGATCCGGACTTCTGACCCGATCACCATATCGGATGACTCGAACCACGGGACACAGAATATTCTTAAACGGACTTCCTCCGATTCAGATACCTCACCCGATCCACCTCCTCAAGCCTTCAAGCGCTCAAAAAAGGTGTTGACCACCTCCGACAAAGAGAATCTCCCACCCAGAGCACCTCGTTCAAGCCTAAGTCCAAGTTCAAAGATAGGGGATGATTCAAAATCTTCATCTCAGTTAACCCCCGAGATCACTTTCTTAGCTGATCCTGGCCATCTGGCCAGACAAAACCCTCCACGACCGCCTTGGATGGATGCTCACTTAGATTTGATGGAGGTCTGTTCAATTTTGACCATTGAACAGATTTCAAGCTCATCTATGTGAAGGTTTTGCCTGAAGGTCTCGAGAATTTCAAGAACAAGCATCACGAACTCCTCAATCATGTCATGCGCCTTCTTCTCCATGGGGAAGGCTCATCCACATCAGTGGACAAGAAACAGCTCAGGAACATCTGGTATGACAAGTTTGGCTGGAGATTGCTGGTCGAGTCTCTGACCCAGATGTAGTGAAGAGCTAGAACAAAGGATTCGGGCAATTGAATGGGTAGGCAATTTAGAGAAAAGGAGGCAGCAAGATACAACATTGGTTGCGACTTTCCCCACTGACCATGATACAACCTCCGCGATTCTGGCTCCAAATCTCACAATTCGTCCTCTCCGGCACCCACCATTCACCTTAGTTCCATCTTCACCTTCCACTGAGCCCTCAGCTGTGTCGAAGACAGGTAGTCAACCCATGATGATCGATTTGAATGAACAATACAACGCCAATGCCCCAAACCACATTGGGCCTGACAGTGATGAAGAGTTATGGGACAACTTCGGGGACATGCCTGACGCGATCTTTGACTCAGCTGCAAAGGTACCTTCTCGAATAACGGCTGCGGCTCTTGTCCAAGGCCCTTATATGACAGAGGTTCGGCGCCAGCTGAAGGACGTCTTCGGTCTCAAGACGTTCAGAGACAATCAACTGGAGGCAATCTCTGCGACGCTGGAAGGTAGGGATGTTTTCGTCCTGATGCCTACTGGTGGAGGCAAAAGTCTTTGTTACCAACTGCCAGCTGTTTGCAGCTCTGGGAAAACTTGTGGTGTCACTGTTGTTGTTTCTCCCCTCACGGCCCTAATGGAAGACCAAGTATCCGGGCTTACCTCAAAAGGTGTCGATGCTTTTTTCTGGAGCGCGGACTCACTACAACACGAAGTTAGCTCGAAATTGTTCAGCGGCGATAAGAAACCATCGTTGTTGTATGTTACTCCAGAAAAACTCAGGGCCAGCTCTGCCTGTCGCAATCTGCTCAACAGGTTATATCGTCGACAACAGCTCGCTCGCTTTGCAATCGATGAAGCACATTGCATCTCGACCTGGGGGCAAGATTTTCGAAGTGCAGTAAGTAGGCAGTCATCCTGCTTGCCCCTTTTTTGACATAGAGAAACTAGTATCAGGGGTTGGGTCAACTTCGACAAGAGTACCCCGACGTTCCCATAATCGCGTTAACTGCAACTGCTAATCAACGAACCCGAGAGGATATCGTCAATCAACTGCAGCTTCGAAATCATGCTTCTTTCACTCAGTCCTTCAATCGACCAAACCTGAAATACTACATCAAGACCAAGACGAAAGTGCTCGACGATATCGTGGATTTCATCCAGAGACAGCACCCGGATAGGTCCGGTATAATATATTGTCTATCACGGAAGTCCTGCGAACAACTCGCTGGACAGCTCGAGAAAAGAGGTCTGCGAGCCGAGTTTTTCCACGCTGGGCTCAATAAGGAGGTCAAAAATCGCCTTTTGGAGAATTGGAAGGCGGACAAATTTCACATCATCGTTGCAACGGTGGGTGTGTGAGTTCCTTGCATACGCTGGTTGTTGATATCTGCCAAGATCGCATTTGGAATGGGAATTGATAAACCAGATGGTATACAATCAGTTGCACTGTTGGATCCTGATTCTCATGTCTATTCGCAGTGCGCTTTGTTATCCATTACGATCTGCCAAAGTCTCTGTCAGGGTAAGTACGAGTGTCATGTTAGCAACTCAACCTGATGGAGCAATTAGTTATTATCAAGAGACGGGAAGGGCAGGACGCGACGGTAAATCAGCCGACTGTATCCTGTGTGAGTGACTTGCCAAGATGGTAGATCTTAGGCTCAGGTTGCCGATCAGATTACAGCTTCAAGGACTTTAAGACGATATGCTGGATGATCGAGAACAACAATGATAATGAAGAACCCCTCACTCCTGAAGGCATCGAGAGGCAGAAAGATGCTGCTCGTGAGGTAGTCAAGTACTGCTGCAACATCTCGGAATGCCGAAGAGTTCAGGTGCTTCGACACTTTGGACAAGATTTTGATCAGCGCAATTGCCAACGTGGCTGTGATAATTGTTTAGATAACCGACAATTGGTAGCAGAAGATGTCACGATCATTGCGAAAAATGCCATCGACATTGTGCAGAGTGTCCTGGATGCAGATGCCAATATTACTGTGCCTCAGCTTACCCAGTACCTCCGAGGAAACAATGCTGCAAAACTTCGTGAGCGCGGAGGCTTGGAGGAGATGGTTGGCTTCGGGACGTGTAAAGGTTTTTCAAAGGAGTTGGTAGAATTATCCTTGGACCAACTACTAGCTCGCGATATCCTCAACTGTCGCAGAGAGAGGCAGCAGTCTGGCTATTTCACTGAATACGTCGAAGTGAGTATCTTCCAGTTTGGAGTTCGATTTTGGACTTAGAGTTCCTATAGCATGGTTCTCTTTTGCAATCTTTCAAGAAGAGTAAGGAGCGTTTTGAGGTCGAGTGGCGACCCCCGCCAGCAAAAGCTACGAAAGCATCAAAGCAGAATCAGGAGCGTCAGAATAAAGGCAAAAAACGAGCAGCAGGATCGGCCAGTGATGATCATATTGAATCTTTCCCCGACGAGGAGCTCAGGGCGATTGGATCATCATCAGGACAAGCTTCGCTTAGGTCGAGTGAGGGAGCATCTTTCCCTCCTTCTATGCTACAACTCTATGAAAAACTGGATAACCTTCGAAATCAGGTATGTGCTATACTCATGGCTCACGAGATCCTTGATAACATGTTATCAAAGATTATGACGGAAACTGGTCTTCGGGTCAAGTCAAAGGTAATCAGTGAAGCTCTAATTCAAGACTTATGCTTTAACTGCCCCCGAGGTGAGCTGAACATCCCAAAATAGTCGTCTTAATTAATCATACGTTGGTTTAGATTATGCTGAGTTCAACGTAATCATAGCTGGTGCCTCAGATGAAGTCACCAAACCATTTGAATCAAATCGTGACCGCTTCGCCCAGACTTGCATACAGCATCGGTGTGTCCATTGCATGGCAGCATTCTGAAATGTCACTAATGCAACCTCCAGGATATCCAGTGCAATGCGCCCAGTGGACTTACACGCCCGTTTTGCATACCCACAGACCTGATTGATTACTCGATCATGATTTCCGGAACATTTCATCCATCATATTTTAAATGACTAGCTGCTGATTTCGTTCTTTCACGACTGTACTCAACAGAACATTGTAGCCAAATATATTTATCATAGCTTCTAGGAACCAAGTTTCATCACTAATATGCTCGAAGCCTTGAAGGTTCCTACTGATGTTCGTGATTTACCCCAAGCTAATTCTGCTCAATATGAATCAGCCATGGGGCTTACATATCAGGGAAAGCTATGATGCTTCTAGTCTTTCTCTCACCTTGTTTAATTGTCACCTTGACAATGGGAGTCAATGGGAGTTGTGCTAGTAAACATCCAATACCATTGTCAAGTATGCTTGCGTCGTGGATGAATACAGCAGCGATCAACCACGTAACTATTTCTTTGCCTTCGTTGTGAGCTCCAGATTACCAGTCATTTCAGGTTGATAGAATTGTCGTATAGAGATCGTCGCTCAGTTGTTCATGTTTGATCTGCCACTCGACTGGAACAACCATATAGAGGACTAAATCAGTCAGTTGTCGAATATGATAGGGATATACCACTAGTCATGGTACAAAAAGTGCGGTACCGGAAACGATATCCCTGCGATACATATCAAAATGACATTCGAGTGGTATGACAATAACCTGTCCAGCCTGACCGGAATGATTGTAAGATGAAGGACAGCTCAATAACCTCCTCCGTCCACGTTCCGATGCGATGCGATCTGCCTGCGTTGAGTCTCTTCAAGCTTCGGGCAATTCGATATACTATGACCAAGACCTAACCAACCGGTTAACACACACCGCTGAAATTCGAAAGTGGATTCAATACCTCCACATACAGGACAACCCTTCAGGAAACCACCTTGAGCCACACGAGGATCATCAACAGATGCCAAGAATGGGGGCACCCTGGAAGATCAATTGTGAGAGGAGTGACAGATACAATCAATATAAACACCTACTTTTGACCAGCTTCAATCAACAAGTACTTGAGATCTAGCAACGTTTGTTCTGGTGTGGTCATGTTGACAAACGTAGTCGCAATTCCAGTTTTCCCACTACGCCCTGTGCGCCCTATTTGATGCACGTAATCTTCAATCTCCTTAGGCATCGTGAAGATAATGACATGTTGGATTTCATTGAAGTCCAATCCTTTGGAGGCAACACCTGATGCTACCATGACATCTTTTGATCCTGACTTGAAGGCCTTAATCGCATACTGGCGTTCTTCCTGTGCTGAAAGGCCATCACGACATATTCTAAGTCTTCCGGGAACGTGACATACATTTCGATCCGTGAATAGCTACGGCTTCGACTCCTTTGAGTAATAAGTACTCCTGTATATCTAGACAGACATCAGAGCACAAGCAGGACAGGATCTGTGTAAAACAACCAACCATCAACCTCGTTCTTATTCTCACTGAAGATAATGACTGGGGGTGGTGTCTTCTGCAGACATTCAAGAAGATATACCATCTTTGCCTCTTGCTTTACGTATTCGACCACTTGAAGCACATCCAGATTGGCAGCACCTGCACGACCAACGTTAACTAACACAGGTTTTATCAGAGATTCCCTTGCAAAGTCCTGGATTTTACGTGGCATCGTCGCCGAGAATAAAAGAGTCTGACGTTGGCGCTATGATGGTATATAAGCACAACGAAAGCTGAAAGTCACTGGAGACGGGTCTCACCTTGAAAAAGCTGATGATGTTGCGGACGTCATCTTCAAATCCAAGATCAATCATCCTGTCAGCTTCATCCATACAGAGGTATTTGCAGTTGTTGAATGTAAATCTTTTCTTTTCGAGCATGTCGATCAAACGACCTGGAGTTGCAATAACTATATGAATTCCTTTGCTCAGAACGTGGCTTTGCTCGCTCATAGAGATGCCCCCTATACAGAGAAGAGAGTTGAGCTGCGGGAATTTGCCTTCCCGAGCCAAGGCTGAACACCAGGTATTCACGTTCTCGTAGGTCTGGTTGGCAAGTTCACGAGATGGACACAGAATGACGCCAACAGGTCCCTCGCCACGGACGAATGGAAGTTTCTTCTCCTCCTCGAGTGCCATCATGATCAACGGGAGACAAAAAGCCAGCGTTTTTCCCGAACCAGTAAACGCGATACCAATAATGTCGCGACCTGAGAATCTAAATGGTGGTCAGAATATGGTGAAATTTGGAAGCATGAGCGCGCACGCAGCCGGTATTCCCTGAAGTTGAATCGGAGTAGGAGTGATAATGCGTTTCGATCTCAGATGCTCCAATATAGGCTCTGGTATTTTCATATCCTGTTCAATGAGTTGGGAGAAGCAAAGAATGGCGCTGATAAATACATACCTCAAAGTGTTCAATTGGAGAGGGAATGTCTTCCCCATCTGCCAGAATGTGATACTTGTCGCGTAGCCTCTGGTGTTCCAGTTCAGTTCTATCTCGGATATACCGTGGAGGCCTCCAACTGAATAACATTCAACAACCCGAATTCTCCGGAGAGTCTTGGACAAAACACAATACCTAGTGGTCAAAGGCTCCGTATATTGGATGCCTTTTGCAAGCTCCATGTCGGACACTAGCTTACGCCGACTACGAATTGCCTCGAATATCTCCTTGTCAGCTTCTTCCGCTTTTTCACGCTCAGTCTTCTTTGCGTCTACAACGGCGAGTTGGATAATCTCCACAATGAATCCCGGCGAGACAGACCTTCAGTTGCCTTGCGCCGCTGCACTTCCTGGGCTTCAATCAACAGTGTCCTCTCCTTTCTTGTCTTCTCACGCAGATGCTCCTCCTCTTTCAGGATATCTTCCCGTTCGTCGCGCTCCTCTTGGAGGCGTTTTATTTTTTGACGCTGGGCATTTACACCAAGTGAAGAGTATTTGGCAAGCTTCTCCCTGCGTCTCTGGGAGATGGGTATGTATGGCTCGTAGTCGTCGTTTCCACCTAGCTTGTAAGCTGGAGAGGGCGAACGTTCATTGCGGCGACGCTTGTCCATTGTGGTTCACTCAAGAAGCAGTTGCGTTTGAGCGGGCCGCAGGATCGGGCCGCTTTCCGAATGTAGTACAAAAATTTGAAAAGCATCAGAGGTGATCTGCGATGGAATTCGACCCAACAACACATCCTCACCGTCGTTGTAAGTGTCGTCCAGATATTCGTGGTTTTTTAACTGATCTATCATAGATAATCCTCTTCTAGATGAATACGTCCTTGTTTCCCCTCACCGCACCAAGCGACCTTGGCTTGGTCAAACTGAAGCACCCCAATCCGTGATGCCCCCTGAATATGATCCTACTTGCTATTTGTGCCCAGGAAACCAGAGGTCTGGAGGCCAAAATAATCCTCCTTATACTCACACCTACTCATTTGTCAATGACTTTGCTGCGGTGCTGCCTGGACCTGCTCCCGATGCTCCCGCTCCCCCCCACCCAATGCTTACGAGCCAGCCTATCCATGGAGGCTGTGATGTCATTATCTTCCACCCACGACACGACTTGACCTTAGCCCAGATGAATCCTCCGGAGATTGAACGTATCATTGCTGAGTGGATCCGTATATATCGTGAAAGAGGCTCGCAGGCTGGCATTAAATATGTCCAGATTTTTGAGGTCTCTCAGATTGTCAATTGTACTCGAAATCCTGCTGATCTTGTGCCAATAGAACAAGGGTTCTATCATGGGTTGTTCTAATAGTCATCCACATGGTCAAGTATGGTCACTCTCTCAAGTACCTACCCTCCCCGCAAAGGAATTGGCATCCTTGGAACGATACTCCCTCTCTGGAGTACAGATAAGTGCTGGTGCTCCATGTGGTCCTCATGGTTGGTCAGGTACCACCGCACTCGAAGGCATGAAACTTATATGTTCCAACCAGGCCGTCCCTGCCTCCTCTGTGAGTATGCTCATGCCGAGGTCAACTTCAGTCAAGGCAACAGTCGTGTTATTTTGAAAAATGAATACTGGGTAGCGCTCGTGCCATGGTGGGCCATTTGGCCTTTTGAGATACTTCGTGAGTCATTCTCCTTACTGAAAGGCTCAAAACTGAGGTTTTCAGTTTTGCCATACACTAGACACATAACCTCCATCATCTTGCTCACAGATGCTGAGAGGACTGCTTTCGCCAGTATCATCTCTCAGATAGCCACGCGTTATGACAACCTGTTTCAATGTCCTTTTGCCTACTCAATGGGCATTCACCAGCGACCGGTACCCGGATCTGATAGTGCGTGCGACGATGACAGCGTTGCACATCTCCACATCCATTTTGATCCTCCCCTCCTTCGAAGTGCGACCGTGAAAAAATTCCTTGTTGGGTGCGTTGTCATCAAAGGACATACTTCTTCTGCTCACAAGTGTTTGAATAGCTTTGAGCTCATGGCAGAAGCTCAGCGAGATCTTACGCCCGAACAGGCAGCAGAAAGACTACGAAATTGTCCCACCACTCATTATCTCCAATCAAATGCATGCAGAGCCTGACTTAGATTATTTACCATGAATCTGTAGCCACATAGACCATAATCTCTTTTCCTCATCTGTACCTTCAAATTTCCAATTGATTTGTCGGATTTCCTCAAATCCTTCATCCATCGTGGGTTCTTCGTATTGCTCTCGAAAACTGGT
>Ga0153999_1001265_pt1 | contig 10143 bp, 7 predicted proteins | sample TSNC083MetaG_FD_104675 | JGI IMG/M metagenome (GOLD analysis project Ga0153999, IMG submission 104675) | Attine ant fungus gardens microbial communities from North Carolina, USA - TSNC083 MetaG | ecosystem: Host-associated > Fungi > Mycelium > Unclassified | place: USA: North Carolina, Lumber... | reverse complement strand
TCCACTCACATAATTGATACTGGACATAATTGTCCTCTAAAAAACCCATTCCTGTATCAAACACAAATGTAATCAAATATAGGGGTAAGAAACGCATAACACTATTTACTTTCTCTGTTACATATTCCTTTCCCGTTTTTAATTCATATACATATTGATAAACGCAGCCATACTCTCTTGTTTTCCAGAAACTTTCATCAATGCCCATTGCATCAGCATATGAGTTCTTTATTTCATTGTCACCAACTTCGTTATATGTTGCCATTCTTTTTGCTGGAATAAATCCTGCTTCCAAAATCATTTTTTCCAAACTGTCTTTTGTGAAAAAATGAATATGTGTATTGTCTAATAATCCAATGTCTGTATACTCAAATCTGTTATTTATTAAGTTTATTACAACCGAATTATGTCCAATATTAGGCACCGAAAGAAGAACTGCCCCTGTTTCTTTTAATAAAAGTTTCGATTTCATCAATACATGTTCTGGATTATGAAGGTGCTCAAGGACATCTGCAAATATGACATAATCAAATTTAATATTTGCATACTTGCCAAGCCAAAGAAAGTTCTCTATATCGTCTACCAGTAAATCCTCGGCATATCTAAGGGCTTCACACCCTGCCACCTCATCAATCTCAACAAGATACACTTGACATTCAAGATTTTCCTTCATATATTTGGTAAGTCTTCCGTTTGCTGGTCCAAATTCCAAAACCACAGACTCCCTTTTAATTTGTTTTGCTATTAGTGATAATGAATTATTATAAACCATATCAAGTTCAAAATTATATTTCACTATATTGCAATCTCCTTATAATCTTCTTTAAAGCCTTCTAGTTTACCTCATAGAATTGTTTCTTTTTCCTGCTTTTTTCACTGCTTCTCCAAACACTCTTACTGGTTTTGATACCTTCCAAGATGTTGATTCATACACATCTGACAACTGTTGCCTAAGTTCATGTGCGCTATTATCATTCATCAGATAATAGTTTAAGTTTGTATACTCGATCCGCTGAAAATGATCACTCATTATTACTGCCGAGTAATACCCCGCATCCTGTGCTACAAATTGATAGCACCTTTCAATTGCATGTGCAATTGTTCCATCCATTCGAAGGGGCTCTTCCGGAAAATCTTCGTATTTCCAATCCTTCTCAAATAGTTTAGCCATTGCTTTCGGTCTAAACCAGAACTCGGTTCCATATGGTGCTATTGGATCAGCATTTGAACTCATTGGAACATTTATTCCCAAAGTATCACATAATTTTTTTGTGTTGTCAAAATTAATACTCCAATTGTGTCCATATAGTTTGCCATAGATTCCATGATTAGGGGGCGGGGGGACTGCCAAGCCAAGTCTCGGATTCTCTTCAAATAGTTCAATAACATTCTCCACATAGCAACGATTATACAATAAATTCGCAAAGCACTTATATGCAAAACTCTCGCCAACCGACCCAGGTTCAACGTTTGCCGCCTTCTTATCATGGAAAAAGCATACAAAATCATACTTCTTTACATCTTTACCAACACCAACCAGCAATGCGCTCACATCTCTCCCACGATTTTCGATCACTCTTATCTCTAAGCTTCTGCAAGTAATAACGCCAAACGTCTTTTCTATTTTCCGTTTCTTTTTCTCTGTATCTGTTGTAATATAGATGTCAGCACTCGCTGGCATTTGAGTCGCCCATATATAGGATGACTCTATCAAATCTTCAAAATACAAGTGCATTATTAATGCAATTTTCTTGTTCTTTAGTATTTCGCAACACCTTTTCGGGTTTGATACTTTCGTTGATAATGTGTAGTTAAGATGCATTTGCCGTGCAATAGCTGAATGATTATAACATCGTAATATATTGTCCCAGATTAAATTCACATCATAAATATTAGAATCCCGCAGGTAATCATATAAGAGAATCGTCGACTCGCCTGTTGTATTTAGCATTGCGTCCGCATAATCATGAAAAAAGGATCGTCTTTTAAAAATTGGGCACCGGCATTCTTTTATGAGTTTCATTGGATAATACATGAGTGGATTTTTAGTTAACCTCTCCACTCCATCTGTCTCTACATACACATCCCATTTAAAACCCTTATCGCCAAAGTATTTTGTAAAAACAGATTCGTGTAGTCCCACAGATTCATTATACGAATTTATGTTAGGTATGTTTGCCCAATATGCCACCAATTCGGCAGACTTAATAAATTTTTTTCGGTAAACCATAAAGAATGATTGAATATGCTCCGGAAGATATCCATAGGGATTACACCCGAAATCAAATTCTTTCATCTGGTAAACTTTTGTGATTCCCCAAAAATCAACATCCTTGCTCCACATATTCGAAAACATCTCGGAAAATGGATATACCGGTCCCATTGAAGTACAGTTGCAGAGCACAATCTCATCATAGGTTGCACAAATCTCCCAGCCGACATATTCCAATGCCGTCTTATAAGCCCAAACATCTAATCCTTGATTTTCCCTGACAATAATTTCCTTTGTAAACTGCTGAAAGAGTTGCATACTTTTTTCGGTCAATGAACCATTGCTAACCACTATCAGTCGCTCAAGATTCTTTATTAAATCCTCAAGAAAATAACCAACATAGGAATCCGCAATTCCTTCTTTATCAAAGAAAAAATAAATTCCTAATCGTTTAATATCGCCTTGCTTCAACTTCATTATGCTTCCTCTCCGCTTCGATCACACACTCTTTTTTCCTGGATTTTACTGATAATAGCATTATCGCCATACACGATTGGACTATCATATGCCCGGTCAGAAAATGCTCCATATTTCAAGACGATATCCAAGTTGTGTTCTGATATAAACTCTTCCACCTTCTCTGCCAATGATACTGGTTTTCCTGAACATACGTTGATTATACCTTTATACTCTTTTTGTGTAGTGACATCTACAATCATCTCTGCAAGTTGTACCACATCAATAAAATCATACTGATTTTTCCCACTATTGAAAGGAAACTCCTGATTCCCTTCTTCTGCCATAGTTAATATCTTAGAGAAAATAGAATGATTCCTCATATCATCTCCTAAAATATAATAAGCTCGCATCCAGTATAAATTAAAATCCAAAGTCTTGTTCAATATAATCAACGCTTGTCTCAAAGCATTTTTGGCCACTCCATACATAGACAATGGATTACAGGGGGTGTTTTCATCAATCTTCCCTTCCCAATATCCAATTTCATGCATAGTTCCCATGACACCAATATTTTTGCAACCACTCTCAATCATTTTTCTCAAGAATTCATAATGCTTAGATAAATTCCCCATATGCGTTGGCGCATTGTGTGTAAAGCCATCTTGCCATGCCATATGTATGCATGCATCCGGCTTTCCAAGTCTTCCATACAAATCTGGGCAATCAGAAAAAATGGGGACATTACAGAAAATTGCCTCTTTATTAATATCTGTATTTCTTATATCTGAAGCCACCACCTCATACCCTCTATTGATCAATTCGTCTACTACATGTCTACCAATATATCCATTTGCCCCCGTCACCATTACCTTCATATTCAATATCCTCTCTTTCCTTCTTTAACTTTACACATCTGTAATTTTAATGAACTCCTTAATTAATGCTGCATAATCCTTTGCACCACTTGCTGTTGTACAATGATTTATTGCATAAACATATGCTTTCTTACCGATACTTTCTCGAAGATTGTTATCTGATATCATCTTTTCCAGATTATCATTCCAACTATTTTCATTATTCTCACAAAGAATACCTGTCACACCATCTTCAACCATCACCTCAAATGCACCAATCTTACTGGCTATCGTCGGAACCCTCACCAATGCCGCCTCGATCCATTTAATCTCCGATTTACAGCGATTAAAAATAGTATCTTCCAACGGTGCCAGATTTATATCAGCTTGAATAATTAATTTCGGCAGTTCCCGCCAGTCAGTTGAACTCTTCCTAATAATCCGATCTTCAAACCGTCTTAATTCATCTGAAGTTTCCAACTCGCCAACCAGTATAAGACCAACCCAAGGATATTTCTCTAACACCCGAATTAAAACACTTCTAATAATATCAAAGTCCTTATTATGAGTCAAGCTTCCGCTGAAATACCCTAGCCATATATTTTTTGAATCTTTTTTATAATGCCTGTAGGCATCCTCTGCACACATCACCATTTCTTTTGAAGCAGTATTTCGGTTTATATAAACCACCGGAACCGCTCTTCCCAATTCAGTTGCCAATGCTTCTGTTGTCGTAATCGCCATATCGCATAATCTTAATGTTTTTCCTGTTAATGTAACAGTATCATCAAAAAGTTTCCTGTTTTTCGGTGATAGTTCTTTAACAAACGGTACTTGACTAGTATACTTTATGTCAGTAACCAAATCATCAATGTCAAAACACACTTTCTTATGATGACGTTTTGCTGTCTCAATAAAAGTCTGAACTATCGCTGTACATTCACAACGATAAAATACAAACACCTGGTAATTCTCTTCCATCATTAGTTCAATATCTTCAAAAAAAACTTTCTCGCAGCTGATCCCTGCCGCTTCTAATTGTTCCATTTGATGAAGGATTCGATATCTGGTTGGGTGCTCCACACAAACACCATTTATGAACAGTACAGTACCTTTATTTTTCTTTGCACTCTTAATATCCCGTCGCCTGGCCCTCCTGCCCTCTATGTTACCAGCAAAATGAAAAATACGACCTATAGCATTCATTAGGCCATCCTCATTCCAGACTCTCATAAACTTCGCAAATAATCTTCGTAATTTCATTTTTTCATTCCCCATTCTTTATACGATATATCATTGCAAAAAGGGTAAATGGTAAATGCTGTGCCAACCAAGCAGTTAAAATCGTATGTTTTGATAAACAACCCCTTTTTATTGTCTCACCTTTAAAAACTTCATATTCAATTTCCTGATATCTATGTTTCAATGGATGCTTCCCAGGCTCCAACCAAGGCCGATTATATAGTTCATTCATGTAATGAATAATTTTCTGCTCTTTTTTTGCCTTCTCAATATCAACATCATCATAGTATAAAGATGCTTGGAATAATCTCTTTATTTGCTCTCCCGTGTACATTAACATCGACGGCATTACATTATACTCAGGCTTAAGAACACCAATATACCCTTTACACACATGGTTTAGCGTCCCCTCGCTTTGCATTAGCGGATTCCCGTCATACTGATTCATATAGTCGACACACGCCTTTCTTCTTTCCTTAATTTTCCATTTTGTCATATTAAACAACACAACACCGTCACAAATATATGAATCCTGCACCTCTAGCCCAAGAGCCTTTTTAACTTTGCTTGAATACGGCATCATTACTCCTGCCACTATCTCATCATCCATATCTCTGCAAAACAGTTCTTCCAAAGATCCAACTACTACTACATCACTATCTAAGTATAACCATCTTTCTGCATCTATTAATTCATCCAAAAAAAGCTTTGCGTAAATAGTTCTCGGATGCCTGTCCTGCTGATCAATCGAAACATTAGCAAAAACCATGTCTGCATCAATAATATTTACGCAACTGCCATACTTACTCAAAATATTCTTTAATAACTCTAAATTGGTCACACATATATGATCTGAAATCAGATGAAGCTTTACTTCTTTATTGTGCTTCAATACTGACACCATGGAAATGGCTGTCTGACAAACATAGGAGTCATTGCATGCATATACGATATCCATTATCTGTTTTCTACCTCACTTGTATAAATAGCAGAAATTCTCAAAAGATACTCATCAATATTATCAAATCCGCGAGCTCTTTCTGCTGCTATTCTAGCATACTTTTCATATTGAGTATCATCCAATAAAAGAGCTTTGCTTTTTTTAATAAACATTTCATCACTATCGTAAAGCTCCCACGCACCATCGCCCAGAAGTTCACGAGCCCCCGCTGTAGGCGTTGATAACACCGGAACTCCCAGAGCATTGGCTTCTGCAATAACAAGGCCAAATCCTTCCCATCGAGAAGTCATTACTAACACCGAGGCAAATTTCATAAAAGCATAAGGATTATCTTGAAAACCAGCTAACCAAATATTATCTGCCAGATTAAGCGAATATATTAACTGCCGACATTCTTCTTCCAAAATACCCTCTCCCAACATAAGGCAACTCACATCAGTACATCCTGATTCTTTCAACTTAGCAATAAGATGAATAAATCGCTGTGGATCCTTCTGTTCTACAAATCGCCCCACAAACACTATATCATATTTTGATAAATTAGAAATCTCTTCCTCTGCTTTTCGTCTGATACAGTCCAAATCCAAAGGATTTTTTACCACAACTGCTTTCCCTTTAAAAAAACCAGCAAAAACCATGTTTTGAAACATATTTTCTGAAACCAACAATACCCTCTGGATTTTTCTATTGCAGTACGCATATAGGATCGACTTTAGGTTCCATCTGCCCACCCATGGTGGATCATAATGGAGATGCGAAATCAACCGATAATCCCCCTTGATAAAAGAGCATATAACTGTCGCTGTAAAATCATGCGCATGAATGATATCTGGTCGAAAAGTATTAAACACCTTCGCAATCCCCTTACGCGAATATTGTTCCAAAAGATAGTAAGTGATGTTTTCTCTTTTCAAGACATCCTCAATCTCTCCCTGCGATGCCAGGTAAGCCATTTCAAATTGATTATTCAGATGCTTAATAAGCGTTATAACCACATTCTCTGCTCCTGAATAAACAGAAGATTTTAATACATGTAAAACCTTTAGTTTCTTATTATCCATCTTATTCCCTGCTTCTGCTCTGGTCACCTTCCAGCACATCCGGGTCTGGTGCAATGCCTTCTGTGCTCTCCTTTAAAAGCATGATTTTGGGTGTCATGACAATCAGTTTAATATCCAAGAATATCGAAAACTTTCGAATATATGTCAAATCCAGCTTCAATTTATCATAGGATGTAGTATTATATTTACCATATACTTGCGCATATCCGGTTAGCCCTGCCTTTACCATTAAGCGTAATGGAAACTCCGGAATTTTTTGTTCAATCTCCGCTGCCAGCGTTGGTCGTTCCGGTCTCGGCCCAACTACAGACATATCACCGTTCAGAATATTCAAAATCTGCGGTAATTCATCCATTCTGGTTGCCCTGAGAACTCTTCCAACCGGCAAAATTCGAGGATCATGTTTTATTGCCAATTGAGCTCCCGATTCTTTCTCCGCATCCACAATCATCGTGCGGAATTTATAAATCAAAAACACCTTGCCCCTCTGCGTTAGCCGTTCTTGCCGATAGAAAACCGGTCCGCCGTCCGTACATTTAATAGCAACTGTCGCCAGCAAAAACACAGGTGAAAACAGCACCAACATACAGCTCGCAATTACAATATCCTCAATCCGCTTAAATAATTGCTGTTCTGGGGTCAACCCCTGATTTCTCGACAGCAGCAGCGGAGTATCAAACAGATTCAATTCATCTGAACTGCGAAGCAAAATATCCGAAATCTTTGGTACACTATAGCTGCGAATCCCAACTGAAAAACAATACTTCAAGATTTGATTTCGTTCATGAGACGGCATATCACCGACAATTACTGCATCATACAGATCAATCTTCCGGGCAATTACTTTAATCCCTCTTTTGTATGAAATCACTTCACATATTTCATACTTATCTTCTCGTGAATTAATCTTATCCTCCAAATGATAGTCCCGACGATCCCCTTCAATAAAGAGCATCTTCCGGGGCGGAAAAACATATTGATACACCGCCTGAAAAGTCATCGTCCATACGGCAATAAATATACCATCCGCTAATGTCATTAACAGGATATAGTTTGGATTCACAAATCGTTTATCAATTACTGCAATCTGAAAATAGGTAAAAACATTCGTAAACAGTACCGATATTATCTGCGAATAAATAAGATTCCCGTTTTTTAAATAACCAATTTTAAACCCACCATATGTGTTCATAAAGAATAGCAACAAAACACCATACAGCAGTATTATAACCCAGTTTCCTCTTCGATAAAACGGTATCTGCAACACAAATCTGTTGTAATAACCAATCCAAGTAGCTCCATATAATGCACATAGCCCCAATAACAATATCGAAGAGAATAATAATTTAATTAATCGTTTATATCTTTCATTTGTTTTTTTCATAATATGCTCAATGTATTCATTCTCCCTATTATTAGGCATAATACGCCTTTTATCAGTATATCACCTCGCCCCCTTTTTCGCAATGTCACCTTGTTAGTATTCCTTAATGATTTATTTACTTTTTTATTAATAATTACCATTTTTATAGTTATTATCAAAAGAGACCAAGCATACCCGCTTAGTCTCCTTTATTTTATTTTTCTATAACAACCGACTTCCTACACGCTGCCATCCCGATACTCAGCAGCAACCACATAATTGGTGTTGCAATTGGTAAGTTCAAGTTTACCATTGCCTGAAAACCATAACACAAAACTGCAAACAGACAACCCACCAGGTACTCATTCTTTGTCAATTTCACTGCCATCCGCCATCCTGCCGATACCAGAAATGCCACATAAGAAACCACTCCCAACGCCCCAATCGTCACCAGATACTGCAGATACTCATTATGCACACTATCAAACACCTGCCCTGTCGCATTGACCATCTCCATCCGAAAATTAGCCGTTGTCAGAATCCCAAATGTATCCGGCCCATACCCAAACAGTTTATGGAGTACCGGGAAATCCCGAAACATCTCCACGGATTTTCTCCAGATAAATCCCCGGTTGGTTCCCCAACTGTCATTAAACACCAGATAATTGCCCAAGGAGCCATATTTATCAGCCCCCCCTGCTACATTTGCATCATAAAGCATAAAGCAGACGATTAGTATCCCAGTCACCAGCAATCCGGACCATATGCGAACCGGAATCGGTCCCATCTCATCTGCTGCTTCCCGATTATTTCTATCGATTATTACAACCGCAAGATAAACCAGCCACAAAGCCACTACCACATACATCAATCCACTGAAATTCACCAGTACCCGAAATAAGCTGTCCAGTCCAATCACCATCTCTGAGTAAGCCTGATTAATAAAATCAATACACTGAACTACCGTGCAAAAGGTTGCCACCACAAGCAGATAACGCCTGATTCCCATCCGGCTCCGGAAAAGTGCCAGCGGCAAAAAAGCAAACAAGGCCCCCAATGCCAGGTATGCATTATCACTACACCCCATGATAATAGCAAAAAACGCAATCACCATACATATATAATACCAGACAGCTCTTCCCGGTTTTTTCGCCGTTGTAAACATCGTGGTCGCAACTCCCATAATCAATGCAACATAAGCTGTATATGTGTTAATATTCCCCATTGTTGAAGTAAACATCGTCGCCTGCTGCGGTTGAAGCGCATTAATACCGCTCCGAAAATGCAATACATCCAGCTGAAAATAATCTGTGATGCCAACATAACATACAATAAGACCACTAATCAAAAACGCTTCCAGAACCCATCCTTTCACCGTCCAAAAACGACTGACAACAAAGTAGACAGCCACATACAAGGTTAACAAGAAAAGCCCGGAATATCTTCCCTCATTTCCCCAAAACGACTCATACATATACTCTGATTGTAAAGTAGAAATCACCAGCACCAGCCAGAATAGCATCACAGCAACATCTGCTGCACAAAATGTGCTCCGCCAGTTCTTTGGATGCAGTTTCGCAAACAACCGGGCCGCATGCCTGCCCCCGTTCTCCATCTGGTCAATAATCAGCATTATGATGGCCAGCACCAACACCACTGCCAGCATCGCAACCACCGTCCCATAATACCAGCGGTATTTCGTCTCTAAGATATCATAATAGGAATTATGGTAGATAAGAGGGAAAACCGTCACCAATATTAATAAAAAAACACTAATCACGCCGCTGATAATAGCGGAACATGTCTCCGCAAAACTATCTTTATACTCTGTCGTCTTAGTCTTTATTTTAGCCATCGTAAGACCTCCATCAATTTATCTCCCGCCAATGCGCAGTAAACCTCAATACAGTATACCATCTAACAAGCTTTTCCGCAACTTATGGTCATGAAAAAGAATTGGGAAACCTTTAATAATTTATTAACTTTACCAT
>Ga0153999_1001263_pt1 | contig 10164 bp, 8 predicted proteins | sample TSNC083MetaG_FD_104675 | JGI IMG/M metagenome (GOLD analysis project Ga0153999, IMG submission 104675) | Attine ant fungus gardens microbial communities from North Carolina, USA - TSNC083 MetaG | ecosystem: Host-associated > Fungi > Mycelium > Unclassified | place: USA: North Carolina, Lumber... | reverse complement strand
TGTCCATTCCATCGAAAGTTTCGGCACGGTAGACGGACCCGGCGTCCGTCTGGTTGTATTTTTGCAAGGTTGTCCCATGCGTTGCCGGTACTGCCACAATCCCGACACCTGGAATCCGGCCGGCGGTACCGAAATGTCCATTACCCGGATCATGGCACAGTATGAGAAAAACCGGCCCTTTTATCGCAGCGGCGGCATCACCGTAACCGGCGGTGAACCGCTGATGCAGATTCAGGCCGTTACCGAATTATTTTCCGCCGCCGCTCACCGCGGTGTTCATACCTGCCTGGATACTTCCGGCATTACTTTCCGCCCGGACAGTCCCGAGATTCTGGAAATGTTCGACCAGCTGCTATCGGTCACCGACCTGGTCCTGCTGGATATCAAGCACATTGTGCCCGAGGAACATTTAAAGCTGTGCGGTCAGCCGCTAAAGCCGATTCTTCAGTTTGCCCGATATCTGGATGACAAAGCGATTCCGGTGTGGATCCGTCATGTTGTTGTACCAGGAATCACCTTTGACCAAAATTACCTCTATCAGCTGGGAGTCTTTATTGGCACGCTGCATAACGTAAAAGCATTAGATGTATTGCCCTACCATGATATGGGGAAAAGCAAATATCAGGCGCTGGGAATGGTATATCCGCTTGATCATACTCCCCCTTTGAATCAGGAAGAAGCGATTGCCGCCCGACAGGTTATCGCTGCCGGAATAAAAGCCAGCCGGTTAGCCAAAGGTAATTAACAATTGTACAACATTTTCTGCTTGAATATTTCTTCTAAATAGGATAGAATAGAGAAACAGGAAATGTATAGAATATAAGGAGGTATTGATTATGGCATATGTTATTAATGACAGTTGTATTTCATGCGGTGCTTGTGCCAGCGAGTGTCCGGTTGACGCAATCTCTGAAGGAGATGGCAAATACGTTATCGACGCTGATAGCTGCATCGATTGCGGTTCTTGTGCAGGAACCTGCCCGACTGGCGCTATCGAAGGCTAATTGGAACTAATACATAGCTGCCTCTTCCCGATTGGAAGAGGCAGTTATTTTTATAAAGACGCTAAGATGACGGAGGAATTTCTATGATGCAGAATCAAAAACCACTGATTGCCCTTACTCCTAATTACAATATTGAACGGGAAGAACCATACATGCGGCCGGCTTATTTAAAGGCCATTGAAGCCGCCGGCGCGATTCCGGTGATTCTTCCACTTGGATTGGGAAAAGACGATTTGACCAGACTGGCGGAAACCTTTGACGGTTTTTTATTTACCGGCGGACCGGATATCCATCCGTTTTACTTTGAGGAAGAAACTCATGCCCATTGCGGGAATATTTCACCCCTTCGGGATACGATGGAGTTGTCCCTGCTTTCCCTGGTTCTGGAGCAGCAAAAACCGATTTTGGGGATTTGCCGCGGCATTCAGCTGCTTAACATCGGACTGGGCGGGAATATTTATCAGGATATTCCCAGCCAGTTCCCTGAGGATTTCCCAATCGCCCACCGTCAGCCGTTTGCCTATGATATTCCTTCTCATACCGTTACTGTAGTCCCGGGAACATTGTTGGCCAAAGTCTCCCACCATGATTCCGTTTTAAAGGTTAACAGCATGCACCATCAGGCAGTTCGGGATCTGGCACCGGGACTTATCGTCTCCGGTTATGCCTCAAACCGCCTGATCGAAGCGATTGAGAAGCCAGATTATCCATTTTTCCTTGGTGTACAGTGGCATCCGGAATATCTGTGGAACCAGGACCTGGCGGCGGCAGGAATATTTCATGAGTTTGTCGCCGCCTGTCGTGAATAAAAATATCACATTGACCACTAATAAGTTTACATAAATAAGATAAGTTCCAGGAGTCATTTACAACTCTCGGAACTTATCCTGATTATTTTACAGCTTCTTGCCGCTGCGGCCAAACTTCTTCCGTTTTAAAAAGGGCACCTTGGTTGCGGCTGCTTCCGCCCGCCCTTTGCTTTCCCGCTGATAAGACCGTAAAGTCTCATCCAGCATTTTGAAGCGCTCTTCTTCTTTCTCATCACTGATACGCATCATATATTCCAATTCCTGAACCATCCGGTCATTCACCTGACGGCTGATTTCTTCACTCAGGGCCTGATTGTTTGCCTGGATTGCTTGTCCGATAATGTGGTTCATAATCTGCTGGAATTGCTCCATCTTCTCCTGATTCGCCACCGAACTCTCCTGTTTCTGCACGATCTTTAATGCATGCTCCCCCTCAAGTTCGTTAATTCCAGTTCCATCTGTTAATGTCTGTACCGCATCCTGTTCCAGTACTTCGTCCGGCTTCACATCTATGCCCCCCTCCAGCATTTTTTTAAGCACCTGCTCAATTGCTTTCAGCTGATACCCCTTCTCCTTTAAATCTTTTATCTTCTGGAATAGTCGGATATGTAAGTCCGTGTAATAACGGTGGCTTTTCCCATTTCTCGGAATGTTCAGTTGTAGTTCTTCTTCCCAATACCGAAGCACATGGGACTCTACGCCCACCATCTTCCCTGCTTCTGATATGGAATAATGTGTATTGTCCATCTTTTCTCTCCTCTGGATATTTAATCTTATAAGCCTGGTTTTAATTTAATCTACTTATATATTATGAGCGGAGGTTGAGAATTATGCTTAAGAAATGGAAAATATCACATATTTATCTTTCTAGGTTCACAAATCTGGTATACTGCGGCTGCCATCCCAGATCCACAGATCCAATCGGGCCATTACGCTGCTTGGCAATGATAACTTCGGCAATATTAGGTCGGTCGGTATCTTTATTATAATAATCATCACGGTAAAGGAACATAACCACGTCGGCATCCTGTTCGATGGCGCCGGACTCACGCAGGTCAGACAGCATCGGGCGGTGGTCGGTTCTGGTCTCACAGGCACGGCTTAGCTGGGATAATGCAATAACCGGTGCATTCATCTCACGGGCCAGGGCTTTCAGCGAGCGGGAGATCTCGGAAATCTCCTGCTGCCGGTTTTCGCCGCTCTTGCCACTGCCTGACATCAGCTGTAAATAGTCGATAATAATCATACTGAGGCCATATTCCAGCTTGACCTTACGGCACTTGGAACGCAGCTCCATAATGGAGATTCCGGGGGTATCGTCGATAACCAGCCGGGAATTGCCGATGACACCGATTCCCTCTACGATCGCATCCCAGTCAGAATCAGCCAGCCTTCCGGTCCGCAGCTTCTGGGAATCAACATTGGATTCCATCGCCAGCATACGGTTAACCAGCTGTTCCTTTGACATTTCCAGACTAAAGACCATGCAGGGCAGATTTTTCTTAACCGCCGCATGATCAACTAAGTTCAGCACGAACGCCGTCTTCCCCATCGACGGACGGGCCGCAATCAAAACAAAGTCCGAAGGCTGCATCCCGGAGGTCTTATAATCCAGATCAATAAAGCCGGTCGGAATACCTGTCACCGTTCCCTGATTCTTGGCGGCCAGTTCGATTTTCTCCAGGACATTCAGCGCCACCTGGCGAATCGGCACAAACTCTCCGGAATTCCGGCTTTGCAGCAAATCGAAAATCCGCTTCTCGGTCTGCCCTAAGATTTGTTCCAAGGGCTCTTTGCCTACATAACAGGTATTGGCGATTTCTTCATTTATCTTAATCAATCTTCTTAAGACTGCCTTCTCACGGACAATCGTGGCATAGGATTTTACATTGGCCGATGTGGGAACGGTAGTGATAATGTCACGGACCACTTCCAGACTGCTGACCTCCGGCGGGATATCTTTCTCCTTTAAACGGTTTTGAAGGGTAATCAGGTCCACCGGCTTGCCTTCGTTGAACAATTCCACCATCGCCTCGAACATCACACCGTACTGGTGTTGATAGAAGTCCGCCGCAGTGACGATCTCGGAAGCGGAAATAATCGCTTCCCGGTCCATCAGCATGGAACCGATGACGGACTGTTCTGCCTCGATGCTATGAGGAAGCACTCTTTTTATCAGAGCTTCATCCATGTTATTGTTTGCTCTCCTGTCTATCTTCCATTTCCTTAAGCTTTTGTCAGCTTAAGCCTCGGTTACCTTAACTGCCAGTTTAGCAGTTACATCCTTGTGCAGCTTAATCGGTATCTCATGGGTGCCGAATGTTTTGATCGGTTCGGACAGTACCATTTTTTTCTTATCAATATCCAGCTTCAGCTGTTCGGCAATCGCAGCGCCAATCTCCTTGCTGGAAATCGAACCGAACGCCTTGCCGCCTTCACCGGCTTTCATCGTCAGGCTGACGGACATCTCACCGATTCTGGCAGCCAGTTCTTTGGCGGCCGCCAGCTGTTCTGCGGCCAGCTTCTCGGTATTGGCCTTTTTTAATTTCAAGTCATTTAAATTCCTGGCGGTGGCTTCTACCCCCAGTTTTTTAGGCAGAATATAGTTGCGGGCATAGCCGTCATTCACCTTTACAATCTGTCCTTTTTTTCCTAATGCTTTTACGTCTTCTAATAATACGATATCCATTATGATATATCTCCCTTCTCCATCATCATATTGATTACATCTTTGATCCGCTGCTTTGCCTCCTCCAGTGTGACGCCGGCAAGCTGGGCGCCGGCGATGGTTCGGTGACCGCCGCCGCCTAATTGCTCCATCATCACCTGGACATTCACTTCGTCAATGGAACGGGCGCTGATATAAATAGTGTCATGGTATGGCGTCAATACCACCGACGCTTTGATCCCGACAATATCCAACAATTCATTAGCCGCCTGAGCACCGACAATCGTCGGACTTTGCAGGCCTTCCGACGGACATACGCCAATGGAAAATGCTTCCCGGTAAATTTCCGCAGAAGCAGTCGTCGCTGCCCTGGCTTTATAGTCCACCATGTTATCCCGGAACAGCTTGCGGACCCGGGTCACATCGGCACCGTTTCTTCTTAAGTATGCTGCCGCCTCAAAGGTTCTGACACCGGTCTGATTGGTAAAATTATGGGTGTCAATGACAATGCCGGCGTACATCGCATCCGCTTCGGTGGACTTGATACGGATACCGTCACCAATATACTGCAGGACCTCCGCCACCATCTCGCAGGCCGAAGAAGCGTAAGGCTCAACATAAGAAAGCACCGCATTGTTGATGACTTCACTGCTTTGACGGTGGTGATCCAATACTACCACGGTCTTCACCATATGCAAAAGCTCCGGCGCATCAACAATACTGGGCCGATTCACATCAACAATGACCAGCATCGTATTGCTGTCGACCAGCTCCGCCGCCTGATCACCGGTCAGGAACAAATCATCCGGATATTCCGGATTGCTCACAAACTGCTCCATCATCGGCTGTATTGATGTGGTTACTTCATTAATGATAATGTGCGACTTTTTATTCAGGAACGTGGCAATTCGGAAGATACCAATAGCCGCACCAAAAGAATCAATGTCGCTTAGCTTATGACCCATGATCAACAGGCGGTCTTTCGTCTCGATCAACTCGCGCAGCGCATGGGCCTTTACCCGGGCTTTTACCCGTGTGGCTTTTTCCAGCTGCTGGGACTTGCCGCCGTAGTACAGAATCCGGCTGGCATCCTTAATTACTGCCTGGTCGCCGCCGCGGCCTAACGCCATATCAATGGCCACTCGCGAAAAATCATAATTCTGGCTGTAGGAATCGCCGTTCATACCCATTCCGATGCTTAGCGTAACGGCCATCTCGTTGCCGATATTGACACCCTTGACATCTTCCAGAATGGAGAACCGCTCTTCCTGGATCTGCTCAATATGCCTCTGCTTAACGGCAAAGAAATATTTGTCCTTTTCCATCTTTTTGACAATGCCGTCCATACCGGTGATATATTTATTGATCTTCCGGTCAATCAGGGCCGTCAGCAGTGAACGCCGGACTTCTTCCACACTTTCCAGGGCTTCCTCATAATTATCCAGATAAATCAGACCGGCAACCAGTTTTTCATCGGTAATCAGCTGCTTGCAGCGAAGTATCTCCGTCTCATCAAACAGATAGACTGCCAACATCTTTTGACGGTCCGTCAGCGCTTCATACTCTTCCATCTCGGTACAGCAGACATACATCGGCCGCAGATCGATCCGAAACTTATAGTCGCCCAGTGAGGTATGGATGCGGACCGTATCTTCTTCCGTCTCTAAATCGGTCTTGGTAATGCCGGGAAACAAACCTAACAGATTCTTCCGGCCGCCCCCCACTTCCTCCAGCACCTCACGAAATGCCTCATTAAGCCAGATCAGGCGGCCATCTTCATCCGCCAAAGCATACGGAAGAGACATCTCGGCCAGCAATTGCTTCTGGAGCCACGCATACTCGGAAGAGAATTCCACCATCCCGCCTAACAGACGCTTTCTGCGATAGAAATAAATCCACATTGCAATCACAATATAACACAGGGTGAACGGCAGCATCACTGCGGCGGAAAACCGGTCAACCAACAACACCGCCATATTAGCGAAAATAACAAATAACGACAACCAGAACGGCCATGTCAGATATACTTTCAGCTGCCCTCTCACTTTGACTTTATCTTTCATAAATCGGTCTCCTTACTGAATCCCTGCTTGTAACTTATCAAAATATTATAACATAAGCACTTCGGTTCGTCTAGCGCCGGATTCGGCGCTCTGTCTAAAACGTTAAACGGCCATTGTTTTTTTCACCAAAATAATATAGAATAGAAACTTGTAAGTCGATTAAAATCGTATAACGGAAGATAGGAGTACATAGCCATGACCAAGAAAGAAATCTCAGAAATCAAACGTTTATATACCCCGTCCAACTGCTCGATCACCCGTATTTGCGGCTGCTACGTGGATGGCGAAAAGAGCAAGAAGACGGAAATGAAGGAGGCCTTTTTGTCCCTGCCGGAAGACGATATGTTCAAATACTTTGACATTCTGCGAAAATCCCTGTCCGGCACCCTGGGGAAAAATCTGCTGAATCTGGAATTCCCGCTGGACACCGAGATGGAAGGCGGTCCGCAGGAGTTCCTGTTACGGCTGCGCAGCAGCAAGCTGCAGGATGAAGAATTATTGGAGTCCTTTTATGACCGGGTCATTGAAACCTATGACTATATGGGCAATTATCTGATTCTGCTGGTCCATGACGCTTATGATATTCCCGGCAAAACTTCTGACGGCCTGTCTATGGATGATGCCTCGGATGAGGTCTACAGCTATATTCTCTGCTGTATTTGCCCGGTAGATCTGTCCAAGCCGGGGCTAAGCTACAACGAAGTGCAGAACACGTTCCAAAACCGGGTCCGCGACTGGGTGGTCCGTATGCCAGAACTGGGCTTTTTGTTTCCCGCCTTCAACGACCGTGCCGCCGATATCCACAGCACTCTGTATTATTCCCGGGATGCCGATGATCTGCATGACAGCCTTATCGAACAGCTGCTTGGCTGCCCGCTGCCGCTGGCGGCGGAATATCAGAAGGAATCCTTCCAGGCCATTATCGAAAAAACTCTGGATGATGACTGTTATTATGAAACCGTGCGGACCATTCACGAGAATTTAAGCGAAATGCTGGAAGAGCATAAAGACGAACCGGAACCGCTGATGCTGGACAAATACCAGGTCAAATCCCTGCTCCAGGCCAGCGGCGTTGAAGATGAGAAGCTGCAGGATTTTGACCGGTGCTTTGAAGAAACCGCCGGCGAGCGGGCCGCCATCCTGGCCACCAACGTGGTCAACACCCGGGCCTTTGAAGTCAAGACCCCGGATATTATCATAAAAGTAAACCCGGACCGGACCGATCTGGTCCAAACCCGGGTGATTGATGGCCGCCAATGCCTGGTAATCGAAATTGATGGCAGCATTGAGGTCAACGGGATTGTTGTCAAGGGCAGCGGCAGCTCCGACAGCCCTGCATAATCTACAACATCTGGCGCTTTTTATAGTAGAAATAATATGGCACCTCAAATAACAGCATGAAGCTCCAGCCAATTGCACAGGCAAACGCAATTCCATAGATGCCCAGGCGAGGTGCCAGCAGCCAGGTGAAGATGACCCGCAGCCCGGTCTGAATGACGGTTCCGATCAGGGTGATCCGCATCTTGCCCATGCCGCGGAAAAAGCCCTGGATGCCATTCGTAAAAGCCGGAAACAGATAGAACCACGCCATTGCCCCCAGATACTGGCTGCCCAGCAAAATGATCTGCTGCGCCCCTTCACCGGTGACAAAAAAGGACATAATCGGCTTTTTCAGCAACGTGATCAGCACGCAGATCAGGATCCAGTAGCAAAACTCCAGCTGCAGCCCTTTGCGAAACCCGCTGCGTACCCGCTCATGCTTCCCGGCCCCCCGATTCTGGGCCACGAAAGTGGTAATGCCGTGAGAAATACTCTGTTCCGGAGTAAAGGCAAAATCATCAACCCGGCCAACCGCGTTGAATGCCGCAATCATGCTCACTCCCAGCGTATTGACCGTGCCCTGGATCAGCAGCTTGCCAACCGGCTGACAAGATTGCTGCAAAGCCGTCACCGTACCATATCTGAGTGTCGTTTTCAACAAGGCGCCGTCCATTTTAAATTCTCCTGCACCAAGTCGCAGCAGGGGAATTTTTTTGTAAATATAAAGGATCGACAGGAGGGCCGAAACTGCTTCCGCGATCACGGTTGTGGTCGCCGAACAGACAATGCCAAAACCCAGTCCGCCGATAAAAATCAAGTCCAGCACCCCATTCAGGACGGAAGAAAACATCAGAAATTTTAGTGGTGTTTTTGAATCTCCCACACTTCTCAGTGCCATTGCCAGCGCATTATAAAAATAAGTAAACGGTGCGCCTAAGAAGATGATCCGCAGATAAACCGCCGTCATCTCCATCAACTCCTCCGGCACATGTAAAGCACGCAAAAGAGGCATGGTAAAGACAATGCCCAGAACCACCACCACCAGTGAAAAATACAAACCAAACAAGACCGCCGTAGACATCTCCCGTTTCAGGCTGTCATATTTTTTCGCACCAAAAAATTCGCTCATTAAAACTCCGGCACCCATACAGATCCCGGAGATTCCTAAGATTACAATATTCATAATAGGATTTGCCATGCCCTCTGCTGCCAGTGCTTCCTTGCCGATAAACCGCCCGGCAATAATGGAATCCACCGCATTGTAGGTAAGCTGAAACAAATTCCCCAGAATCAGCGGCACACTGTAGTGGACCAGCTGCCGGGGAATATTTCCCTCTGTCATATCCATTGCTGCCATTGTATCTTCCTCTGGTTAAACGATCTTTCTGATCCAGCCTTCCGGTGCTTCAATATTGCCCATCTGAATACCGGTCAGGGTATCATACAGTTTCTTAATCGTCGGTCCCATCTCATCCATACCGCTTGGGAAGCAGATCTCCCTGCCATGATCCACAACCTTGCCCACCGGCGATATAACCGCCGCCGTACCACACAGACCACACTCGGCAAAGTCCGCCAGTTCGGTCAGTGTTACCGGTCTTTCGGCAACCTTAAGCCCCAGATAATGCTCTGCTGCATATACCAGTGATCGTCTGGTAATGGATGGCAAAATAGCATCGGATTTTGGTGTGACAATTTCATTGTCCTTGGTGACAAACAGGTAATTAGAGCCACCACTCTCTTCTACATAGGTTCTGGTTGCCGAATCCAGGAACAGATTCTCGTCATAACCGTTATTATGAGCAATCATGTAAGGCCGCAGGCTCATTGCATAGTTAAGGCCTGCTTTGATATTGCCGGTACCGTGAGGCGCCGCACGGTCATAATCACTGACACACACGGTCAATGGTTTGGCACCGCCTTTAAAGTATGGTCCGACCGGGGTACAGAACATCCGGAACTGATATTCATCCGATGGTTTTACACCGATTACCGGGCCTGATGCAAAGATATACGGTCTGATATACAATGTTGCACCGCTGCCGTATGGCGGTACCCAGGCGGTATTGGCCTTTACCACCATGTCAAGCGCTTCTAAGAATCTTTCTTTCGGGAATGGCGGCATCTCAAGTCCGGCACAAGAGTCCATCATCCGCTCTGCATTTAAGTCCGGGCGGAAGGTAACGATACTGCCATCTTCGGTCGTATATGCTTTCAGGCCTTCGAAACATTCCTGGCAGTAATGCAGAATCCCGGCACATTCACTAATGACCACATTGGCATCAGCCGTCAGGCCGCCC
>Ga0153999_1001261_pt1 | contig 10172 bp, 9 predicted proteins | sample TSNC083MetaG_FD_104675 | JGI IMG/M metagenome (GOLD analysis project Ga0153999, IMG submission 104675) | Attine ant fungus gardens microbial communities from North Carolina, USA - TSNC083 MetaG | ecosystem: Host-associated > Fungi > Mycelium > Unclassified | place: USA: North Carolina, Lumber... | reverse complement strand
GGTCACCTTCTTGCTAACGGTCTTGATACAAAATATCAAAAGACTGTAAGGCACGAAGAGGAACTAGACACGCACAGTGGTCTTGGAACGGAGACCGCCATTACCATCAACCCAGACATCTGCAAAAGGGATGAGACTCTGAAGAAAACATAATAAACATAATAAACGCACACTCGGCCTGGACCTTGTCACCCTGAGGGAGCTGGAGGTAGGGGGCAAGTAGGTCATTGCGGTAGGTGTAGGCCATGACAGTTAATTAGGTAGGTAAGAAAATAGGTAGGGAACTCGATAAGAGAGGAAAAACGCAGGAGGAATGGATTGGACTTAAACCGCAGAACTTAAAAGAGGCGAACAGGGATGCTTGGATTTGTTTGCGCAGACCGGTGATTGGACGATAAGCGGTGCATCGCCACGCCATGAACAGAAATGAGTTCTGTAAATCCAAATCAATATGTTGCCAACATAACCACCGCAGATTATCCGCTGCTGATTTCTTAACCGAGCAGGGTCGTTCGCAATGCGTCTCATGCGATTCGAAGCCGTCAGCCCGTCTGCCCGAGAGGGATGGCAACCGTCTTCCGCGGGAAAGTGGCAGCTGACATTCAGGGCGGAGCGGTTTCATTCCCTGATTGGTATATGTTGCCATTCAGTCCTAGCTCCAGTGCATTATGAATTCTCATACATTATCTAATCAACCTTCCCCCCGGCACTGCCCAGTCGAAACAGGGGGCCTTTAAAATCAACGTAAGAATACGTCTTGCCACAGCCAAATGAGATAAACATAGAAACATGTCTAACCGCTTCGTGACCCAAGTCTTGCCAGTGTCTCATCCGAGTTCTCCTGCTCCTCGACACTGTCGGACTGTGTGACCTGCATGAAATGGTTATGGTCCGTAGCATAAGAAGAATCTCTCCATTTCCTTTCTGGTCTTCAACGTACCACACGTAGAACCGACTTCTTTGATGACTCTTGCACCTCGCCAGCAATTATCAATTCATCGAGAATCTAAATCATCCGTCAACGCCAAGAAAGCCGAGCGCCCAGGTGCCACTCACGGCATATGCTTTTTGGAAGTTGAATATCCTGCTCAATGGCAAGAAATAAGGCTCCAAGCTCCGAACAGCCACTTAAACCGCTCACAGATCAAGTTCGCAGACCTTTATGACGGGATCAAATTTACTTCAGATTCCAGTCAGGCAGTCACTTACGTTTCCAAAATATCGGTCTAGAACCTCTACATATCGATGAATGATCTCTAGTGTGACCAACTCATTGTCGCCTTGTGAGATTCCGCAAACGAAGAAAAGTGAAGCATAGCGACGATAGACGACCTTGGTGTCTGCCACAGTTTAGTTCCTGGTCCAGGTTGGAAGGGAAAATGCATGTCAACCTTTGTATTCTAGAAAATTGCACATGCGTGTTCGACGCGCAAGTACCAGTTGTGTAACATCTTTTACAATCTTCGCCTTGGCTTTTGGTGCCATCGTCGTAAACCATTTTGCGAGACGAACCTTGCCTGAACGAATTTATATATCAGAGATCCAATGATGCTCAATGAAAGAGTTTCCCCGACCTTGCCGTGATACAAGAAGGATATAGTTGATCATTGAGTCCAGTTGCAGGTACGTTTGCTACGCCTAACGGCGAGCTCACGAGGTCACGTCACATTGTTACGAGAGTCACTGATCACACATTCCAAGTGTCTGTACCCACTTCTTACCCGAGAGAATTAGATCCTAGCTTAGCTCCCCGAGGTCCCGGATACTTTTTGGCCATCGTTATCAGTACTCAGCCACCATCTCCCCTTGAAACATATCTCATATCTGCAGCCAAAGACTTGTCCTAAAAATAGTATCTAACCACATGTCATGAATTTCTCATCCCGATGGATACTTTTCAATTTTCTCTGAGGCCCTGCGGTTATCATATGGTAATCACATGGCCTGATATGTATTTGTTATCTGGGCAGATTGGAGTTCCCCATTTTGGCAGGATTATAAGTATAACGAAACTCCCAACCCACTCCAGAAGACTCATTCCTGGTAAATCAGTCGGCGCAAGGCGATGAATTTGAATTTTCCCCACAGAAAGGTACATGATCAAGTAAATTCGTCGAATCTGAGCATTGTGAGTATGCCAAGAACAACAACAGTGATCTCAATGGGAGTTCACACTCCTAAATCACTCGGAGATAAGAAGATATTGATATTTGTAATATATTTCGACAACTTTTCACAACCAACCAATAATAGGTTCGGCCTGAGATGGCGGCCCTTTTTTTGTGGTGCTGTTTTCTGTGACCATATGACTCATAGATCTTTTCATCTCTTTCATCATCTCCATGCGAAATGGGTTTTGGGCAAACAAACCGAAAGAAGTTTCAAGATTTCTGGATATTACAGTCAATTTTGTAATGCACAACAGTTGAGAGAAGACCTAAGCTATGGATTTTGCGAGAGTATGCATGATAAGAAAGTTTTAGACTCCTCGGAGCAGGACCCACCAAGGCTAGGGTATGCCCCTAGGGTGCTCGGAAGGGGTGGGGTAAAGGTGACTATCAGTCTACCCTTGATTTGATATATGCCCTAAATCCTCATTGTATTGTACACTAGTGACTAACGGTAATATTAGTCTAGAATAGGTAATCGAAGGAGTCTTCAATGATTAACATCAGTCCACTAAGAATTACTGATCATAGTCCGGGTGAAAGATGGACATGGGAAGAAGAGTTGTCTCGGAAGACATGAGCTTACTGGTTCACCTGTAGGGTGACTTTGCTCGGTATGACAATGATTGTCCTTCGCCAAAGTTGTGCGGACATACTGGAGACAGTGATAACCCCTTAACTTTATTGTCAAGTTTACCGAATGAAAGCCTGGATTGACTGGCCCATAATAGGGTGAAGATGCATTAAAGAATCATCCCACACCATAAGACATGCACGGAGAGGAATGCCAGGTGGCATTTGAGAAACAACAGGTCCTGAATAACTATAACAGTGTTCGGGTGGTAAGTAACCAAGTCCTTCCTGCTTGTTCAATCAGCTTCAGCAAAGACAAATAACCCCTTCCCAGAGGGACTACTACGTCTGCAGCAGGAGAATTAGCCATCATGCGATTGTAGCAGTAACGGGGGAAGGCGCCCGTATGTAAAACAGTAAAACAGTACAATAGCCATTGACTTTAGCTAATGGAAGCCGCGGGACAAATGTGCTGATGTTAATTGAGGATGGATGAATGTGCAGAGTAACCATCTCTAAATCTGTCTGCGCATGCACTACACTATTGTTGACAGGACCTCCACAAATTAGAATACATGGAGTGCTCTCCAAATTTTGCTTCATTCACTGAAAGTGTCCAATCTCTCAGAGATGCAGACTCACGCTTAATGATTCTCAATCGGGGTAAGTCCAGGGGCGGATCCTTCAGGGTCACTAGAAGAAACCTACTGCCACTGTTGTATAACGATGGCAAGCCAGTACCCATGTCAAATGTGTAGATGTTGTCCAAAATCGTCCCATAAAACTACATCGACTCGTCTATGGTAATGGATACTGTAGGAGATTAGGATGTATGGTAAAATTGTTGTGGTGCTGAGAGGCCCACTCGATGTTGATTCCCATGGTTTGATGGAGGGTAGATATACGGCAATGTCTTCTTGCAACAATTACAAATACATATGACAAATCGATAGGTATAAACAGAGAACTTGAGATATTCAAAGACAATCCAAGACAAAAAAACAGAAGATGGAACCCAGATGGAGGAGCAGATATAATGAACCAGGAAAAAAAAAACCAAGAGGGGTGGATTAGCGAAAGATCATGATACAAGCACACTTAAATGTATTTCTTCTGCCGTCGTTTCGGGAGTTTGATGACCATATGATCGTAGAACTTTTTATGGACTGGCTTAACTTCATCCCCGCACTTGATGGAACAGAGAACACGAAACGCAACATTCCACGGAAATCGCGTTGCTTTACCATTACTCGAATCATAGGCGTAGGCATAAGATGCCTTGATTCTGTCAGACATGACCCTTGTCATAATATTAAATTTAGACGGTTCTGAGTGAAACTTCTGAGATAGTTTGCGGATGATGTCTTGACGCTTATGGATGGGGAGGCTTGTAAAACTAACACCGTCAGACTGCCGTGTTTGTCGGAATTGCTCCTGGTGTTCGCGATAAACCTCCTCTACATGGGTCTTGATCCGCTGGTAATCTTCTTCTAAAAGAGCCACACATTCCTTCTTTCCGCTGTTCTTTAGCTGATTGATAAGGGCTTCAACCTCTCGTAGGGGTTCGAGTAGCTGTGGATCGGCTTTATGAACATAACTATCCTTCCATTGTTTCAATTTGACTTTCTTTTCGCTTTGTAGAACCTTCCCATATTCCACCAGACTCTTCATTATAAATGGTCTTCTTCCCCGTTCCCTGTCCATCAGCTTGACATTGCTTGGATCAGCAAACTTGTCTCCAGCAGATTTCCTCCTGAGCTCTTCCTTCCAATAAAGTTTTTTCATCCCGTATTCCCGGGAGTGCTGTTTGAAAACATCTTCCCGAACAGTCTTCCCAGTTTTGCGACCATCAAGAGCAGTAGTGAAACTAAACAGTCCTTAGAAACAAATTATTGAAGAGTACTCAGGCTCACATGTATGCGAGAAGTTTGGTCTTCGGATCTCTATAATCTCTGATGCATGATGAGTATTCATGGAAATTGGAGTAAAGTCCAACAATCCCTTGGCCCGACATCGTACCCAAAAGATACTTTTGCATCTCATAAACTTGATTTTCTTGAGATAACTGGTCAACGCGTTCGAGAAACTCCGTTACCCGCTCATTATGTGTTTCAAAATAGGTATCGAGGTCGGCAGGGGGGTCAGCATACTCAGGGTCAGCATTCACGAAGTTTCTGACAAGCTCTGGCTGCCAGATCAACTTGGCCTTATCGCCATCGTAGTCACCTATCCAGATATTATAATCCGGATGTCGCAGGAAACCAAAAGGGACTCACCGCCCGCTAACCAATCGGCGGCTCGTCGAGGACCCTTAACAGATAGAATAATGACATCTCTAAGGTAATGCAGCTGCGACACGTCCGTAGCTTGCCACTGAGTCTTCTTTGAGTGAATGATGAGGGCGATGGGAGGAAACCTCACCTTTTGAACATCAGTTGGCAGGCGGCATGGTTCCCTAGTAATGAGAACATCGCCCGTAATGATATCCGATTCTGCACCATTCACAGTGATTAGGTTGGACCGTGAACTCTTGAAGAAGAGTTGATTCGGCTCTAAAATACCCATAGGATCTGGTGTGGTACATTATTTGAGCTGGGGAGGTTGACTCAGATACACAACTGGACTCACCGGGAATGATCCAAGCACTGGCGGACAGTGGTATTTCAATGTGGCAGTTTTCAATGACACGGTTGATGGTTGTTTCCACCACTCTGTAAATTTTCTCCCGGAGTATTTCACAGTTTGACGGATGGAACCCAGAGTCAAGGAAAGATATGATGGTCTCCTCAAGCGAAGATGGGCAACCGCTGACTTCGTCCGGCCACCATTCCACGGAGTGCTCAGTCACATCCTCGAGCATCTGGGCATCATCATCTTCATCTTGTACTTCCTCTGTAATATCACACTCAGTATAACCACTAGCGCGCAAGCGCTACCTCTTCCCGAGCACGTCGTGATCTCACGACAGAGCCCCTGTGCTCAAAATCGACCCACAGTTGCTGTAAGCCGATACGATCATCAGAGTCATACTCTAGAAGAGGGTTTACGATCTCGTCGACAGTTTTCTTCAGGAATTCTTTCAGTATCTGGAAGCCAACACCATTTTCGTTGATGTTGATGACAATATTGGTGGAAATCCGAATTGGACTTTTTGAATGTGAAGCCCGCAGAATGTCAATGGTGCGCTGGGTTGGGTCCAACTTTCCAGGATAGTGGATTTTGATTAGAGAGGGACGGAGTAGGATCTTTTCACCCTCTAGATCGGGGTGTTCAACGAGAAGTCCCTAAATTTTTTGATTAGTGGAGGGGCCAACCTAGCCGAAATGTCATGTACCTTGGAACCTCGTACTCGAATCTGGATGGCGGACGGTCGAGTAGGCCAATCGAACTTGCGTGTTAGCTTTTGCAGCAGATCGCGCGTAATAAAGCCTGCACCATCGGTCATATCCGAGCCAGTTTCACTCTCTGAATCATACTTTATTAAATCAAATGCTTATCAATGGACTCAGAGAGCTGACTGACTGATGTCTTCAATGATTTCGATATGATCTTCGTCCAATGTGATTCCATGCACAGAACTCGACAAACCCAGAGAAAAGCGAGCTGCCCACTTCGCCATTGTCTAGAAAAGGGATCAGACTGAGTCCAGTATATCTATAAACATTAATTACTTGTCTGTTGTTCTTTTCAATCATTGGGTTATGCCAAGTCAGGAACTCTCTGAGCCCTAGTCCAAGAGGGGTCCTGTCTGGCAATATGACAGCTCGTGCGGCATCCCAGCGTTCATTGGTTTTGAAGTAGAACACCGTCTGCTCCTTGCCATGGAATGCTCGATAGACCGAATTGCACAGGATGATCGGTTTGCGAAGGAAGTCAGGTAGAGTAGAATTGTCTGCTTGGACTAATCCTTTGCCGAGCTTAAGGCGAAAAAAACTCTTAGAGCCATAACGACGAGCGAAACTGCAGCTTGGACCGAGTTCAGCTGGGTTAAGCTCTATCTTATAATCGGCAAGAGACACGTTCTTCCGGTCTGCCGAAACTCGCTTGAGACTTGCGGTGAAGTGAATCGTTCCTCCTTTTTCGTTGACTCGTTCATGACCAACATCTTCAGCATGAAACTCTTCTTCTTTAACGAATTCTCTCCAGGGGTCCTGAACGACATTGAACACAATTATCTTCAAGCGGGGAACGGCGTCTTACTGATGCAATCCTTTCGTCACTACTCCTATTAGTGAATGAAACATCTCAAGGAGATAGAGGATAGGATAAGTTGAGGGAATTACTTCCGAGGGCGATGACATTACCTCCATTGTCTCCGCTGAGAAATATGTCGTGTATTTTTCTTACACATTCTGAATGCGGATTTTCGGAAGAGCCTGAAGGTCGGAGTAAGTCAATTTCTTCGAACTTAATTGTTCTTCCACCAGTACTCGTATTCCAGGATAGCGTGCCTTTGGAGACCAAACGGACAAGCTCCCACTGGCCGCTGTATGGTATTTTTTTGTTCTCGATCAGTCGTTGGATAAAGTGAGGAGGCGACTTGGGACCTGTCAAACATGATTATCCAAAGGAGTCTGGAGGAGGTCTTACGAGATTGATATAAAGAACATCTGGGGTGGTACGGAACTTCTTAGTAGATGGAGCATTTTCGCAAGTTTCAATAGATGCTTGTTCAGATTTCCGCTTCAAACCTTGGTCATGGTGCGAACCAAAATCGGATACACTAGCTGATGATGTGGGAGGAGTGTCGGGTTGAGAGTCATCTTGATTCCTGTCGTCGTGATCAGTGTCGATCCCTAAAAAATCGTTGATAGCAAAAATATGTATTTCCACAAAATTTCTGAAAAAACTCACTTGCAGCCTCAGTCCAGAAATTAGGTGCGGTATCAAAACACTATTCTATAGGTAATGGGGGTGGTACGGGAGTGAGGAAGGAAAAGGTACCTGAGATAGGGGAGTTAAAGGGGAATCACACGTTATCGCTAAGTCTGATGCACTGCTGCCTAGCAAAAAGGACACTTTCAGACGTGAATGAGCAGAGGGCACGAGGAAATCTATTACCTGACGCGTCCTTTCTGATGCTTGTAGGTATATTAATTGTTAGGCTCATTCCTTTTGCCATCGTTTGCAATTGAATGGCTGGAGGCGTTAGTGATGAAAGGAACAAAAACAGTATTAATCTGTCAGAAAAACAAGTAGGAACAGTGATGGTTCAATTGAACATATCGAAAGTGAGGAAATCGTAGTCCTCATTTGGAACACGTGAATGTAACATGGCCCTGATTGATGGATTCTGCTTTCCCATGGATCAACGGCAGGATATCATCCGTTGATCTCCGAATTTCTTGATGTTCGTTGGCAATTGGAGAACAGATCTCGTGAGGATGTACTTCTGTTGAACAACCTCAAGCAGACAGAGTAAATTAAGTAACCTTTTACGGTTGAAAAAAGCGTCCCAAATACAGCCCGAAAAATCGTAGTGGAAGTGAACAATGAAACAGGTTCCACAGAAAGGGTGAGATGTAAAAAATTTACGGGAGGGATTATGAAGCGAGGATGCAGGGAGTGACAGAGTTGTACAAAATGTACAGTTAATAACAGATTAAATTGCAACGCAACGAACGAGAGGAGTGAAGCATAACACGTCGTGAAGCTAGTCCAAGTAAAATGAAAGGGTGCTGCAACCTTCATGTTTTAGGGTGGCGAACAGCCCATGCGTGAAGAAAAGGGGAATACATGAAAGTAGCCAATTTGTGAGTTCAATAAGTCCGATGAAGTCTATGCCACGAGTTGGTCAATCTCTTCATCCCAATCTCTCCCTATGGGATCTCCTTGGGACCGAAGTCTTTATGGATGGGTTCAAAGCTGTCGAGTGCGTATGTGGTGACATGGGCATTACCGTGGGCAAGTGGCCCCATTGGGTTGGCAATGCAGTCCAAGGATTCGGTGATTGAGGATGCTGAATATCTTGTATACCTTGCGAGTGTGAAATGCGGCCACGAGATGATAAACCGGACTGTGAGTGGGTAGCAGAACCACGATTCGTGTCAGGTACCGGCATGCTAGCACGTCGTGTATTGGGACTATATGACCTCGTATGTGTTGGTCCCGAGTCAACCGAGTTGAATGAAGCGCTAGGTGAGAGAGAAACAGAATCCTTGCGTCGTCCTGGCGGTTGTCGGGAATGAATGATATGGTCAGTACTCGAATTTGGTGAAGCACCACGTAGAGAATTAAGGGAGGTAGAGCGACCTGGAGAAGAGGTTCGAGAATGTCGTCCGTGCTGATGCTTCATAAACGGGGCAGAGGGGGGAAGCAAAATAAAATTGTTCATGACCTCCGGCGTTGAGAAGCTGGGGGCCTGAGGTGAAGAATTGCTGTGAAAGCTCTGAATACTGCTAGATCGCATTGGATACGGGTTGGTCCGATCAGGAAACGGTCGAGTGAAGTTGTTGGATATGGGGCGTTTGCTGTTAAGCCAGCCATCCTCAGATGAACTGGAGTACATGGAGCCAGGGCGAGATTGATGATTATGACTACTGGCACTACCGCCAGGAGAGTAACCACCGCTACGGTAGCTGGAAGTTTCAGGAGTATAAATGTGGGAGGGAGAAAGAGCTGAATCAGATGCATCTCTCCGCATGATTGAGGTCGATGAACTGGTGTGTTGAGGTATAAAAGAATTTCTTCGTGGTTCGTGAGGCCGATTGCGTTCCAACTCCCTCAGAGACGTGGTTGAAGGTAAAGGTACTAAGTGGCTACCATTATTGTCCGACTTCAATCCCGGTATGATCCCTGCTCGCTGACTCTCTCGCCTGAGCCGAGTTGAGGCAACAAGTTCCGCGTATTGTCGTTGCTCTATCACCTTTCTTTCTTTTGCCTTTGCTAATCTTCTCTGCTCCTGTGCCAAAGCCTCGGTTTCCTGTCTACGCCTGTCTTGTTCTTGTTCCACCAACCTCTTTCGTTGTTCTGTTCTGAGAAAATTTGCCTTTTCTTCTTGTTTCTTCTTCTGCCGAACAAGATGCAATGGTGCTTTGTTCTCTGAGTCTTCTTCTGCAAAACGTACCACGCGTTTCACTGGAGCAGCAACGGGAGTTGAAGCGGGAGTTGAAGGCGCTTCTGGGGGCAGCTGCAAAGTCATTGAGGTAACCACACTGGAAACAAGTGGGAGAACAGTAGACTGCGACGTTGAATCAGACAATGACACATCTGACTTGTGTTGATTACGCAGGGGTGATGGCGATGGCAAGTAAGAGGTCCGAGGTACGGCTGACAAAAGTGGTCAACATACCTCAAAAAAAGGTATTTTGGTTACTTACTAGGGTAGAAATCGGCACCAGTCTCAGGAGGTGGTGATTGTTCTGTTAATAGATCTTGCAACATTGGGATCCTATGAGTGTCCTGAGACGATTCGGATGGTGGCAACGAGGG
>Ga0153999_1001260_pt1 | contig 10179 bp, 14 predicted proteins | sample TSNC083MetaG_FD_104675 | JGI IMG/M metagenome (GOLD analysis project Ga0153999, IMG submission 104675) | Attine ant fungus gardens microbial communities from North Carolina, USA - TSNC083 MetaG | ecosystem: Host-associated > Fungi > Mycelium > Unclassified | place: USA: North Carolina, Lumber... | reverse complement strand
CATTCCATCACGAATTCCCAACTGGTAGCTTTGTATCTCAGTAGGAGCTAACTCTCTTCCAACAACAGATAATGTTCTATAACCTGGAACTAAATCTTCTAAAAAGGAACCATTAAAATTCATAGCTTCCGAGGGAAGAAAAGCTTTATTTGGCTTTTGAATTGTATCTGTAAAATTATACATCTAAATTCTCCTTCCCAATGAATTACTTGTCTTTATTTGCCTATTGTTTAACTCTTTACTCATAGGATCTACCAAAACCCTAGCCATTTCTCGGCCATCCAAGTTAGTTACCACTTCTACAACTGCCCGTGATGGACCATGATTAATATTGCTAGAATAACCGTTACTTAATGCTGTTTGAGGCTGTATAATACTTGCATCAGCTAATGATTCACTGACTTTGGAAACAAGTTTTTTACTCTTCTCCATTCCAACTGCAAGACCTTCACCTACATATCCACCAATCTTTTCCATAACTCTTGAAGGTGAGTGAATTTCTAATGCTTTCCTCATTGTTTCGGCAACTTGATTTGCAATATTATTTGCGGTTACTAGCGCATTATTTCCTTCCGATTGCAAACCGTTATTAAAACCAATCATGGCGTTGTTGCCTATCTCTTCCATTACGATCGGAAAGCTATTCAAACTATCAATTATACCAAGGGAAACCTTTCTCATAGCATCTACAGCTAAGTTTTCATTTTCTTCTATCCCCTTTGTCAAGCCTGCAATAACGTATGCTCCATTTTCAATCATTACCCTTGAAGGTGAATGGATTCCTAACGCGTGTCGATAACTTTCATCGAGCTTATTTGCTGAATTTTCTGCAGCCTTTTGAACCTCACCAACGTTTACTCCTAAACCTTTAGCAATTCCAGCATTTACATCTTTTCCTAGTTTTTGTAAATCACTATCTTTGAATTGGCCACTTAAAGACTCCATTGATTTTTTTCCTGTTTTTTCAAACTCTGCTACAATTGGTTCGCTTCCATCTCCAACTATTTTAGCCATGCCATGAGTTGTTTCAGACATAGAATTTGTCATAACAGACTTTAAGTCATCCATTTTTTTGCTTCCAGCTTCAGTTAAGTTACCCAGTCCATCAGACATTTCATCAACTAATTGTTGTGTTTGAGCTGCTCCAGCGGGTCCCATCGCCTCAAGTTGTTTAATAACGCCTTGATCAACCCCCTGCTCAGCTAACCAAGAAATGTTGTCCGACCACTGACTCATAGCCTCTTGATTTTTTTGAAGATTTTCAATCATTTGATCCATGCTAATTGTTTGTTTTTGTTCAATCTGCTCAAAAACATTGGTCGTTTTACTTAGTAGAGAATCATACGTCGACTGCATACTGTCAAAAGCTGATTTTTGTGTATCGCTTAAACTTTCATAATCGATTTTTCCTTGTTCAACCATCGCAGTTCGTACAGTTTGCATTTGCTGTTCTCTCGCTATACTAGCTTCGTCCATTGCTTTTTGGTCTGTAGCAATCTGCTTATCAATTTCATTTGCTGCAACCTTAGCATCAGATAATGCCTTTTCTGCGTTCTTTAAATCGCCACCCATATACAGCCATTGTGAACTAATTTTATTTACTTTCTCTTGCGCTTCCGCTTGGAGCTTTGTTGCTTCTTCTCTCTTTTGTTGCAACTCAATCATGCGTTCTTCTGCATCGGCACCCGCTTGTATTTTAGCTTGGAGCTCTATACGCTTTGCAGACTCTTCATTACTTAGGCTTAAGCTGTCAGCCTCTTTGTCGTAGCCCATTCCAAGACCTTCTACTTGACCGTTTAACTGTTCAACTTTTTGCGCTAATAGTTCTTTTTGTTCAGCTGATTTGTTTTCTTCTGCAGACAACTTAAAAATTTGATCTTTTAATTTAAGATTACTTTCCGCTTGTTTTTCTGTTCTAGTTATTGAATCTTCTTGAGTTTTAGACATTCCTTCTACAGAAGATGTCAAATCTTCGCCTGACTTTTTCAATTCCTTACACGATTTCGTTTGATCTTTGAATGCCCAAGAAACAGCGGCACTTACAGCAGCAACAGCTCCCAATGCGACAACTAAAAATCCTGTGGTCGATTGTAAAAAGAGCGTAGCTTTTGCTAAAGCTAACTGAGCAATTTCCATAGCTTTTATTTTGCCAGTTACAGTTCCATAAATGATTGTAGACAATTTCATTGTGCCATTAGCTGTTTTCTGCGCAATCTCTAGTGCCTCTGCTGCTGTTGCGCCTTGTTTGGTTGCCGTAGCATACACATTCATTGCTATTTTTGCCTGTCCAGTCAAATTATTCATTTTGCTAATCCAACCGTTTACAGCGTCTATAACTTTCAACGTGGCAAGTGCTACAGCCAAACCTGTGATACCAGCAGTCAAAGGCGGAATTAGCGGGGATAATTTACCTAATAGCTTTATAAATGTCTCGATATACGGCGCTGCACTTGCGATTGCTTTGTTCATAGCATTGAACGAATCATTAATTTTACCCTTTAAAACGTCAAATATTCCCGCAATACCATCTGAGTTGATACCAGAGGCAACAACAAGGTCATCTAAGGCCGTAATGCTATTCGCTACACCTTTTCCAATCGCGTTTGCCATATTAGAAAAAGATGTGCCAATACCCTTTGTATTAACTCTGGCTAAATCCCCTAATTCATCACTCATACCAACGAGTGCACCATTAAAGTCATCAATGCTTATTTTACCGCTTTGTAAAGCCTTGTATAAATCATCTGTAGAAGCTTCTGCACCAAGCATCTCTTTAGCAACTTTGTCAAGACCTATTCCCATAGTGTCCTGTAAGCTCATCCATGTATCCATATCAACTTTTCCAGAACGTAGCATTTTCAGGTATGCTTCAGTTCCCCGAGCAGCCTTGTCACCACTAGAACCACTTGCTAAAAGTGCGTTGTTTAATGCAATTGTACTTTCTGATGCCTTATCTGCGTCACGAAAGACTAAAAACATCTGTTGAGAGGTTGCGGCTACATCATCTAGTTTAGTAGGTAACCCATCAATTCCATCAGACAATATCTGTATTCCTCTATCAGAGTCTTCTGCACTAGCGCCTAATGATTGCAACACTTTTGGATATTGATTTAACGTATCAAATCGGCTTATCGCGCTACCCAACGAATTTGTTACAGCGTTTACACCTACATCCACAAGCTTAAAAACTCCCACACCCTTAGCAATATCCAAAATACTAAAATTTGTTTTTTTAACGTTATCATCTAACCCACTTGAGGACTTTTCCGCCTGTTGCATTGTATCTGTAAAATTTTTATCTACAGCGGTTAAAACCGCCTGTATACTCATTGTTTCAGCCATAGGTTTCCCTCCTTCCCTATCTTTTTGAAAGCATTTTGTAAATATCTAACTCATCTTCATCAATATCTAGGGCTTTTGAAGATACACCGGTTTCAATGAATTTTCTATCGAAGAAATCTTCAAATGACGAAAAAGCTGGAATAATTTTATCTCCAACTTTTTTAGTATTTTTCGCGACTTGAATTTTAAACGCAAGCAAATGTAACCTCTCTACTTCATCAAGCTGTTTTAAACGTGTCGCCTCCATTAACAAGCTGTATTGATAAATGGTCATTCTGTCTATTTGTTTAAAATCTGTTATATTCGTGTATCTTAAAATATTTGTCACAACATCTTCATATGTGATTACATCATCTTGAGCGTTTCCTTCCACTGTAGAAGTTTCTTTTTTGATACGTTCGATTCCTCTAATTCATGAAGTAATAAAGTCGTTAAATCGTCTAAGTTTTCGTGATTCTCAATAAATTTATCTATCTGGTGTTGACTTGGCCGCCCCTGTTTAATATGAGCAGTCCCATGATAAATTGTTTCAGATAACGCTACTACACTTCCTGAAAGTAACTCTGGGATAGTTGTATCTAGCCCTGCACCAAATTTCAATCCAGCGCCCTCTACCTTGTGGATACTGTCCAATTCCCTGTTAAATGCTAAGCCAAACACAATTTCGATATCTTTATTATTAATTTTCAATTCCATTTAAGTATCCTCCTAAAAGTAAAAGAGGGGTGATAAATCCCCCCCTTCCCTTATTTTATTTCTTTGTTTCTTTTGGTGTATCGCCAGTTTCAGGCACATATTTCCCAGTATCTCGGAAAGCATATTGAATAACTTGTGATTGTTCTTCCGTAACTGTAGCCATACCTTTTGCACCAGTTCCATTAATTGCTAGTCCAATCGATAATTCGGTTAAGTCTTCTGCGCCAAATGTAGATTCAGTAGACGTAATATATCCTTGGTAATAAGTAGCTGGATATTTTTTTGTTTCCGCTGCTTTTTCTAACGTTTCATCATCTTCCGTTTTAGTGATTTCCCAAATTTCATAAAGTGATCCATCGATAATAGCTTGTTCAAGCTCATCTTGTAACGTATCACCTTGAGCTAATACTGAAGTCACACTCATTTCAACTGTAGCTACTCCAGGAACATTTACGTTCCCGTCTTTTGTGATAGTGTTACTCGATTCTCCTTCAATTGTACGGCTGTGTTCCGTTTGGAATGCCAGTCGTTTTGCTTCTTTAACCTCTGCTTCAGATAACTTTCTAAATAATAAAAAGACGTTAATCCCTTTGATTGCTGTTGCCATATCCTATTCCTCCTAATGTAAATAAATAGGCACAACAAGTACTCCGTGCAATAAAACGTCGTTCGTTGTTGTGTCTATTAATATTCTTTCTTCGATTTGTGATTCTTTTACTTGAAACTTCTCAATTAGCTTATTAATAATTTTAGACTTCATCGCTGATACTTCTTGTCGATTGCTTGCTAGCCCCCATACATCTATTGATAATTCGACAGTCTGTAGACTACCGCTTTTCGTCGCTCTTCTATCAATAGACGTATTGGCCATTTCTACAAATGGATAGCCAACATCGTTCATTTGTTTATATGGATAAACAGTAAAACCCATTCCTTCAATTAAAGCATAGGCTTTATTATAAATGGTTTGATCATTCATTTTACTAAACGCTCCATATCTTTTTTAAATTGTTTTACCTGCTTTTTGAAAGCAGGTCTCATATATGGTCGAGCGGCCATGTAGCGAGTACCATATTCTACGTAGCCTTGATAATCAGTGCTAGGTTCCACGATAGCAGTAAACCCATTATCTTTTCTCGATAAATTGATAGAACGCTCGAGTGTTCCTGTATCTACTGGCGCCTTACGTTCTGCTTCACTTGCTAACTCTGAACCATTCATCTGAACAACTTTTTTCACATCATCTAACGTAGCGTTTTCGCGTAGTTTTTTATTCAGCTCTTGAATCCCTGTAATTCTTCCCACTTTAGCCATTCGGGAACACCTCATCCAAAATATATGTTGTTTTACGTCGTAAAATCCTTACCATAGCAACTTTATATTTACTATCATTGATATATAAGTTGGTTGGTTTAAATGGTATTGCTCCCTGTACACGAACAACTTGGGCTCCCTGACGAATCGAACCAAATGCAACAGTCATGACCTTTTCTGAAGCATCTGTAATATTGGCTCTGATAGTTTTCGAATGTACTATCTTTGTAACTTCTTTACCAATAATTGTGTCATACTTACTCTTTTCTTCTGTAAAAGTGACAGTTTTATCGTATCTCATCTCATAGACCACACGCCAACATTTGACGACTCACCATTTTTTTTATTCCAAGATGCAATATCCGCTTCAAACTCATCAAAAATAGAGGAAAGTGTAATACTTTCCCCTTCTTGAGAGCGAGCAGAATACCCCTCATCTCCTATTTGGTTATATCGTTTAACACAAACTTCTAAAAGAACAAATTCTAACTCCCTTGGTACCTCCTTAGGTTCACCAACTAACTTCGATAACAAACGCGACTCCATAGAATCAATTATTGTATCAATTTTTAGCTGTTCAATAGACAGATCAGCACTAGTTAAAGATACAAGCTTTTCTTTTAATCCTTTCATTGGCTGTCACTACACTTTCTTAGAAGTCTTTGACACTTTTTTCTCCTCTTCGGTTACAGGCGTTTCAATTAGTTCTGCTGATTTTGCATCTCCACCACCAGGTTCCCCTCCGCCTGATCCATTACTAAATGTAACGTTAACAACTTTTGTTTCATCATAAAGATATGCAACATAGTGAGAGTCGCCAGTAATGATATCTTTTTTATGAATAATATCACGGTCAGTTTCAACTTGCACCGCACGCTTACGAACGAGTTTCAATGCCGGTTGATTTGTTACAACTTTAAACATTAACGCTTCACCTTCCACTAATTTCTTAGAGCGGATAATTTGTGCACCGGCTACATTTAAAATTGTCCCACTAATTACTGCGTTAGCTCCTACATCGGATCCTTGAATATTATTTTTATTCATATCGCGGCGAATTTTAGTTGCATCTTTAGGACTTACAACCAAAACATACGCTTGGGCATCTTCATCGTTGTAAATATCTAAAACATCTTCAATTCCTTCTACTGTTGGCGTAACTGTAATTTTTTGTGTACCTGTTTTTGCAGCTTCTAAGATATCATTATCAATCTTATTTGCCAGAGATAACCCCAACTGTTTTGTTGACTCGTTATATGGGTCCCCATAGCCACTTAGCTTAGCTTCATCAGTAATTTCTGTTCCTTTAGCAGCTTTTTTAATCGTCGCTTCTTTAGTAGAAGTTCCAATTTTATCCAAAGGAATGGGCTCACCTTCGCCTACATCCACAGCATCACCCATATAAGTATATGCTGGGAATTTTAAAGTGTCTCCAGGTTGTCCCGATAACGTGTCGTCAACCTGCGCCAGTGGAGTAAAGCGCAACGCTTTCTCCAATTCATAAGATACAATCGGTGCTAATACCTCTGGGTTTACTAAATCTTTTAAAAATGTTGTTGCCATAATTATTTTCCTCCTGTAATTTCATTAAATAATATTGGATTCTTTGTTTGTAGTTCTACTTTTTCTGCAAAAGTCATTTTATCAAACTCTTCTTTTGTCAAATTTGTAGCATTGTTATTTTTTTGTTTCGGAGTGTAACCTGTATTGCGTTCCACACTCCATTTTTGACGTTCTTCGTTCAACCAGTTAATAATGTTTTTTACATTAGCTAGCGTTTTGTCTTCGTCTTCATCTACTACCAATGACAATACATCTTTACCGACAGATAACCCTGCATCTTTAAGTACTTCATCAGCTTGTTGAGTGATTTCTGCGACTTTTATTTGGCGCTTCAGAAGATGAATTTCCTCGTCTTTCGCCTTTTGAATTTCTGCAGCTTTTTCTTCGGCAGTCTTTTCCTTGATGGTTTTTTTACCGCTATTCTCTAATTCATTGATACGTTCTAATGCCTGTTCTAATTGATTTTTCACATCATTTTTTTCCGATTGTTCCTTACCAATGCGCTTTTGCAATTTTTCGACAACTTTTTCAGTATCTACACTTGCCTCAACACTAGTTTCCTCTGCAGCGGTTTCTTGTGTTTCGACCATATTTTTAGTATCTTGTTTAGTTGTCTGTGTTTCTGTTGATTGTTCCATTTGAAATACCTCCGCTCGCATTTAACGTCATGGGAGACGATATACTCGTGTTTTATTTAACGTCCACAACTATCGGAAACGGACAATGTAAAAAGCCTAACATTTGTTAGACTCTTTTCTCTTTAGATATTTACGACTAGGTTTATATTCTTTTGAACCAGAACTTTTAAACTGATAAAGATCCTGCTTTACAGTATCTAACCGGTCTACCGTGCCAAAAAAAGTTAATGTGATCTCACTTATATTGTCTATTCCAGAATGAATTTCAACATCAGTAAGGCCATCAATTCTAGTTCCATCTACTAAAATACCATCATCTATTTTTATGACGTTCATTTGAATTCTCCTTCTTTAAATATTCTTCATAATCAGCATCTAAGTAATCATATGGGTCTTCATCAAAATACTTCATAATCTTTTTCCTCCAAAATGTTCTTAAAAACATTTTTTATGATTCTTGTTCGTAGTTCATTTCATCAATCAGTCTTGACTTTAGAGATTCAAGGAGCCCTACTACTTCCAATCTGTTACTTAACGAATAGGCTATAACTAACTCTTCGTTTTCGTCTATTCCAACAACTGCGACTTGCTCCAAATTAGCAGACCCAAGTTCTGAAATTATTGCTTCTACAGATACTCCGCGCTCTTTCATCTGTCTAGCAGCCGATAAACTCCTCATAATTCTTTATCCTCCAGATATTTTTCAAATTCTTCACGGTCAAAATACGGCGCTGTGCTACACCGACAGTTAGGATGTATGGGTGCAGCATTCATTCCCACTTGAAAGTCTTTTAACTCTATTGGTTTCTTTGTTACTGATTTGCACTTCTGACATGCATCAATTTCTCTAATGAAAATAAAATGATTAATTTCTGATTCTTTATACGCCTTTTTTTGCACCTCAGTTTGAACCCTGGCTAATTCTGTCCTAGCTAATCGTTTTGCTTGGTTATTGGTAACATCAAATAAATTTCTTAATTCTTTAGCTATTTTTACAGGGTTTTGACCTTGAATCAACGCTTTTGAGAGCAGTCTTTCTAGAGACGTTCTTAAATCCGTTTGTAGAATTCCCCAAATTCGTTCACTAAAAGTAGCACTCTGAAAAGATCCTTCTACAATCGTTTTTGCTTGGCTCCTAATATTACTAAATTCTGTTCCTAGAATTCCTGATTGTCTTCCAAACTCTGCAACAGCCTCTTCTGACAGATACTTAGCTAATATTTTTTCAAGTTCATCACTAGAAGAAACAGCTTCTAAAAGTAATTTTTGTCTGGCTAACTCCAGACGACTAGTCTTCATTTTGAGATTGTACAAACGTAATTCTCTATTCGCTTGAGAAGAAAAGTCTTTATTTTTAACGTAGCGCTTCGCTTTTAAGGAAAATTGTTTTACCTCCATATCCGAAGCTCTTTTGCGCACTTCAGACATAGTAACCTTTTCTTTTTCAGCGTAATTACTAAACAAATCATTAATGTCTTTTTGAATTTCCTTCATCGTCTGTAGATAAAGTTCATCAATTTCTTTTTCAAGTTGTTTTTGCGTTTTTTTGCGGTTACCAATATTCTTTTGTTCTCTTAGTACCCAGTAATTAGTCTGTTTCGTCATTTAGCTCAGCTACCTTCTCACTGTTGTCTATTACAACTTCTTGATAAATATCCTTTCTTGAGTTTAATGAGCTCTCTTCTTTTTCGATTCGATCTATTTCACTTTTAACATTATCAATGCGGCTAAATACACCTAATTGCGTTTCTTTCGATGTGATACCATCTACATTCTGCATAATTTGTGACTCTTCAAGCAAGTTACGAGGAATATTTCTATCAAATGTATATTCGATATCTGCGTATGATTCAGCATCGGCTTTATTGATATTCGTTTCTAAGCTAAAAAATAAGCGATACCTTTCTTGTAGGCTCGCTCTCAGCTTTCTTTGCATATTTAACGCTAAATTACTCATAGATTGCAGTTTATAGGCTAACGATGTACCACTAGAATTTCCAAAGCTCTCATCTGATATATTAGCTACCATAGAAGTTTGATATAACCATTGTTCTAATCGATCAATTAAATTTTCTTGCGTTCCGTCAGCATTAGGTTTATCTAAAAATTTTACATCAACAGAATTACTGCTTACTCCATCCGATTCATAATTTATTACACGATTTTCTCTAATGTTTTTTAATTTTTCGTCATCCAAATCTAGTCGTCCACCAATAAAAGCCAAATATGCTTCAGCAAAATAATCAACATCATTTGCTTTTGCTGAAATAGCTTTATTGAGTTGATTGATAATTGGTATCACTGGCTCAAAAATCCCCATCATTTCAGTATTATGAACATATTCGTTCATCGGAACACTCGGGTATGGGTGTGTCTTTTCTTCAATAAACTTATTTTCTATGAAATCCTTAATATCTGTTCGAGTATAAATTGTTCCTACTTGCTTATTTTCATCATTGTTACCATACCAAATCCCATATAGAGGCTTGGGTTCTATTGAATTGTCATAAACGATAAAAGCTTCTGTAGGTTTTAACGTAGCCGTGCGCGTCTGAGTTTCTTCATTTTGATAAATGAGCTCGATCGAGTTTCCATAAATACATGCCCATTTCGCTAGTTCAAAATT
>Ga0153999_1001259_pt1 | contig 10183 bp, 9 predicted proteins | sample TSNC083MetaG_FD_104675 | JGI IMG/M metagenome (GOLD analysis project Ga0153999, IMG submission 104675) | Attine ant fungus gardens microbial communities from North Carolina, USA - TSNC083 MetaG | ecosystem: Host-associated > Fungi > Mycelium > Unclassified | place: USA: North Carolina, Lumber... | reverse complement strand
TAAAATGATTCCGAAAGAGATCAAGGACTATGTCAAGGGATTGTACGGAAAGACACCGGTCCCGGTGGCCAAAGAAATTCGGGAGCTGATCATCGGAAATGAGGAGGTCTTTACCGGACGGCCGGCAGATATGCTGTCGCCGATGATGGATACCTACCGGGAAGAATTAGGTGAGCTGGCAGATTCCACCGAAGATGTGCTGATGTATGCCCTGTTTCCACAATTAGCGCTGCCGTTTTTAAAGAAGCGCAAAGATCCGTTCTATGATGTTCCAATCCAGAATGTGACAGTTGTGACGGAATAATAATAAAACCTGATTAATAAAAAATCTTACACAGATGTTTTGTCTGCGTAAGGTTTTTTTAAACTTTACCTTCATATGCCTGATGAAAAAAACAACTTGATCTCATTTTTGATAACGGATATAATAGAATTATTATGAAAAAGACATATTATTATCTGGCACCGATGGAAGGGATCACGGGATATGTGTACCGCCATGCCCACCACCGGATATTCCCCGGTACGGACAAATACTTTACTCCTTTTATCACCCCGAACCAGACTCGTAAACTGGCTTCCCGGGAATTGAATGATATTCTGCCGGAGCATAATGAAGGGATCAATACAGTTCCCCAGATTATGACCAACAAAGCCGAAGATTTTATCTGGGCAGCAAAGCGGTGCAGTGCGCTTGGATATAAGGAAATCAACTTAAATCTTGGCTGTCCTTCCCAAACGGTAGCCGCCAAAGGCAGAGGTGCCGGTTTTCTGTCCGATCCGACGGCACTGAACCGCTTTTTAGACCGGGTTAGTGAGGAAGTGGAAAAGTACGGAATTGCTCTTTCGATTAAAACCAGAATCGGGAAAGACGATCCGGATGAATTTGAAGACCTGTTAGCAGTATATAACCGGTATCCGCTGAAAGAACTGATTATCCATCCGCGGATTCAACGTGATTATTATAAAAACAAACCCAATATGCAGGTATTTGGGGAGGCATTTAAAGCCAGCCGGAATCCGGTTTGTTATAATGGTGATCTGTTCAATCAGGAATCAGGTAAAGCCTTTCAATGCCGGTTTCCCGAAGTTACTGCTGTTATGCTGGGAAGGGGAGTTATAGCCAATCCCGCCCTGATAAACGGGCTGGCAGGTGGGGAACGGCTTTGTAAAGACCGGCTGGGGGAATTTCATAATATAGTTTTAGACGGATACCGACGTATTATTTCGGGTGACCGCAACGTTCTGTTCAGAATGAAAGAGCTTTGGTTTTACATGGGCGGCAGCTTTCAGGACAGCAGAAAATATTTAAAAAAGATAAGAAAAGCAGGAAGCTTAGCGGATTATCAGTTGGCCGTAGCCAGTTTGTTTGCCGAACGGGAATTGACGGAGACGGCCGGATATATTGATCCGCAGGGGGAATCATGAGAGTTATAGCTGTAGATAATGCGCCGGAATTACTGGAAAAAATGAAGGGGATATTCCGCAATTTAGAAGGCGTGGAATTGATAAAGACTTTTGAAGAGGCGGTCGCTGTGGTAGAATTTGTAAAAGAGAACCCGGTCGATATTGTTTTTACCGATATTGTGATGCCGGATATCAGCGGCATCAGTCTGGCAACGGAGCTTGCCCGGCTAAAACCGGCACCGGCCGTGGTATTGATGTCCAGTATCCCCGGATTTTCGCTGGAGGCATGGAAAATTCATGCCTATGGTTTTATTGAAAAACCATATACCAGAGCCCAGATCATAAAACTGGTGCAGCGCTACAGGACAGAAAACATCCAATAATTAAAGGAGGTTATGACGATGAAAATAATTTATGCAATAGTAAGTTCCGATGATGGCAACCGGGTGACCGATGTATTGAACGACCACCATTTCAGTGTAACAAAGCTGGCGACAACCGGCGGATTCCTGAAAAAAGGAAATGCCACGCTGATGATCGGTACGGATGAGGAACGGGTTGATGAGGCCATTGGATTAATCAGGGAAACCTGCGGTAAACGGCAGAAGATCTCCTGTGATGTCCCGGCTCCTAATATCGGCTCCGTGTCAGCCGGATATATGGTGATGCCGGTATCGGTGGAGATGGGCGGCGCGACGATTTTTGTTACGGATGTTGAACGGTTTGAAAAGTTTTGACAATAAGAGGTTCTGAGATTGGCTGTCTCAGAACCTTTTGTTTACAAGCAGCTATCCGTAGTATCATGGGGACAAAATATCTTTTGAAAGGGTATTGACAGATGAGAACAAAAGTTTGGGCTCACAGAGGCGCATCCGCTTACGCACCGGAAAATACGCTGGAGGCATTCGAGCTGGCCATCAGGCAGAAAGCAGATGGAATTGAACTCGATGTCCAGATGACCAGGGATGGGAAACTGGCTGTGATACACGATGAGACCATTGACCGTACCTGCGATGGCAGCGGTTATGTAAAAGATTTCACGATGGCAGAACTAAAAAAGTTTCATGGCAGAAATATCCGGCCGGAATCTGATACCTCAGTCATTCCCGAGTTGATCGAGGTACTGGATCTTTTAAAGCCCTTTGACCTTACGGTTAATATTGAACTAAAGACCGGGGTCTTCCGCTACAAAGGAATTGAGAAGGAAGTATTAAGACAGGTAAAAAACGCCGGACTGGAGGAACGGGTCATCTATTCCTCCTTTTATCACCCCAGTATTGTCGTGGTGAAGAAATTAAACCCCCAGGCGTTAACCGGTATTCTTTTCACAGACCGTTTTATTTACGTACCCGGGTACGCGAGACTAATAGGGGCTGATGCACTGCATCCGCCTCTCAGCTATCTCCAAACCAAAAAATTGGCTGAGCGAAAAAGAAAACTTCCGCTTCATGTTTGGACAGTGAATGATAAAAACATGATGGAATACCTTGCAGAGCAGAAGATTGAAGCTATAATTACCAATTATCCGGATATTGCAAAAGAAATCGTTGATAAAAAAGGAGGAACGCACGATACGATATGGCGGAACTAATATTCAGAAATAATCTGAAAATAATGTTAATTTAAATAATTTAGACAATAAGAACAAGTAAATAACAATATAATCAAAAATAATATAAAAAAATTTAAAAAAGCATTGACAAATCGATTCGGGTTTGGTATCATTAAATCATCAAAAACAAAGATTTAAAAGCAACAACAATAAAAACAAGGAGGTACAGTCCACCGAAAACATAAGTCTCGTTTCATTTATCAAGCGTGATAAATTGAAACAATAGGAAAACCAATCTGCCAAGTGAACAGCCAGATATTAATATATTTTTCATAATAATAAGGTTATAAGATTCATAAAAGTTCTTCCTCTGTATGATGAGAAAGTACAAAAGAAGAAACAAAAGAATATAACAAGGAGAGAAATCCAATATATGAAAGGGAAAATGGCATAGTAGCAGAAGCAGGTGGATAATTTAATAAAGAAAGACTAAAGAAAGAGGTATGGTCCAATGGACATAGTCGAATGAAGGTGGGTATCAAGCTGAAAATAACTTGGTGCCCACTTTCTTGTGATATTGAAAATTTGTGATGGGGTGATGATTGCTTTCCTGTTGACTTAAATTATCCTGAATGGTAAAATCTCCTTAATCATTACATATTATGTTTTTTAAGAGGAAAATATCATGAAGAATAATATACCGGAATTCCAATATGCTTTTCCCCGTACGATCCCCGTCTTTGTCGGTTATTTATTTCTGGGTGCGGCCTATGGATTTCTGATGAATGTAAACGGATATGGTGTCTTATGGACATTTGCAGCGAGTGCCCTGGTATTTGCCGGGAGTCTGCAGTATCTGGGCATAACGATGCTGACTGCGGCGGAAAACCCGCTGGTGGCTTTGGCGATGTCACTGATGATCAATGCCCGGCATTTGTTTTATGGGATTTCAATGCTTGAAAAATATGGAAAAGCCGCTAAATACAAAGCTTATCTGATTTTTGGACTGACGGATGAAACTTTTTCCGTGGTCTGTCATGAACAGATACCTGAAAAGCTGGATCGGGATAAGGTTTATTTTTGGATTACGCTGCTGGATCACGGCTACTGGGTGCTGGGAAGTGTATTGGGAGCGATTGCCGGTAATTTTATCACGTTTGATACAACGGGGCTGGATTTTGCCCTGACCGCCCTGTTTGTGGTGATTGTTACTGAGCAGTGGAAGCAGACCCAGGGACATACCCCGGCACTGATCGGTGCACTGGCTTCTGCGGCCTGCCTGGTGATTTGGGGAGCCAAGTCGTTTATTGTACCGGCAATGGCAGTGATTCTTGTGATTCTGGCACTTAATTACCAGCGGCAGAAAAAGAAGGAGGAGGGAACCGATTATGAATCATGCTGATCTTATGAATGGTGTGCTGCTCATCATCGTCATGATGCTGGGAACCGTAATTACCCGTTTCCTGCCGTTTTTTATTTTTCCGCCTGGAAAACCGACACCGGAAATTGTGACGTATCTGGGAAAAACCCTGCCTTATGCGACCATGACGCTGCTGGTGGTTTATTGTCTGAAGAAGGTAAATCTGATCACATCACCTCACGGCATTCCGGAGTTTATTGCTATTCTGCTGATTGTAGTCCTGCACCGCTGGAAAGGAAATTCACTGCTTAGCATCGGCGCGGGTACCGCCTGCTATATGATCCTGGTTCAAAAAATTTTTTAGAAAAATGAAACTGTTATGGGAGTAAAAGGAACTTGAAAAACAGCACTGTCTGGTGTATAATAAGATCATAAAAACAAAGAAAATTGTAATTCCTGGAATGTTCGATAACCTTACCAATTTTGAACCTACATTTGACTAAAGGGATTCCTACATTTCCAGACGGATGTCAGGCCTCCTTTGAGTGGAAGGCAGAAGTCTGGATGCGGTTGCCCACCTAGCATCGCTAGGCGTCAATAAGTAAGAACGGCATTTTGGGGATTACGAATGAAAAGAGCAGCGAGAAATCGCTGCTTTATCTTTTTGTAGATTTATGGTAATCTATTAAAAGTATAAAGGAGGAAATTTGGGGAAAAATAGGAGATAAATAGAAATACATAAAGGAGTTCTTATGAAAAATAATAAATTGCCAAAATATGTGCAGCTTGGACTGGTTGCCTTTACAGTACTGGCGCTTACAGTTCTGCTGGTGTTTTTGATGATCGAGGGGGCGAAGGTAAGAGCCTTTAGTAATACGCTCACCGCTATATTGATGCCTGTTATTTACGGGGCGGTGCTAGCCTATTTACTGGCTCCGGTATTTAATAAAGTCAGAGCCTGGATTTTGCTGCTTCAGAAAAAAGTGACCAAATCGGATTCTCCCGGAAGGGGTTTGGCAGCCGTGGCGGCTACTGCCGCCAGTTTGATTGTATTAACCGTAGTGGTAGTCGGTCTGTTTTCCATGCTGCTGCCGCAGCTGACAACCAGTATCCTCGGCATCATGGAGGTTTTACCTGACAGTACACAACGGAGTGCGCGGAATCTGCAGCTTTGGCTGGCACAGCTGCTGGTCGACAACCCTAAGCTAGAGACGCATATTATGACATATTATGCGAAACTGGTTGAGAATCTGGAAACCTGGAGCTCAGAGGAATTAATGCCCAATGTTTACAGCATTATCAGCAGCTTGTCGGCAGGGATTTTTAATATTTTAATTGCCGTAAAAAATGCCTTGATCGGTGTCATCGTAATGGTATATCTTTTAAATATGAAAGAAAAGCTGGTTACCCAGATTAAAATGATAGTATATAGTGCATTTCCGCTGGCAGTGGCGAATAAGGTAGTAGAGGAATTCCGTTATGCTCATAAAGTGTTTGGCGGGTTTATCATTGGCAAGCTGCTGGATTCCCTGATTATCGGAATTATGTGTTTTTTTCTGATGGGGATGATGAATATGCCGTATGTATTGCTGATCAGCGTAATTATCGGAGTGACCAATATCATTCCGTTTTTTGGACCGTTTATCGGAGCGATCCCGAGTGCGTTTCTGATTTTGCTGGTTAGTCCATTGAAATGTTTGTATTTTATTATCTTTGTCTTTTTGCTGCAGCAGTTTGACGGCAACATTTTAGGCCCTAAGATATTGGGTGATTCCACCGGACTTTCCAGCTTTTGGGTGCTGTTTTCCATTCTGCTGTTTGGCGGTTTACTCGGCTTTCCCGGGATGATTATCGGGGTACCGGCGTTCGCCGTCATTTACCGTCTGGTCATGGAGCTGGTAACGCATTTACTGCGGAAAAAACAATTGTCTGCTGACATTGCAAGCTATGAAAATCTAAGCCATATAGATTCTGATCGCGAACGTTATATTAAGAACGAGGGACATGAATGAAACAATGGAAATTAATTGGATGGATGGCGGGAATTCCCGCACTGGTCATCGCGCTGATTCTGATTATAATATTCCATGAACCGGGACGGGATGGTATAACGAGGGCGATGGCTGCAAAGTCGGTCGCCCTTGCGGTTCTGTCGCAGGAGGATATTGAGGCCTGGCAGCAGGAGTATGGAGCCTCTTATTACCCGGCAGAATCACTTAAGCAGTGGTATATTCCCTATATGGATTACCTGTATGCCAATGGATATCTGTCGGAAGAAAGTACGCCGGCCGATGAGAATACAGCCGAAGGAAAGCTGACTTACGCAGAAGCATACCGGATTGCCGGCTGCTTTTCCCAGGAGCTGGCATCTTCTATCCGGATGACCAAAAAAAACCGGGATCAGCCGTATCCGGAAGAATCCTGGTGGCTGTTTTATGATACCCTTCTAAAGCAGGCCGATCCGGAGAAAGCCGTGGCACTTACCACTCTGCTAATATATGCAACGGCGGCTAATGTGGAGGAAAACCCTCCCGAGTGGACGGCTTATACCAATCTGGGAACAATAAAATTTCACGGGCTGGCGGTTGATTCTTATATTGACCACGAACTGGAAGCATACATCAGGGGCAGTGAGATTATACATATTATAAAGGACAGGGGCAGCCAGGTTGTTTACAGAAATGTCTGGATTACCGACGGGGATGAAGATTCCTTAAAAATGTTCGTCGGTGATATTGAACGGGAAATCCGGTTCCGGAAAAAATCAAAAATGACGGATGAGGTTATCCATAATCTGGCCGACATTCAATTAAAGGACGGGGAAATCACTAAGGTATCCCTAAAAAAAGAACGGATTACGGCCAATGTTCTGTCCGTTTCCGGGACCGGAATTGAACTGGAGGGATACGGCGTCGTCCCGTTGGATGAAGAATATAAGGTGATTAAGATCTATGGGGAGCTTAAACGCCAGCAGCTAGATGATATTATGGTCGGGTATTCCATTCAGGAGTTTGTTGTGGCTGAAGGAAGGATTTGTGCAGTGCTGACGGTACGGCCGTTTGAAGCCGATAAAATCCGGGTACTGATTATGACCGAAGATTTTAAAGGCGTGAACCATGAATCGGTAACCATATCCTGTGCGGGCAAAATGACGGTGATACAAGGAAAACAGCGGCAGGAGCTGGCTGCCGGAGAAGAGTTTATTCTGAATAAGGGTGAGGAGTGGGTGAATAACGGCAGGGTGATCCTGGAACCGGATCCCGGCTTTGAACTGGCGTTAACATCGATTAAGCGCTCCGGCCGGATTCCGTATTATGGCGGGCGGCTGGAATGCATCGGGACGGATGACGGGATCGTTATAATGAATGATCTGTATCTGGAAGATTATCTGAAAAAAGTGGTGCCCAGTGAAATGCCTCCGGAATACGAAAAAGAGGCACTGAAAGCACAGGCTGTCTGCGCCCGGACTTATGCCTACATCCAGATGCAGGGGAACAACTACAGCCAGTACGGAGCCCATGTGGACGACAGTACTAATTTTCAGGTTTATAACAATATTGATTCTGATCCCAGAACCGAGGCAGCCGTTTTAGAGACTTACGGAAAGCTGCTGCTATATAACGGCGTTCCGATCCCGGCTTACTATTTTTCAACCTCAAGCGGAACGACTACCGATACGGCTATCTGGGGCAGTGATCCGGATAAAACCCCGTATTTAAAAAGTGTTGGCCTGCAGCCCGGGAAAAAGGCCCTGAAGCTTAACTCGGAAGAAGCATTTTCGTTTTTTATAAAAAATAAGGATTATTCATCCTATGATTCGTCGTATCTGCTTTACCGCTGGCAGGTAACAACGACCGACAGTATCCTGACCGATAATATCGGCGGCGTGGGGAAGATTTTAAATATTCAGGTTACCGGGCGTGGTGCGGGAGGTGTGGCCAGTACCCTTCTGGTGACGGGGAGTGAAGGCGAAAAAACAATCACCCGGCAGGATAAAATCCGTTCGGCACTGGGCGATGAGAGGCTTACGCTGATCCAGAAAAACGGAAAAGAAAGTACCCATAAATGGTCTTCGCTGCCAAGTGGTTTCCTGACAATTGAAAGTATAGGAACTAATGATGCAGGGGATAAGGTATTCCGCATTTATGGCGGAGGTTATGGTCATGGTGTGGGGATGAGCCAGAATGGCGCTCAGGGGATGGCAAAAGCCGGAATGAGCTGTGAAGAAATTCTGAAATTTTTTTATGACGGCGTTACGGTCGAAGAAATCGGTCCGCAAAAACCGCAATAAAACAAACTCCGGCTGCTGCCCCATTGCAGCAGCCGGAGTTTTAAAAAGGGGAGGATAAGTATTTCTTTTTTTTCTTTGGTGTAATTTCATTATTGCCGTTTCTTACGGGATTATACATGATTTATAAAAACATAAAGTTAAATTTGTGATCTGCCTGCCGAACGTGAAAATAGAATTGCAAAAAGGTCGGAATTGTTATATACTAGGAAAAGATAAATGTGCAAATAGAGAAAGGATAAACAGCATGTCATTATTAGAGACCTGGAGAAACCTTGCTTATGGCGACGGTTTAAAAGATAAAGAGAAAGAGGCGCTGTGGAAGGGTTATTTCACCATCGAAAAAGGAATATATGAGAAACTGCTGTCAAACCCGGTCGAAGTGGTTGAGGGAACGGTGAAAGAGCTGGCGGACAAGTATGAGACTGAGGTTCTTGTTATGACCGGTTTCCTTGACGGTATCAATGAAAGCCTGAACGGCTATGAAAACCCCACCGATACCATGGAGGAAGATACCGTCGTCAGACTTAATATTGATCCGGAAAAACTTTATTACCATATGGTAGAAGCAAAAGCCGAATGGCTTTATGGCTTACCGCAGTGGGATGCTATTCTTTCTGAGGAAAAAAGAAAAGAGCTGTATACGAAACAGAAAGCTTCCGGAACCATCCGCAAGGAAAAAAAAGTCGGCCGAAATGATCCATGTCCCTGCGGAAGCGGCAAAAAATATAAAAAATGCTGCGGTATCAACGAATAAACCAGAATTTTATCAATGAAATGAAACTCAGGGAAAACAACAAACCCGCTGTTCTTTAACAGCTGTTGTTTTCCCTGATATTATATCATTATCATCAGGAAAACCCCTGCCCAAAGAAAGGATCGCGGGAGATGGAAGCATATACAAACTTTGCCTCTTTATATGATCTGTTTATGGACAATGTCCCATATGAAGCATGGTGTGAATATCTAAGCAGTCTGTTGTGCGGTTACGGTATTACAGATGGCCTGATTCTGGAGCTGGGCTGCGGTACCGGTGTGGTGACGCGCCTCCTGGAACAAAGAGGCTATGATATGATTGGCGTGGACAGCTCGGCAGATATGCTGAGCCAGGCGATGGAAAAACCCGGGGAGGGACGGATTCTCTATCTGCGGCAGGACATGCGGGAATTTGAGCTGTATGGAACGGTGCGGGCGGTCGTCAGCATCTGTGACTCAATTAATTATCTTCTGGAATATGAAGACCTGGTCCGGGTGTTTTCCCTGGTGAACAATTATCTTGATCCCGGCGGCGTGTTTATCTTTGATCTAAACACCTGTTATAAATACGAACAAATGGCGGATCAGGTCATTGCTGAAAATCGTGCCGAAGGAAGCTTTATTTGGGAAAACTATTATGATGAAGAGGAGCAGCTTAATCAATATGAATTGACCCTGTTTATTAAAGAACCGGACGGGCGATACTACAAATATGAAGAAAGCCATTACCAGCGGGCATTTTCACTGGAAACGGTGAAACAGGCGCTTTCAGAGGCAGGTCTTAAATTTTTGGCAGTCTATAACGCGTGTACCAAAGCAG
>Ga0153999_1001258_pt1 | contig 10183 bp, 10 predicted proteins | sample TSNC083MetaG_FD_104675 | JGI IMG/M metagenome (GOLD analysis project Ga0153999, IMG submission 104675) | Attine ant fungus gardens microbial communities from North Carolina, USA - TSNC083 MetaG | ecosystem: Host-associated > Fungi > Mycelium > Unclassified | place: USA: North Carolina, Lumber... | reverse complement strand
TCCCGCCTGGCACTGAAGATTAAAGCATCCTGCAAAAACAGGTCGCCGCAGGTATACGCGGTCAGGCAGAGCTCTGGAAATACCACCAGTCCGGCTCCCTGCGCTGCTGCCGCCGTGATCAGCTCACAGATCCTTTCCCGGTTGTAGACCGGATCTGCAACTTTTATTTTAGGAGTGGCAGCTGCCACCCGGAATAATCCGTCTTTCACACCATTTCCTCCTGACATGAGTCAATAAAATCAAATATAGTATAGCACGGCTGCCGAAAAAAAGAAAGCCTGTGCAAAAGGCCGTGACCGTCATAAAAAAATTTGCCCCGGTGTTTTGGCCGGGGCAATTTTCTTTGTTTAAGCAATATCCAAATGCTCTTTGATTTTTTTTACTTCAATCTGGAGATTGACTATTTCCAATTCCATGCGTTCTCTCTTTTTTTCCATCTTTAGTGCATCACTCAAATGCTGTTTAAGAAAATCGTGTCCTTCGCCAATAATATCAATTTTTTTACTGATTTCATTTTCGACGAGGAGTCTGGTGTTGAAAACATCCTTTTCCATCCGGTCTAACCGGGTATCCATCTGGTCTAATCGGGTCTCCATCCGGTCTAATCGGGTCTCCAGCTGGTCTAATCGGGTCTCCATCCGGTCAAATCGCGTTTCCAGCCGGCTGATATCTCCGCGCAGATTCTTTAGCTCACTCAAAATCAAATTTAAAGTTTCCTGCATATTTCCACCTTTCCTCTCTCCGGTATGTCTCTTCCAGTAACATATATATTACACGTTTTTATTTAATTTGTCGACTGTAATTTATATATTTTTACTCATAACGCAGTGCATCGATGGGGTCGGCTTTCGCCGCCTTGGAGGCCGGATAGATTCCAAAAAAAAGACCAACGATACCGGAAAACCCTACTGCCATCAAAATAACCCCCGGTTTAATGACCGCCGTAGTGCCAAACATGACGCTGCCCAGCGACACCAGTCCGACTCCCAGCATAATGCCGATGATACCGCCGCAGGCAGAGATAATCGCAGATTCCGTTAAAAACTGAACCATAATATCCATGGTGCGTGCTCCAAGACTTTTCCGGACACCAATTTCGCGGGTTCGTTCCGTTACGGAGACCAGCATGATATTCATAATGCCTATTCCGCCGACAAGCAGCGAAATTGCAGCAATTCCGCCGACTGCGGCGGCGAGAATCCCCATCATGCTGTCAACTTGGTTCATTTGTTCAACAGCTGTAGTCATCTCAAAATCTTCCGGATTTCTGCCCTTCTGCTTGGCAATATAATGCAGAAGCCGGCTATAGAACTCCTTCAGATCAAGCCCTTCGGCAGCATAGACATGCAGGAAGTACCTATTGTCATTGGGCAAGGTCAGTATTGTATCTGGAATATAGGCACTGCCTTTTCCGCCTTTGGCTCCCAACATCAGCGTCTGAAAAGCATTCATTTCTTTCCGGTATATCCCGATTACATTATACTCCTCAGTCGCGCCATAAATTGTGGTACGGAACGTTTTTCCCACCGCATTCTCAACACCAAACAGCCTTTTGGCACTTTTGACTTCCATTACGACATTTTTCTTTCTGGCCAGTATGTCGCCCGCGTTTAAATATCTTCCATATAACATTTCCACCGGCTGAACATCCTGAAAATTGCTGTTAATGCCCTGAAAAGTAAAACTATACTTTGTCCGGCCGTAGATTGCCTCAGAATCCAAAGAGTTGTTACTGTCCACATAAGCAATTTCATCACCAAAAACCTCTTTCACGCGTTCAATTTCGTCTAGCTTAAAATCATCTCCTTCCCGTCTATCATCCACCCAGTATCCGACCGATATAAAAGCCTGCGTACTTCCGATATCTTTATACAAGTCGGAAAACATTTTACGCATTGTATCCCCAATTGAGACAATGGAAATTACCGAACCGATTCCGATAATAATACCAAGCATTGTAAGAAAAGACCGCATCTTGTTAGCTTTAATTGCAGCAAAAGCCATCGCCATATTTTCCAGCAGCATTCTGATCCCCTCCTTAACTCTTCCGTTCGTCGCTAATGATCCGGCCGTCCCTGAAACGGATGATCCGGTCCGTAAATGCCGCAATTTCCTCTTCATGCGTTACTACCACTACCGTTGTCCCTTCCTGGTGGAGCCGGGAAAACAGTTCCATGATCTCAACTGAAGATGTGGTGTCAAGGTTGCCTGTCGGCTCATCCGCCAAAAGAAGCGGCGGTTCGTTAGCCAGTGCTCTGGCAATGGCCACCCGCTGCCGCTGGCCGCCGGACAACTCATTAGGAAAATGTTCTGCACGCTGACCCAGGCCGACCCGGTCCAAAAGCTCTTTCGCCCGCTGCCGCCTCAGTTTTTTGTTAAGTCTGGCATAAATCATTGGAATTTCCACATTCTTGACTGCCGACATCCGGGAGATCAAATTAAATGATTGGAAGACAAAGCCAATTTTTTTATTTCGAACCAGTGACAGTTCATCCTGATCCATTTCCGCCACATCAATACCATCCAGATAATAATGTCCCATCGACGGCCGGTCAAGACAACCAAGAATATTCATCAGCGTCGATTTACCCGAACCGGACTGTCCCATAATTGCTACAAATTCACCTTTTCGGATGGTAAGGTTAATCCGTTCTAAACCTAAAACCTTGATCGCACCGGTGTCATAGATTTTCACCAGATCTTCCAGCCCGATCAAGGCTGCTCCTTCTGCCTTCATATTGTTCCTCCATTGCTACTGTACCATGACAGGAGTTCCCTCTTCCATCCCAATGTCCGGTGTAATAATATACTTAAGTCCTTCCCGCAGATCATCTCCCATTACTTCTATCTGAATATCACTTTCGACACCGACGGTCACCGGAATCCACCGGATCATATTTTCCTCTACCGCTGCCAGATAGTTTCCGTCCGCTTTCTCTGCCACCGCAGAAACCGGAACCACCCAGGTGTCGCTGGATTCTTCCAGCACAATTTTCGCTTTTGCATTAATTCCGGCAATTAACCTGGTATTTTGGCTGGAAATCTGAATCGTGATAGGAATGACACGCTCGGAGGAACCGCCGCCTTTTTCCTCGCCAGACGGGGAAATGGCAGTAACTACGCCATTTACCTGCTTACCTCCCAGAATATCGGCACTGATTAAAGCCTCATACCCGACCTTCACTTTACCGATCGAATACTCGCTGACATTAATCTTCATCTTCAGATTTTTCAAATAATTGATATAAAACAGCGGTTTATCATTTTCTACTATATCAGCAAAACGTCCAACACTGGTATTTACCCGTACCACGGTACCGGCAATCGGACTTTTTACCTCAGTTTCAGTCAGGTTTTTATTTTTCTGTTCCAATTCAAACTCTGCATTTTTTATCTTTAGATCATAAGTACGGTCGGCAACCGGCTGGCCGTCTACAACAGTATAATCCGCGATGCTCCTGGTGGCATTCCCAAGGGCATTACGGGCCGCTTCCATATCGGTCTGGGCAATATCACCGGCCGTATACAACGCTTCCTTACGCTGATAATCGAGCTGCGCCGCCTGTAAATCCTGAACCGCTTTAGCATATCCGATTTCAGCCTTCGTCTGTGCCTCTTCCCGTTCGGCGACCGCCATGTTATAGGCATTACGGGCAATATCCACGTCCCGCAGAGCATCGGTCGTATCCAGCCGCGCCAGAACCTGCCCAGCCTCTACCTCATCCCCTTCTTTTATTAAAATATCCAGGATTTCCGCATGACGCCTGCTGACTACCTCCGCACTATCGGTTCCAGAAACTGGGCCGCTGATTGACAGCACCTCCTGAATATCACCTTTTTCCAGTGCCTGTGTCAATACCGGGATACCGGTTTTTTTACCGCCTCCCAACAATGCCCGCGCGCCAAAAAGTATTACAGCCACAATGACGATACCAATAATCACCCGGCGTTTCTTCTTTTTTTTCTTTTTCTTTACAGGCTGAGTGTCATTTGTCATCAAATCATTCAGTTTTCCTTCAAATTCCTGGTCAGTCATCCCCTATTCTCCCTTCTTTAGTCCGCTGCCCATACTTGGCAGGGACGCCAAAAATTCCGGAATCTCATCTTTTGATATCACTACATTAATTTTTTTCAGATTCCCGGATTTCCATTTATAAGCCGTTATATCCATAGTGCCGGTTCTATTGATAGAATTATAATAGGTATGGCTGCGTAATGATACCAGCGAATCCAATACTTCAATCTGTTTTTTCTCATCAATGATATATTCCTGAAACTCAGCATCTTTATAGTCATACCCGCCTTCCCAGGAATACTCAACTTCATCCCCATTTTCCCAATTATACTCACCTTCCCAGGCATCACGCGGCATCACATTACTTACATGATAAGATTCTGTCTGATACTGCCGCAGATCATCACCCGGATCGATCCCATACTGCCTTAACAGGCGGCAGGTATCCGTAAAGGACGAATAGACCGGATAAAAATTCTGCTCCGCCATCTGGTCTTTAAAATAATCGTCCCGACCGGCTTCATTTTCAGCATAAAGCAGTGCCGGCATTTCCTCGGTTGACACAAAACGGAGCAGGCCGACCGGCTGTTCCTTCTCCATCTGTTCCAGAGGCATCTGCCCCAGTTCATGCTGATAGGCCGTCAGAAGATTTTCTTTCTCCTGATCCGTCAGCTCGTCCAGACGGATCTCCGGCTCATATTCCCGGTAGCGGATTTGCGCTACTGCCGCTATATTCATATTCATTACCGGATAGATTCCTTCCTTGTAATTGGGATTTCGGCACAAAGAGAGCAGGGCTTCCCGTATCTCCTCATAGCTGAGTCCGTAACTTCTGTATATCTTGCGGCCGTTATTTAAGGTGAAACATATCGTTATCTGTGTCCCCGGCCAGCACCACTGTCTACTTTCCCGATCCGCCTTGACTTTCTCAACCCCCTTTTCCGCCAGCATAAGGATAGGTTCCATATCGACTCCTTTCATATGCTCCCAGATGTATTCCTGCCCTGATTTAGACTCCCAGTAATAGCCGCCGTCTTTCTGCTGCTTTACCGAACCATAGGAAGTCCAGTCATTCAAAAGCGATACATCCACCGCTGCGCTGCTAAGCTGTGACGCCTTTGGCAGATAACTGTCATAACCCAGCCAGTCAAAACGGAATAAACAGAAAAACAGTAAAGCTATAATCAGGCAGCCGGCCAGCTGCCATTTATGGGAAAACAGTTTTTTAAATTCAAAATGATAAATAATTTCAATAATACAATGGGCAATGATACCTCCGCACAGGATTCCAAATGCCCCCCAGCCTATCGATTCCTCAATCGACCACATGGTCAGTGCAAACAAAATCGCTGAGTTCATTACAATAATAATACGGACTACCGGTTTTGTTATTTCAAATGCCATTGCTTTTTCGGCTGCTTCCGAAGGCCGTTTCCGGTAAAGCAGACACCCCAGTACGCCCAATGCGGCGGCGGCCAGCACCGCTGCCAACGGCGCGGCACCCAAGCTGTTACCGTAATTATCGGTTACCCGAAGATATTCCAGAAACGGGGAAAAGGATCTGGCCCAATCCAGTTTGTTAATAAAACTACCATTGCTGGTGATAAAAAAAACATCAAAATAACTGCCAATAACCAGAGCCGTCGCCGGAACAATAAAATTAAATACAAGCACTCCCAAATAAGCAATAATCCGGTTCCCGGTCATCATAACGGCAATAATTACAACGGTATACAGCAGAATATAATAAATCAGATTCAGCAGGAATCCACTCATGGCAGTCAGCCATATTCCGGTTATGGAAATACCGTACATTAAGGCCACAACCGTTCCCAAAATCAGCATCAGGGCATAAGGAATGGCAAATATTAGAATACCGACAGTGTAATTAACCAGATAAAGTTTTTCTCTGCGGATCGGCAGACTGTGGTAAAAGTCCACCCGGCTTTTGAAATTAATATAGCCGAAGCTGCCCATCCCGCCGATAACAGAGAATACAACGACCATAAATGTGACCAGGGGGTTAGCGAACGCAAGCCAGGTAGTTATACTTTTCAGATAGTTCTGCATATTGCCGTAATCACGCAGCTGCCGTCCCATCATCGAAACCGCCACCGGATATGCAAAGAAGAAGCCAAGGGCAATCAAGGCAATCACCCATAACCGGCTTTTCAGCCCTTCTTTGATCCACTTAATAAATGAATTTTTTAATATCATAACCGACCACCTCCGTCTCGCTGATAAAAATTTCTTCCAAAGACAACGGAATTGTCTCATAAAAAACCGGCCCAGCGGATTGCATGGTATGCTCAATCTGACTTAAATTCCCCCGCACCGTCAAGGTACAGAGTTTCCCCCGGCGTTCCATCTTCACAATATCTAAAGCTACCAGATCTTCCGGACTCATCCCCGGCTTAAGAACGCACTGAACTTTATGGATATTCATCTTCATCTCATCCAGGTCACGGCTGAATAAGATTCCGCCTTTGTGCAGCAGGCCGACGTGGTCGCAGATATCCTCCAGTTCCCTTAAATTATGAGAAGCAATAATCGGAGTCATATTCCGTTTTTCCATATCGTCGGCAAAAAGGCTTTTTACCGCCTGGCGAATTACCGGATCCAGGCCGTCAAAGGTCTCATCACAAAACAGATAATCGGTTCCGGCGCAGACACCACAGATAACCGATACCTGCTTTTTCATACCTTTGGAAAAAGTATTAATCTTTCGTCTTTCATCCAGATCGAAACTTTTCATCAGGTTATGGAAACGTCCTTCATCAAAGTCCGGATAGGTCATTTTATAAAATCTCATCATGTCGGCCACGGTCGCATTGGCAAAAAAGTGCTGCTCATCCGAGATATAGAAAAAACGTTTTTTAGCTTCCGTGTTTTCAAATATCTGCTGTCCGTCGATAGACACCATTCCCTGGTCGGGCCGCAAAATCCCGGCCAGCATCCGCAGAAATGTGCTCTTGCCCGCTCCGTTGGTACCAATCAGCCCAAACACATACCCGTCCCGGATGACCGCATTGATATTGTCAACCGCCACAATCTGTTCAAACCGCTTTGTTAGATTTATTGCTTCTATCACGACTGTCTTCCCCCCTTATCATACCCTGCTACGGCCATCTGCACAAACTCATCCCTGGTTATCCCAAGCCTGACGGCATTATCCGCCAGCATCCCAAGATGCTCCGTCAAGTTATGTTTCCTGCTTTCCCGCAGCCGTCCAACATTGCCGACAAAGCTTCCTCTGCCTTTGATTGTATAAAGATACCCGTCCCGCTCCAGTGTACTGTAAGCACGTTGGATAGTATTAGGATTGATTGACAAATCAACGGCAAGGCCTCTTACCGAAGGCATCTGGCTGTCTTCTTCCAATACCCCCAGGAGCATTAGTTCCTGAAGCTTTTCCGTTACCTGTTCATAGAGGGGCCGATTATCTTTATAATCCAACAATATCATCTGGTACGCCCTTTCTTTCAGTCGAGTGTATTAACACGTCTAGTACACTTACTATTTATACTATAAAAAAAGGGAAAAAGCAAGAGCTTTTTCCTTTTTATGGTAATTGCGCACCGTACAGTTGACTATCAACAAAAAAGCCGCAGATAATAATCGGGCAAAAACAGCCGGCCAATCGGTTTTAAGGCAGGAAACAGAGTTCCAATATCAATAAAGACCGGACAAAAGATCAGGCTGCCGATTATAAAAAACGGAATCAGGCTGCTCAATACCCCGGCAGATAATGCCCTAAAAGCCATGAAAACAAGCAGATTCCAAGCAAATAACCAAGTAAAGCCGCCAGCTCAAGCCCCATAGTTCCCGCGCTGCCACCGGTCCAAAGCGCCGTGAATGCCGAAAACCCGGCCAGCATAACCGGAGCTGCCAGGCAGGCAAAAGAACAGAGGTATCGGTACATGTAAGGCAGCGGCCGGAAGATTCCCTTGTCCCAATCCTGCCGGTTTATTACCGCGCTGTACATGCCGATCACAAACAGATACACCGCAATCAATCCCCTGACCGGAAAGACGGCACTGCTTTTACTGCCTCCGTCCGATGCCGCCTGCCCCTGGTTGATGAAATCAAAATGAAAGGTTTCGCCGCCGACACGCCATTTTTCATACAGGCTTTCCGCCTGGTCGGCCAATGCCTGCCGGGCTGCAGTTTCCGGCAGCGCCACCACATCAAACAGCTCCGAATGCGCCACGTAATCGGCCAGTAAATACCGGTTATAATTCTCCGCCAGAGAAGCAAAGACAATTTCCGTTGTCAGTTTTGAAAGAACCGTTGAAGGTGCCGAACAGACCCCGATACTGCGTTTAAATTTTTTCTCATCCAGTTTTTCTTTCAGCCCCTGATGGATGATATAGCCGCATTCTGCTCTTCTGGCAGCGACATCATCCCTCAGTTTTTCTTCATCCGGACACGCATAAAAGGTGTACATTCACGATTCATCCGCCTTTAATGTATCCAGCATCTGCACACCCAGCTCATTATCAGCCTCATCCTCCACGTAAACAGCGATTCTGACTTCACTGGAATCGTTTTGCTGGGTAATATGGAGCAGCCATGCAGCCACCGGCAGTAAGGCCAGCAGCACCAAAAATGACCCTTTCTTCAAAAAACGCTTGCCGGTCAATAAAAACCAGGTTCCTACGATCTGCATGACATACGCACCTCCCATATCAGGCTAATTAAAAATCCCGCCGCCAAAAGCACCAGCAGCTTTAACAGCGCCACCGGATTCCAGGCCTGGCTGACAATCATCTTAAGGCCGTTCATTAAGACCGCCGATGGCAAAACCGGTTCCAGACTGCGGAAAGCAGCCGGGAGAAACACCGCCGGCAAAAAACCGCCGGCCATAAAATGCTGACCGGTTCCGGCCAGAAACAGCAGCATAATACCACTTAGCGGGTTTGCCGCCAATTGATAAAGACAAACGGTAAAGGATGCGGCTGCCATCCCTACCAGTACCAGCACCGGCAGCATTCCGTTCCAGACCGGCAGCCACGCCATAACAACCCCCGCCAGCCCGGCCGGAATCAGAATCAGGCAATATAACAGAGACATGCCCAGAATTCGGGCAACGACCCGTATCACCGGGTCGATGCCGGCCATGTAAAGCTTCCGCCGCAAAGCTGGTTTCCATGGACTTAGATAGCCGGAGACCGGAATTGCCAGAAACAAAAGCAGCAGCACGCAGGCGCTGATGGCGTAAAAATGCAGCGAATCGACATCGCCGGTCGCGCTCACCTGGAAATGCCGGAAATAGTCCTCCCGCGGCAGGCTGTAAGATAGATAAATCCGGTTTAAGTCCGCCTCCAGCTGTGACAGCGATGATCCTAGCTGATAGCTGCCGCACAGCTCGCCGCCCGCATAAATACCTGCCTGGCTGGCCGCCAGCGTCCTGGCACCGGCTCTGGCAAGCCCGCCAAACACCGCAGCTTCTATTCCTGCATTTTGCGGAAAGATCAGCCGAAGCGGGGTATTGGTGCCGCTTATGATGTCCGAAACAAATCCTTCGGGAACTTCGATGACCAGATATACCGTTCCTTTTTTCAGCGCTTTCTGACTCTCTTCCCATGTCATATATTGAAAATCACAGATACTCCCGACGCTGTCTAAGGATTCCAGCATCGCCATTACCTGTGCCGCGACCCGATCGTCCTGCACAAGTACCACACCTGCCGCTATCCGCCCAGTTCGTTCATCCTGATACAGGGTCTGAACCGACACAAGAGCAATCGTGCCCATTAAAAAAAACAGCACGATTGCCCCTGCATATAAATTGGGAAGTTTTTTTAATGCCCGTTTCAGTTCCAGTTTTAAATAAACCAGGTGCATCATTATTTCATCCCATCCTTTTTTTGTTAAAAATTAAGACCCAGCTGGTCAGCCATAGTGGTCAGTCCGCTCATAGCTTCCGCAAACACACTCATCCAGTCCTTTTCCGTTGCCGCCAGAACATCAAACCGGGTACCTTCGAGCGCCGTCACCTCACTGGTCAGCGGCTGATAATAATACGCTCCGCTGAAAGCAATACTAGCGTTATTATTCATTATTGACGCTTCCAGGGAATCGAGGGTAACATGAATGGATTTTCCCTTTTCCAGGTTATCAACCTTTCCGAGTGCAGTTAGTTTTACCACCTGACCGCCGCCGCCG
>Ga0153999_1001257_pt1 | contig 10186 bp, 13 predicted proteins | sample TSNC083MetaG_FD_104675 | JGI IMG/M metagenome (GOLD analysis project Ga0153999, IMG submission 104675) | Attine ant fungus gardens microbial communities from North Carolina, USA - TSNC083 MetaG | ecosystem: Host-associated > Fungi > Mycelium > Unclassified | place: USA: North Carolina, Lumber... | reverse complement strand
TATGGGAGGTTCAAATGGATTTTCTAACGATGGAACTCCAATAGGCTGTGGCGGCGGCGGTGCACGTGTTGGGGCATTTTCTGGGCGTGCAAGGTTGTATGCAGCAACGGGAGCATTATATCCAGGTTGTGCAGGAGCGTCATCATGTGTTTGTGCAAGTTCTGGATTGAGCTGAGCCATTTTTTTGGAAGATGACTGTGGTGCGGTAGCAGCTGCGAGCATAGCATTCTTGGATTGAAATGGTGAAGACCTGACTGCTGGACTCTCATCATCGGAGTCATCAGAGTCCGACATGTTCATGAGACCCATGCCTAGGGCACCAACACCAGATTGACGACTTGCAACAAAGCCGGTATGCGAGTTGTCGGTATCGAGATAATTCTCATAACTGGAGAAGGGATGAACGGCTGGTCAAGCAATTAAGAGCACACAAAACATACACATTGTATGCAGATGTACGGGCATTTGGAGGAGCAGGCTGTCGGATTCTGCGTTGCGGGGCGGGGGCAGATTCATAAAATGAATCTGGTTCGTCAGTTGCAAACGGCGGTCTTCCGGCAAGAGGAGCCATTGCAAGACTGATATACGCAAGCCAATGAGCCAAAAAGAAAGTGGAGATGTGAAAAGAATGGAAGGGACAAGAGAGCGAACCAGACGATTAAAGAGCGGGACCCGGAGATGGGAAGAAATAGGTTGACCACGTGCTTTGAATGCTTGTTGCCATGTGCTACTCCCACAAAATGAGCAATGGAGGCTAGTTCTTTTTATCCTTATCAATATGGAAAGTCGTGTAGGCGTAAATATACAATTGTCTGTTCAACTTCCTCAGCACATACGAACCTATCTTCAGTGGACTTGAATCTCACTGACCTCATCGTCACCTTCCCGGATCAATCCCATAGGACCGGCCAGGCTCCCAAACGTTGACTCTAAACGAATGATGCACCCGTATCCAAAATTTTTACTGGTACACTCCCAAAAAAAAGCCTGTCATTCGCGGTAGAGCCGCAACCTCGACACCTGTCTCAAATCCAGTCACATCGTATTGTATTCACCTGAAACATCAAATGATGTGGTAGGTAGTACGAGCTGCGGATATACTTAAATCCAGCAACGTCTTTGCATCAGAATCGTATATTTACAGTCAATCATCAATATCATAGTAGTCAACATCATCTTTCAAGTAATCTCCTTTCCTCTTACACTTCACCGTCCAGGTAACGTAACGATTCGAAGAAGATCATCATTCCCGTACCTTGTATCTTTCTGTTATCTTGACGGGAGTGCCTGACATTCGATGTATTCCCTGTTAGAGAGATACACTTTGAGAGTAGGATGCACTGCTAGACCAGATGTATTTCCTGTTCCGCATGCATTGACAACTTCTCCAAAGAGCATCTTTGATTCTTCTTGTGATCTGCAGCATTAGGCAAGGTTGCTTGAGCTTCTCCTAAGTAGGAACCCTGGCCCTCGGTGCACCTTCTTGCACGCTATAAAGTACAATGTATCATCGGGCATCTCCCAACGATGCTGATTACTCCCCTCACAAGAGGCTTGCTGTTCCCGGCTCTAGTGATAGTAGCCAGTGAGGCCGCCTCACTGAATAATCCAAGAAGGTATCTTCTAGCTTTCCTTCTAGTCTATTTACCTCCTGAACCACACACTCTCGCTGTTTTAGGCACTGTGGTACTCATATCAATGATTCCAAGGTTGCGGATGTTGAGCGCAGATTTCAAGCCATGCGTCTTGAGTCTGGCACAACATCTCATTCACACACAATTTATGCCGATCTACTCTTTCACGTCGTGTACGAGAATGCGACCCTCGAAGGCGGTTACATCCCGCAAGTGGATCTCCATAAAGCTTCTGCTTCTCGAGGCTGAGAAATGTGCAGGGAACAGCAAATCAAAAACCAGATTGACGTTCTAAATGAGGACTATGGCTTGACTGGGATTAGATGGAAACATACCAATACGACACGCACCAAGAACTCTGACTGGTTCAATCGAGTTGCTCCTGAAAAGTAAGTGACTTTGATTAGTGAAAAACCGAACCATAGTATATCAAGTGGACTACAGTGAACACGAGAATGACATGAAAGCACTCCTTCGGGCTGGTGGTGCTGCGTCGCTAAATGTATATTCTGTAGGGTCCGCAATCCACTTTTTTTCCAAATATTCTTCCTTGAGTTCGAGTCTAGTTTCCGTGACGGAGAAGGGGCAGGCCTGCTTGGTTATTCAACCTTTCCTTGGGACTACAACGACAAGACGTTCCTCGATGGTGTTGTCGTCCTCTATTCAAGCCTTCCAGGAGGCACGTTGGCTCCATACAACAAAGGTCGCACCCTCACACATGAAATCGGTCATTGGCTAGGCCTTTATCATACATTTCAGGTCAGCTTGACGCTCCGTTTCGATCTAGCAATTCCTGTCTTATGAACCCCAACCATTGATATAACAACTACAACAGGGTGGGTGTGAAGGGCCTGGGGATTTTGTTGACGATACACCAGCAGAAGAATCTCCAGCATATCGGTGTCCAAACAAGAGGGATAGTTGCCCTGACGACCCTGGCCCAGATCCTATTCGTACGTCATCATTCAAGAAATCGTGATCAGATGGTCTGGTCTGATGTGACTACAGACAATTTCATGGATTATTCAGATGACGCGTGTATGAGGGAGTTTACCAAAGGACAGATTTATAGACTCAGAGGACAGATTGAGGCTTATCGTGGCATGAGGCGGTAATCCTGCTTTCCATAATAGGCGCCCTTGGATGACCATGCTTGGAAATTATCTACGCATCATTTTGGACCTGTAGTGTATGTTTTATTTTGTCCAAATATTGTCTGACAATTCGCTCTTCCCGATGAAACGGGACTAACTCGAAGTTGATCTTCAAGGATCGAGACATTGAATTAAGAATTCGTCCGTTTTCTACGTAGGTGGTCAATTACAAGGGCCTAATCAGTTAGAAGAGCGTTTAAGCTTCTCAACAACAGCTTATGAAGATCGCACACCCGACGTTAGGACTGATGAGGCGAGACAGCATTGCAAATACATACTGTTATAATCAATTTCACTTGGATCAGTACCTTGTATCTCAGTACTGATTCCCGTCAAAGATTTCTTAAAATCTTCTTTTGACCCGGCGTGCACCATTCTAGGTTTGATCTTTGAAAGAGTAGGGACCCTACACATCGCTCTAGTGATCAGCTATCTATGTATCACGATTTAAGCCTCGGACGCACCAGGATATGAACACAAGCTTGTTTCGTTGCCCACCATCATCCGTCTCATATTCGACATCATAGACAACGTATCGGGGTGCATCCTCAGGAAGACTCTCTAAGAATTCTTCATAGTTGGCGTTATCGGACTCTTTCTCCACGACGATCTCATCGAGTTTGTCATTCAACTTGAAGATGATATATCTCTTGCTCGTCTTCTTGGCTCCTTGCTGTTTTAAGCTGAGGTAGGCCTCGAGACACTCTGGGGCAGCTCTAACTCCAGTAGTAGACTGGCGTTCAATGTCAATAGTCTGATTTCATGACAAGGCATAGTTACTTGCCATTATGCGGGATAGATGGTATAAGATGAACTTAAATGGCTGTGGCTAATCACAATCAACAATCTACCGAAAAAGGTAGCAATCACAGTGGCTTATATAACAAATGCTCAGATATCTAGAACTGGAGCACTAATCGCAATCCGTTGCGAAGACCTCACCTAACCACCTTTCATAGTCATATTCCGGTTCTCCGACTTCATTCGGCGTGCTGGGTATGGCGTTACGCAGGTATTCTATGACAGTTGCAGGGAGCTTTGCAATCCGGAGATCGAGCTCCGTGACGATGGGCTATATCAGCTCATTCAGATAGGCATGTGTCGCAAAAAAAGGACCTCATACTTTGTCATTCGCAATGCCGCGAAATGCCTCCAGCAACTGCTCTCGTGAGGTCTGATCCTCCATAATGTCAACCTTGTCCACATGTTGAGATACTATTAAAATTATATGGGGAACTGGCTCACCAAGAGATTGATGAAAGCCTCAAAGGTCACTGCGCCATAATCTCGCACCAACTCGTCATAGAGATAGTTCATATCCTCTTCTGAATATACGACACCAAGACTCGCCAAGGCTGCGATCATTCCTGCAACATTCAGGGTATTGGACTCGTCCCGACTAAAGTACCGGAATGTGCCCTCAAACTGCTCGAGCTGAGCAGGTGTGAGGTTCGTATTATTCCGTGATACGATCTTGGAAAATCATCAGCAACAGCGATTAATATAGAAGAGCCACATACCTGGTTATCAATGAAAGCAATCTTTTTAGCGATGTTCTGGACAACTAGCTCGAGCTCAAAGGCAAGATCTTGGTAAGTAAAAATGGTATAATCATTTTCTTCAACGTTAGCAGCTTCGCATTCTTCCTCTACGACAGATACACCAGCCAGTGTTTCAGAAAGGGCCGGTATTCGAATCTGGATTTCCTTGACTTGCTCTTGCTGAGACTGTAAGGTGAACAAATTGATGTTTTATCAACCACGATTCAGCCTGAGGAAACTTAGCTCACCTCAAGTGGGCCCTCAATATTGGCCAATTCGCGACTGATGTGATGCAGTCGCTGTTGAAACTCGTTCGCAACCTTGGCGAACTTCTTTCTCAAGTTTTCCTTGATCCTAGAAACAAGTTAGCAAGCGACCTAAGAGAAAACCCTTAGATGGCTGACTCTCTGATCTGAGCGTTAATGTTCCTCGAACGCTTCGCTTCGCTTTCCAACAGAGCATTCCATGCATTATCGACATTCTCTTGTGCTAAATTACTAGGAGGGGAATATTCACGTAAGCCATAGGTTCTTAATTTGGTTTGGATGTTGCCAAAGAGCGTAGCAATATCTTGTTTCTCAGTGACCCACTCGTGTTTCGTAGTTTCCTTATACGTGGCGAAATCAGCAGACTGTTGCTTGGCATCGTTATAAGATCCATCGAAAACGATCGCACTCCAATGAGTTTGAACATCGTGAAGTGCAGAGAGAAACTTTAGAATGAGAATCACTGACTGTCAAACTCATTCATTCGTTTTCAGTCAAAGCACATACCTGACGAACCCGTCGTTCATAATCATTTCGGGAGATCCACATGGACTGCATTAATTCCGCAAACTTGACAACACGTCGGGCGACAGTCTCAGCCTGATCTTTAGAAGAGTGATGAAATTCAGAATAGACTCTGGGAACTCGAGACATACTCATTGTTGAAAAGGCGTGGAAGTAACTCGCCACATAGGTCATCACACTTCGTTCGTCAGGACGAGGAGCATCACACAGATCCTCAACCTCTAGCAATTGCTAGTAAACGTCTGAGTACGACTGAAAAGGAAAAAGTTATGGGAAATTATCCTTACCGGTATTCCCAGGTGTTCAGCAGCGATCTGGAAGGCTAGACGTGTATTGCTGTGTCGGTCGTTCTATTAAAAATCAGGGTGATTCTGAGGATTAATGCAAACTATTTTTCACCTTGTCCAATTTGTCGTAATCGAGAAGATCGGGCCGGTGGCAGTGGATGAGCGCACATCTGGGAGTGCAGCAGAGAGATACATGAGTGTCTGAGGAAGGTTCAGATACGTCAGAACACGAACAGAGCAAGCCCATCCGACCAACTGAACGAGAAGTCTTGAACGTCGACTTCTTTATAAGGTTCCGTTTTTCGTTGACACCAAAGAAGCAGGCCTTCTTTTGCTGATAGACCCTCTTCACTTGATTTCATAAGAATAATAGCCAAAATGTGAATTGTTGATAGATACCTGATGTCAGCGATTGTAAACCGCAGAATGAGGGTCCATATCATCCCAAGGATGAGTTTGAGATTGCCATCAATAATATCTACAACAAGGAAGATATCTGAGGATCCTTCACAATTATCAGGGCATAATCACACACCTTCTGGCCCAATGTTGGTCAGCTTGACTCCTCTGGAAGTGATAAACTCCAGAGCCTTGTTTACGTTCTCTGCCTTTTGTACTCGCATTCTCGGGTTCTTGTTGTAACGACCCAATGAAGTATCTCCTGAGCATGATAAGTGACGTCGACGAAGAGACTAATTCAGCCTACCCATGATCTCCTAGATAACGGCGTAAGTATCGCAAAGCCAAGCCAACGAGTATGTATACCATTAGTTGAATCAGCCGTACTCCGTCCGATAGATCTCTAACGAGCGAGTTCATTGGAGGATATTCGTTCGCCACCAACTTGGTGTTGAGCCTTTGAAATTGTTGAGCGACAGTCCAGGAAAGAAAAACAAACCAAAGCCGAAAACTAGCCATTTGCAGAATGTTCTTTCTTGTACACTCCGTGAGCGTTCCTCGAGAGAACCCATCGTAAAGGCGGATAGTGGAAGGAACCAGAGGAGCAGCCCATAGGCTAAGTGGGTTTGATCAACTGCCCCAAATGAGGAACGCGTTAATTCAAAGTCCGGCTTCGCGTCTTGTCTCTTTTCAAAAAACCACCATGGCAGCTACCGTTCAATTCGACCATATTTACCATGAACTTCAATCGGAAGTCGGAAGTGAGAGTTTGACTTGCTTTCCCGTCGGCCCCAATGCTCATCGTCAGACAGAGTTTCGTGTTGCTACGAGTGGTATGGCTTGGAAGGGCCAGGACTCTGAGGGCGTCATCGCAATGCCCTCAGCGGATATAAAATGGGCACAATGGATTCGTGTGGCTCGGAACTTTCAGCTACGCGTCGGTATGAGAGATCATCGCAGGGAGAAGTTTGACGGATTTATGCGAGAGGTACGTTCGAACTCCTATCGTCATTCTTGAATTATGTTGATTTCCCCACCCCCCTGCAGGATCATGACAGACTTGCTAGATTATTGAAAGATCATTTCGGCGTCACCCTGGAAACTAGAGAAGTTTCTTTCAAAGGGTGGAACTGGGGTGTAACAGATTTCCAAGGTGCGTCTGAGCACATTTTTTTCTTCTACTATACTGACACTGATCTTCCCAGGCCAGGACCTTGCATTTATAGTCCAAGAAAAGGTTGCCTTTGAATTACCTCTACGGCATGTTGCAAATTCCAATATTGCTGGCCGAACGGAAGTCTCTCTTGAATTTTTGAATTCGCCAAGCAGCGGAAAGGGCCCGAAGGGATTGGGAGATGAGATGGTAGAAATCCGTTTTCACGTACCTGGAACCCAAAAGTCGAGGGTCATTGGCTCAGACGATGGTTCGCAAAAGTCTGACGACGAAGAGGATGATGTCAGCGCAGCACAAGTCTTCCACGACACAATCAAAGAGAAGGCCGAGCTTGGCCAGGTTTCTGGCGACCTTATTCTCAGTTTTGAGGAGATTCTTGTCCTCACTCCGCGTGGTAGATACGACATGGACATGTCCTACGACTTTCTCCGACTACGCGGAAAAACCTACGACTACAAGATCATCTATAGCTCTATTTCAAAGCTTTTTCTCTTGCCAAAGGATGATCAACGTGTCTTGTTCATTGTCAGTTTCTCGCATGGTCTGCACTTGATTACCATGTCGCTCATGAAAACGTAGCTCGGTCTCAATACACCCATCCGACAAGGCCAGACGCGGTATCAGTATCTGGTTATGCAATTTAGTCGAGAAGAAGAAATCACCGCTGAACTCAACTTGTCCGAGTACGGGCAAATCATTTTTCCCCTGACCAAGTTGCTGCTGACTTTTTTGAAACAGTGAGGAAATCGCCAAATACGACCGTCTCAAAAAGAATTATGAAGACCCAACTTTTGAAGTTGTTTCTAGTGTCTTCCGCGCACTCGCGAAGAAGAAGATCATTGGTGCCGGTAGCTTTCAAAGGTGAGCTCTCTTTTCTTTTTTTCAGTTTAAACCAAGTCACTGTATCTCACCTCGACTTTTTTTTACAATTACAGCCGGGATGGGTACCCTGGTATCAAAGCCAACTTGAAAGCCGTCCAAGGCGATCTCTTCCTCCTCGAAAAATACATCTTCTTCGTCTCGAAATCTCCATTACTCGTTGAAATCTCCGATATTCATCAAATTGTCTTTTCCCGTGTTGGCGCTGGTTTGGGAGCCACAGCAGGCCGTACCTTTGATCTCAAAATTATAACCAAGAGTGGTCCAGAACACTACTTTACGTCGGTCAATAAAGAGGAGCATGAGAGTGTAGATGCATATTTGAAGGATAAGAAGGTGAAGATTAAGACGGAGAATGTACCAGATGTGGAAATGATGTTGGCTGTGGGTGCTGGAGATGATGATGAAGATAACGAAGACGATGAGATGCGGAGTGTTGATTCGGGCGGTGATCATCAGCGTAAGACGAATAAACCGTCACAGAGGGACGACGATGATGATAGTGAAGAAGATGGTACGTGTTTATCCCGTAACCTTACTTTTTTCGGTTTCTAATAACGAACCCTTATTTTCTTGCATTTCTCAAGATGACTTTCAAGCGTCAAATTCAGATTCAGGATCACCGAGTGATAGCGATCCCGAGGGATCAGGAGCAGCAACTGCATCGGATGCTAGTGGTGACCTCGCCATTACTGAAGAGCTCAAAAAGAACAAGGGTAAAGAAATTGACAAAAGCAGTAAGAAAAAATCATCGTCCGGAAAGAAAGAGGCAACAGCAGGAGCAGGAGCAGGAAGTGATTTAGAGGAGGATGCTACGACGACGACGACGATGACAAAATTCAAACCTAAATCCAAACCTAAATTGAACACAAAGAAGAAATCTGATGATGATGAAATGATGGATGTAGACGATTTACCCACCAAATCAACGACTCTGAACAAGCCCATCAAGCCCAAGGAAACGGCAAAGTCCAAGGCAAAGGCAAAAAAAGACGATGAGATGGATATGAATGTGGACGTGGATGGGGATACCGACGATCATCGTCAGTCTAAGTTTAAGCCCAAACCCAAACCCAAACCCAAACCCAAACCCAAGCTAAAACCTTCTGGTGAACCGCTCAAAAAGAAATTGAAAACGTCTACCGTTGAATAGAGTTTCCTCCCTTCCCCCCAATACACAGACGCGCACGTATGTACGCACTCGAGCCGTTGTTATAACCTATACATATATCTGTTTTTCCCCAGTTCCTGTATAATAGTGGATCCTATCTTTTCTCCACTTTTCAATGCAAATGTCTGAAAAGAAAGAAAAACGGCTGAAATAACAATGATTCAGATCTACGTACTCATGCAGTATAGGTTGCAGTGGAATGAGATTATTGCATTCCGTATTCCTGTCCGAGAAACTGAGGTATTTGGATTGCATTGGAATCCCAATACCAAACATTACGATTTTCAATTTACTGATTTTGATTCCTCTGGTTGATTTTGTTCTACGACAAATATCAGACACACAGGTTAAATTTTGTAATTGATTGCTATCAAAATCTAACATCGATGCATGCTAGTTTCTTCTTGTTCATACGTTGAGTGATCCAGCGTAGAAGGAGTATGGCAACTAACTGCACGGAGAAAAGAACCATAATGCTTATTTTTCCCGGGATGTAGCTTGGAGCGTCTTTTGGCTGGAATATCTCCCCGCCGACGATGTCTCCAACACTAGATGCGAATAGAGTTATAGAATTTACTGTGCTCTTTTTTGTATGGCCACTCGTATTACCCGCATTATAAGCGAAGAGAGAAGACAATGTACTACCTTTATAGGAGTCGCTGAGATAGATAACTACCAAAAATATATTAGCTCCTGTAAAGCTGCGAAAAAATCAGGTTTCTACCAAACAGCAAGACCCCTTTCTGCCCAGTGTCGTTGAAGCCAATTGAGAGTGCTTTTGAATGATCAGTAAATTCTCCGCAAATGTGTTTTCGAACTGACCTGCACCCAGGATGGTGGGCAAAGTAGCAATTACAATAGGAATCATCCGTTCGATCTGATTATCTGCTAGCTATCATGACTCGAAGACCAGCGATCTCACCCTTCTATCCGAGTGCCAAACACAAAAAAGCGTCATGGCTGCTGAAATTACGCCTCGTGTAGATAAAATCAGCGTCTGCTTGGTTATAGGATCGAATCATTGACTTGAATATCAATTGCTTTGTTGTCAACACTTACGCATATCCAAAATTCTTGATAATGATATTGCTAACTCAACATTATCCTGATAGCGAGATATCTCTCTTACAATTGGTGAGACCACCATTGGGCACGC
>Ga0153999_1001256_pt1 | contig 10192 bp, 6 predicted proteins | sample TSNC083MetaG_FD_104675 | JGI IMG/M metagenome (GOLD analysis project Ga0153999, IMG submission 104675) | Attine ant fungus gardens microbial communities from North Carolina, USA - TSNC083 MetaG | ecosystem: Host-associated > Fungi > Mycelium > Unclassified | place: USA: North Carolina, Lumber... | reverse complement strand
AGTAAGCTGCCGGGCTTTGATTTAGCAGATTATGTATTATCTAAATTTAAAGCAGATGAGAAAGATGTCATCAAAGAAGCAATTATATCAGCCAGTGATGCGGTACGTTTAATCGTAACCGATGATATCAATGAAGCAATGAATCAATATAATACAAAGAAAAGGCAGAATGGATCGGAGGGTGTGGTGTAAAATGAAATCATTTACGGGACCGCTTGCTGAATTGAAGGAGTTCCCCCAGATTCAGACAGATATTAGGTTGAATCATGTACCGATTTATATTGATGGCTGTATGGAAACACAGAAATGCCATTTTATTAAAGCCTTATCTGATAGCTTTAAATATAAAATCATTGTGACCTATAATGATATCAGGGCTAAAGAGTTCTATGAAGATTGCAAATTCTTTTTAAAAGATGTATACATATATCCGGCGAAGGATATTCTGTTTTTTAGTGCGGATATCCATGGGAACTTTATACTAAAACAAAGACTGGATGTAATCAGACGTTTAATGGATGGGCGGCCGGCAACAATTATAACGACCATTGATGGCCTGGCAGACCATATCCTTCCTTTAGATTTGTTGATGAAGCATGTGATAACAATTAGGGAAGGCGATATCATCCAACTTAATCCGCTGATAGCTGATATGATAAACATGGGTTATGAGAGGGTGGGTCAGGTTGAAGAATCTGGTCAGTTTGCTGTGCGTGGAGGTATCATTGACCTATATAATATGTCTGATGAATGCCCGCATCGCATTGAATTATGGGATGATGAAGTTGATTCCATTCGAAGCTTTGATGTAGAAAGCCAGAGATCAATTGAACGGTGTGAATCCATAAAGATTTATCCCGCTTCTGAATTTGTCTTTACGAACAAGGTAATTCAGAAAGGGGTTCAAAATATTGAAGCGGATATGCAAAAGCAAGTTACTTTATTCGAAAAAAGCGGATCTGGCGAATCAGCTGATTTGTGCCGGCAAGTTGCCGGTGAGCTTAAAGAGAATATAGAACATTCCATTGGAAAGACCAATGTGGATGGATACATCAGGTATTTTTATAATGATACTGTATCATTTGCTGATTATTTTCATAATGATGACAGCATTATTTTTATTGATGAACCGGTAAGAATTGAGGAAAAGACCAGAGCGGTGGAAACTGAATTCAGGGAGAGTATGGCCGGACGTCTGGAAAAAGGGTATATTTTACCTGGACAGATTGAAGCCCACTATAGCTTTAAAGATATATTCCATCAATTAAATAAAGAAAGAATTGTATTATTTAGTACACTTCCGCAGAAGGTTAGGGCTTTTAATATTAAATCAAAATATTATGTGACTGTAAAGACAATTAATCCATATAATAGTAGTTTTGATATATTAGTTAAAGACCTAAAAGATTGGAAAAAGAATAAGTATAGGATTATCTTAGTGTCTAGTTCAAGAACCAGGGCAGAGCGGCTGGCCAGGGATTTGATGGAATATGACTTGAATGCCTTTTACTCGGAAGAATTGGACAAAGTGGTAAAACCAGGAGAGATTATGGTAGTTCATGGCAAGCTTCGCCATGGAATTGAATATCCGCTTATTAAGTTTGCGATTATTGCTGAAAGTGATATTTTTGGAGCAGAGAAGAAAAAGCGCTCAAAAAAATCCGGGCATGAAGGAAAGAAGATTAATAGTTTTCTGGATTTAAATATTGGAGATTATGTTGTTCATGAAAATCATGGCCTTGGGATATATAAAGGTATAGAAAAGATTGACGTGGATAATGTCACGAAAGATTACATTAAAATAGAATACAGCGGCGGCGGTAATTTATATATTTTAGCCAGCCAGCTGGATTTGATTCAAAAGTATGCAGGTGCGGATGCAAAGAAGCCTAAGCTGAACAAATTGGGCGGTCAGGAATGGTCAAGAACCAAGGCCAGAGTCCGTAAGGCGGTTAAAGAGCTTGCGGAGGATTTAATTCGGTTATATGCGGCCAGGCAATCCAGGGAAGGCTACCAATTTAATGTTGATAGTCTGTGGCAAGAAGAGTTTGAAGAAACATTCCCCTATGAAGAAACAGAAGATCAGTTGATAGCTATTGAAGCAACAAAACGGGATATGGAGAGCAGAAAAATCATGGATCGCCTGATTTGTGGTGATGTCGGATATGGAAAGACAGAAATTGCCATACGGGCGGCATTCAAGGCTGTTCAGGATGGCAAGCAGGTGGTTATTTTAGTTCCGACAACGATTCTTGCCCAGCAGCATCACAACACCTTTACCCAAAGAATGAAAGATTATCCAATCGTAATAGATTTGCTTTGCCGTTTCAGGACGAGGTCAGAACAGTCAAAGACCCTGACCCGGTTAAAAAAAGGCATGGTGGATATAGTCATTGGAACGCATCGGGTTTTATCAAAAGATGTAGCGTTTAAAGATCTGGGCCTGCTGGTTGTTGATGAAGAGCAGCGTTTCGGAGTGGCCCATAAAGAGAAAATCAAAAAGTTAAAAGAAGACGTAGACGTTCTAACATTGACGGCAACCCCGATTCCAAGAACCCTTCACATGAGCCTTATTGGTATTCGTGACATGAGTGTTTTAGAAGAGCCTCCAGGGGAGCGTATGCCCATACAGACTTATATCATGGAATACTCAGAGGAGATGGTTAGAGAGGCGATTAACCGTGAAATTGGCAGGAATGGACAGGTTTATTATGTATATAACCGGGTGAATACCATCCAGGAAATGGCGTCTGCCTTGTCTAAAATAGTACCGGAAGCAGAAGTGGCTTATGCTCATGGTCAGATGAACGAAAGAGATTTAGAAAATATTATGTATAGATTTATCCATGGGGAGATAGATGTTTTAGTTTCAACTACGATTATTGAAACAGGATTAGATATATCTAACGTAAACACCATGATTATCCACGATGCAGATAAGCTGGGGCTGTCACAGCTTTACCAGCTGCGGGGGCGGATAGGGAGGACCAATAAGATGGCATACGCATTTTTAATGTATAGGCAAAATGCGATTTTAAAAGAAGTTGCTGAAAAGCGTTTGTCTGCTATCCGTGAATTTACCGAATTGGGTTCTGGATTTAAGATTGCTATGCGCGATCTGGAAATACGTGGCGCAGGTAACCTTTTGGGAGAGCAGCAGAGCGGACATATGGAAGCCGTAGGGTATGACTTATATTGTAAGATGTTGGGAGAAGCTGTGCGTGAACATAAGGGTGATACCATCGAAGAGGCATTTGAAACGACCATTGATTTAGATATAGATGCCTATATTCCCTCAAGCTACATTAAAAATGAGTTTCAAAAGCTTGAGATATATAAACGTATCGCGGCCATTGCCAATGAGGAAGAGTATGAGGAAATGACCGATGAGCTGATGGACAGATATGGGGAGCTGCCAAAGCCTGCAAGAAATCTTTTGTCAATTGCCTTATTAAAAGCTATGGCCCACGAAGCGGGGATCGCACAGATTGTCCATAAGGGACTGGAAAGTAAAATCGTTATGTTTAGCAGAGCGAAAGTGGATATTCTGAAACTGCCTCAGCTGGTTGCCAAATACGGTAATGCGATGAAGTTTACTGCTGCGGAGAATCCATATTTTAAAGTAAAATTAAAAAAGGCACCGAATCTGGATATCATAAAATGTGAAATGTTTGTGATAAATGATATAAAGTCATTGATAGATTCATAAAAATCCTATATAATGAGCAAATTAGGTAGTAATAATCCGTTATCATGTATTATCTAAAATGAACGGGATTATTACTTCAATTAGAAAGGAAAGATAATTTCATGAAAAAATTATTGAGTAAGAGGATGTTGGCATTACTTCTTGTTATTGTGATAACAGGAGGCCTGGCAGCTGGCTGTGGTAATAATGGGAATAATACTTCTACGAACGACTCTGAAAGTGACACGACAAATGAAACAGCTGGGCAGGCAGAGGCAATAGATCCGGAAGCGGTAGCGGCAATTATTGATGGTAATGATATTCCGGCAAGTGAGGTATTTTATATGTTATATAATTTACAAGCTTCGTATGAAAGGTATGGTGTTACAGATTGGGACGCCATCTACACCGATGGGAAGACCTATGGGGACGTATTGAGAGAAGACCTGGAAGATAGTGTCCTTCAGATTAATTATCTTTATAATCTGGCCAAAGAAAAAGGTTTTGAACTGACTGATGAAGAGCAGGAGGCGATTGATACTGATACAGCCAGCTTTATGGATTACGTCAGCGATAGTGTAAAAGAGCGATATGGCTTTACAGAAGATAATGTCCGGGAAGTCTTTACTAAGTCATCGATGGGAAATAAAGCATTTGTGGCAGCTAGAGATGAAATCGTAGCAGCACAGTCCGAAGATGTCATTGAGGAAAATAAGTTTAGAACGATACAGCATATTCTTATATCTACAACTCAGGAAACCTCCCAAACAGATGAGTCTGGTGAAACCGTGAAAGCAGAGACGGTAGATGAAGAAACTTATAAAGCCGGACAGAGGGCATTGGCAGAAGAGGTGCTGGCTAAAGCACAGGCGGGTGAAGACTTTGCAGCACTGGCAGAAGAATATAATGATGATTCAGGTTCAGAGTATTCCTTGAATACAGCGGGAAATAATCCTTCGGGAAATTCGTTTGTTACGGAATTTGTAGAAGCAGCCAATGCGCTTAATGATGGTGAGATCAGTGGTATTGTTGAAACTGAGTATGGTTACCATATCATTAAATGCATTACAACCTTTGATGAGGAAGTATCAATGACTGTAAGACAATCCGTTGCCGGTAATGAGTTATATTCACGCTTTGGAACATGGTTAGAAGGTATAGATTATGAATTTAAAGAAGTCTGGACAAATTATGTTATAGCAGCATTACCGGTTGAAGAAGAAACGACGGAAGATACAACGGAAGGAACAGACGCGGCATCCGACACCGCAGAAGAGACAACGGCCGGAACAGATACAACAGCTGATATAGAGGAAACTGAATAAATGATAAAATCCAGCAAGCATATATCGCCTGCAGGATTTTTCTGGCAAATATGAGATAGTTGAATCAATCAACTATCTTATACTTGTTTTTTCTTTTTTACCATTTTCATAACAAGAAGATTTAATATAAGACCTATGGAACACAGTCCGGCGGCCATGTAAAATGAACTGGTAAAGGCTTGGAATTGATTATCAAATAATGATTGGAATGTTGCCGCAATACGGGGTCCTACAATACCGGCAATTCCATAAGAAACATACATAAGCCCATAATTGGAAGTTAGATTTTTTAACCCGAATAAATCTGCTGCAGTTGGGGCGATAATTGTTGCAAATCCCCCATAGCATAAATAAACCAAAAACATCATTATGACAAAAACCGGAACATATGAAGGCAGTACCGCCATCAGAAGGATTGCTGATATCTGAAGTATGAATAAAAGGGAGGTGGTCACATAAATACTGATCTTATCAGCCACATTTCCCCAAAACAGACGACCGGCAGAATTGCTGATGGCCAATAAGCCAACAATGGCAGCGGCATTCTGAGCGGAAAACCCAACTTGGCTTTGTAAAATAGGAGAAGCATATCCGGTCAGCATGAGTCCGGCAGTAACACCTAAAGTAACCATAATGACAGTTATGTAAAATATCGGCATACGAACCATATCAGCCCTGGTTTTGTCTCCGGAATTCTGCTTTGTTTTAGCATCAGCAGCAGGAGTACTGGTTTGAGGTACCTCTATTAGGAAGAAGGATAATCCTACAATAACTGCGAAGAACAGGCAGCCAAGGACTTTGTAGCAAAATAAAACATTGTAATTTGAGATGATTGCATTAGCTACAGGCGCCCAGATAATAGCGCCGGAACCATAGCTGGCAGCGACAATGCCAGACATTAATCCTTTCTTGTCAGGGAACAGTCTTACCGCATATGTCATGAGTGTTGTGTAAATCATACCGATGCCAAGCCCGGCCAATATGCCATAAAAAATATACAGCATCATCAGAGAATTCATAAAACCGGTACCGATAAGACCTACAGAAAGGAGCAGTCCCCCGGCTAAAATAATTGTTTTAGTTTTCCATTGGCTGAAAAATCCTCCAAATACTAACGGCGCAACGGCAGATAGTGCAATCTGAATTGTAAAAGCAATTGATATCCCGCCGGAATTCCAGTCAGGAAAATACTCGGCAATGGGATTTTGAAATACACTCCAAGTATATCCAAGGCCTGCACAGACACAAATTAGCAGGCTGAAAATTAATGATATTATCTTTTTTGTTCTTGATACATTTTTCATAACAGCATCCTTTCTTCTCTAAACTCACTTACTCTAACACAAAAATATTAATTTTTCAAGCATAAAACCCTTTGAATAAGCCTGCAAAGTTATACCTTTTATGCATAAGTTTAGTTGAGTTAGGAACTTCCGCAAAAGCATTTTGTATGTTATAATCTTAACAGGCACACTTGACTTTTGCAGAGTGTGCCAATAAGTTGCGGAAATATGAAGATTTAACCTCCTAAGGAAGTCCCCCGCTTCTAAGCGAAGCGAACAGCGGTGCGACAGAGTCAAAAACACTCTGGGGACTTACTTATTTCAGTGAGCGTTTAAGCGCTCACTGAAATAGCAGCAGAGCTGCTGGGAGGTTACGAGTAAGTAGCGAAGCGGATTACGAGTATCCTCTTTGACTACAAATACAGGAGGTACCGTTAATGTTAAAAGATTTTTCTTCATTATGGGAGCAAGTTAAGGGAAGGAAGCGCGTCGCCGTACCGGGTGCCCTCGATGACCATACGCTGGAAGCAGTTTTTGAAGCATATAAAAAGAATATAGCCTATCCGGTACTTATTGGAAATACCAAAGCCATTCAGGCGAGAATCAAGAAACTTGGTTATAAATCTCTGGAGTATGAAATCGTAGAGGCACCAAAAGGTCCGGACAGCGGGCAAAAAGCAGTTGATTTAGTCAATGAAGGCAGGGCTGAAATAATAATGAAGGGAAACATGCAGACGGCAGATTTGCTGCGTACGGTGGTTTCCTCAAAAAATGCTTTTAGGACTGGAAAGGTGACCCATGTTGGGCTTGTAAAGTTGCCGGATTATCATAAACTGTTTGTTTTAACAGATGCTACAATGGTTATGCATCCCACTCTGGAAGATAAAAAGGCAATTGTCCAGAATGCGGTTGATACTTTGCGCCGTATGGGATATAAAAGGCCGAAGGTTGCAGCTTTGTGTGCGATTGAAAATATTAATCCCAAAATGCAGGATACGGTAGATGCGGCGGCATTAAAAGAAATGGCCGCAAGCGGAGAACTAAAAGATTGTGATGTTGAAGGACCAATTTCTTACGATTTGGCTATGAGCAAAGCGGCAGCCGAGATTAAAGGATATGATTGCCCATGGTGTGGAGATTTTGATATCCTCCTGGCACCGGATATGGTTACGGGAAATATTTTAAGTAAATCATGGTCTTTACATGATAATGGTGTCCTGTGTGGTATGATTGTCGGCGCCAAATGCCCAATAGCCGTAGGTTCGAGATCCGCTAGTGTTCAGGATAAGATTTTGTCACTGGCCTTATGTGCTGCATCATTAGATTGATCCGAAATCGCATGATTCATTTGGAGGAAAATAATGGACAAAAAAATAATATTTACAATTAACTGTGGCTCTACTTCCACAAAGGTGGCATTATTTCATGATAAAACACTGATTAAAAAAAAGGATGTTCCTATTGATATTGATCAAATTAAAGATTTTGAGAATGTTGCGGATGAGTTAGATATACGGGAAGAGGCAATTCAGGAATTTATGAAAGAAGAAGGGATTGACCCTTCGGCTTTTGATATAATTGTTGCACGCGGCGGAGCTATTCCTACCGTTCCCCACAGAGCATATAAAGTAAATGATTATATGGTTGACTTAATGAAATACGCACCAAAAGTACAGCATGCCAGCAATCTTTCGTGCCTTATCGGCCAACAGATTGCCAAGCCATATAAAACCCCGGTAATTATCTATGATGCGTCAGCATTGGATGAAACCGATCCGGTAACTAAAATTACCGGACTGCCCCAGATAGAACGAAACCCTGTCAGCCATGTACTAAATACCAGGAAGGTTGCCAGAGAGGTCGCTGGAGAAATAGGAAAACCTTACAAAGAGTGTTCTTTTATAGTGGCTCATTTAGGCGGCGGGATTTCTTTAAATGCACATAAAAATGGCCGTATTGTTGATTTTGTCTGTCACGATGAATTGCATATGTCACCTTCTCGTACCGGCGGCTTTCGTCTGGTACCGTTATGGGAATATCTGATTTCTGAGAAAGATACGCTTTCACCGGAAGCTTTTTTCGCTATTACCCAGTCCCAAGGAGGCCTGCTCGCCCATCTGGGACTCCATGATACCAGAGACGTTGAGGCGCTAATTGATAAAGGTGATAAGAAGGCCAGGGATGTATATTATGCAATGGCTTACCAGATAGCAAAATCAATCGGAAATCTGGCACCTGTTCTTTATGGTAAGGTAGATCGAATTATTCTGACCGGAGGAATTGCTTATTCAAAACTTTTCACTGGCTGGATAAAAGAAAGAGTTTCTTTTATCGCTCCTGTTGAAATTGTTCCTGGCGAGCGGGAAATGGAGGCACTTGCCCTTGGTGGATTACATGTCCTACAGGGGAAAGAAGAAGCCTTTGAATTTGATGTTTTGCCAAAAGGCTATTCGTCTATAGAAGAATTCAGGAAAAAAATAGTTTCATTTTAGCAGGTTGACATATCAACGGCGAGGCTCTAAAATAAATGTATAGTAAAAATATATTAAGGATGTGGATAAATGGCTGATAAAAATAAAAATAAAAAGAAAAGCATTTCCAGCAGAATACAAAATATCATCTTAGTGCTGGCAATTTTAGTTTTTTTGGGAAGCGGTGGTTATTTAATAAAATATTACTGGGACGGTTATCAGGCAGAGAAGACTGTAGAGGACCTGAAAAACCTCATCGGTGATGATAGTATAGCGGTATCAGAGATGGGGGGAGAATCGAAAGAGGAGGATATGAGCAAGAAATTTGCCGAGTTATATGCCCTCAATAATGACTTTGTCGGCTGGCTTTCTATTGAGGGAACGAATATCGACTATCCGGTTATGCATACCCCCGATGATCCGGAGTTTTATCTGCGCAGGAATTTTTACAAGGAAAGTGAGAATGCCGGAACGCTTTTTGTGGATTATCGAAACAGCCTGAATCCGGCAAGTACTAATGTGATTATTTATGGGCATCATATGAAGAATAAAACGATGTTTTATGAGTTGATGAATTATCAAGACAAATCTTTTTATGAGGAGCATAAAATGATTTCTTTTGATACCCTTTATGGAAGGGGCAAATATGAAATTGTCGCGGTGATTTTATCAAAGGCTTATAGTATTGAAGATGAAGTATTTAAATACTATGACTTTATCGAAGCTTCTACAGAAGAAGAATATAATGAATTTATGCAAAATATTAGACAGCTGCAGCTTTATGATACAGGGGTGGAATCTCGTTTTGGGGATCAATTGATTACATTATCGACCTGTGAATATTCTCAGGAAGATGGTAGATTAGCCGTTATAGCCAGAAAGGTTAATGACTAGAAACCAGATGAATTATGAATTGATATAAAATATAATAAAAAACTAGATTTCTTTTTGATATTATGGAGTTTTTTTATTTATTTATGCTAAACTAATTTCAGTAAAGATATGGCAAAGGTGTTCAATCTAATTGGATGCCTTTTTTTGACAAATCGTCAATGAGAAGATTCTCATTGACGATTTGTCAGTTTAACGGGAAAGTGAGGGATAAGATGATGGATAAAAGAGTTAATGAATGTATAGATAGCGTCCAATTTCACCCATTTGCTGAAGGATTGTACGAATAAAAATACCAGAAATTTGCATAAGCTCATGGTACTTTGATTTGGAATGTGCTAAAATACAATTAGGATCGGATTTTAGCAGTATTGACCAAGATAGAATGAAAAAGGTTGGGACACGTTGGCGTATTGTTAAGAAAATAACAACATAATCTCGCCAATATTATGCATATTGAATATTTGAGGAGGTATTTTGATTCATGAATGTATTGGTAATTAATTGTGGAAGTTCATCATTAAAGTTTCAGTT
>Ga0153999_1001255_pt1 | contig 10197 bp, 11 predicted proteins | sample TSNC083MetaG_FD_104675 | JGI IMG/M metagenome (GOLD analysis project Ga0153999, IMG submission 104675) | Attine ant fungus gardens microbial communities from North Carolina, USA - TSNC083 MetaG | ecosystem: Host-associated > Fungi > Mycelium > Unclassified | place: USA: North Carolina, Lumber... | reverse complement strand
ATAATATTTTCAATTACAGTTTGACAGGCATCTATATTTTTAGTCTTCAAGTAGTATAGTACCACTTCTGGGTAACCCCCGATTTTCATATAGATTTCAAAAAACTTCCTTAATTCATCATATATTTCGTGATTGCTTTCACCATAAAGTGAACAATTTTCAAAAAGTTCCCTTTTGCCAAGTGCATCTAAGAACTCTGGAAATGTCAGAGTTTCCATAGTTAATTTTTCAATATCTCCAACGGAGAAAAAAAATTCTTTCTCCAGTGTTTTTCCCAAATATGATCCTGTAACCACAAAATGAGTTTTAAATTCTCGTGCAAATTCCCTGATCCTGCTAAAAATTTCGGCTGACTCCTGAATTTCGTCAATTACTACAAGATGGTCGTTAGCATCAGTAAATTCAGGGTCAAATAATTCTAGTGCTTTGTGCAGTGGCTTTTCTATCCTTTTTTCACCTGGCTCCCACTTCTTTGCAGTATACCAGCATCTTAAGAACGCTTCTCCTGAACTGGCAATCATGTTAATATATGTTGTCGCTCTGTACTCATTAGCAAATTTATTCAATATATAAGTTTTTCCGACCTGTCTGGGACCTTCTAGTTCCAAAACTTTTCCTTCGTCTCTTCCTTTCCAGTCCAACAACCTTCTGTATATATCTCTTTTTAAGTACATTTCATCACCATTCCCTATTTTTCAAAATATAGATATTTATATTATACCTATCATTGCCAACTTTCTCAACCACTTTCATTTTTAAAAGGATATTGTAAGTTCAATATTTAAACCACTTGAATTGCTGTATTGAGATACTTGTATAATCAGACCGACATTTTTTATGCTCTGTCCCAGCGACCATTTATTTCGATTCTATCCCTTAAAATATTATAAGATATAATAATTTCGCTGGATATGTATCCAACTGACATATTTTATACGCTTTTTTTGTTAGTGGGATGCAATTTTAATTACATATAAGAATTTTAATAATAATTTACCCCTGCCCAGGATCAGCAGGGATAAAATGTCAAGAAATGAGAAAAAGAAATTAACGGGAATAATGGGTATCTTGCTCTTTACAGCTGCTTTTGCCAGCATAATAGCGTTAATCATGCCATAAACTTACTTTGAAACCTTTCTACTAATATTGTAAAGAGTATTCTTACAGGCACACACAAAACCACCAGAACAGCAAGAAGTTTGAGGGCGGGCATCGTCAGCGGCTGCAAATGTAAAAGACCGGAAAACAAATACGCTGCCAGGTAAAATCCAATAGTTGCTGTTATGCTTACAAAAGCACGGATCTTGTTAAAAGGCCGGCAAGCCCTGAATACAGCCAATATACCCGCTAAGCTTGTAAGGTAGTACATAACCGTTACTGCCTCATCGCGGGAAATCCCCATCGCCGGCGATATCTGCGTCGTCACTATAATATTAAGTAAAATCAATAACGAGTACGGAAGCGCCTGGGTAATTACCGACCGCAGGAAATTACCTTCAATTCTTTTTCTGCTGGGTTCAAAGGACAGCAAAAAGGAAGGGTAGCCTTCAATGACCCCATCGTAAAGGGTGATTTGTATCGGAGAGAACGGGAATGCTGTTAATGTGATAACGGAATAAATCGCTAACAGTATGGAATAAATGGTTTTAACCAGAAACACCCCGCCAAATCGCGTAATATTATTGACAACACGTCTGCCTTCCATAACAACATCCGGTATTGCAGTGAAGTCTGAGTCTAAAAGGACCAGCTTAGAAACCTGCCTGGCCGCATCGCTGCCGGATGCCATCGCGATACTTAAGTCCGCTTCTTTTAAAGCTAATACATCGTTGACCCCATCACCAGTCATGGCAACTGTATGTCCCTTGCTCTGAAGCGCCTTTACTAACTGACTTTTCTGGTTTGGGGACACCCGGCCAAAGATACTGTATTCTTCTGCTGCCGCAGCTATCTCCTCTTCTAAATGTACTTCCGACATATCTATATAGGAACGATATTCTGTAAGTCCCGCCTGCTTTGCTATACTTGATACAGTCAGAGGATTGTCACCGGAAATAATTTTAACTTCCACATCTTCCTGCTTGAAAAAAGCTAATGTTTCTTTTGCATCTTTGCGGATCGGATCACTAAACTCAATAGCTGCAACAAAACTCGCCCCTGGAAGGGTATCATCAAGTTGCTGTGTTGGGGTGAATCCAAGGCATAAAATACGCTTTCCTAACTCCTGTGCCGCAGCTGCTTCAGATGGAAGCATCGTATCAGAAGAATCTGAATTTGTACTTTGCCTAAGTATTTTTTCTGGTGCTCCTATAATAATTGTTCCAATATCTTCGAAGGTAGCCGAACTCCACTTCCTGTCAGATGAAAAAGGTGTTCTATGGATTGGCTTATATGTCATATCCGAAGTAAAATAGTCTTTTAAAGCCATAAAGGTGGCATTATTATCTTCCATCACACCCACAAAGCGCCCTACAGCTTGTTCCACAGAAATAGGCATCACTGTCACATCGACTGGATAAATACCGGAAACACGCATCTTTCCTTCGGTAATTGTTCCAGTCTTGTCCAAACAAAGCATATCTACATGAGCAAGGGTTTCAAGGGCATATAAGTTCTGCACTAAAACATTCTTTTTTGATAGTTTGATAATACCTACAACGAGGGATGTACTAATTAACAGCACCAATCCCTTAGGGAGCATTCCCAATAAGGCCGCAGCGGTTGAAATAACAGAGTTAGCCATTGTATCCGAACGCAGGACGTAAGCTTCAAGAAACAATAGAATTCCAATGGGGACGATAAAGTAACTGGTAAACTTTGTAACCTTACGCATAGAATTCAACAATTCAGAGTTTATCTGTTTATGTTTCTTAGCCCCCTGTGTCAGTTTTGTGGCAAAGTTATCTGCTCCTACATGCGCCACTTTTGCATAACATTTTCCGCTAATAACAAAACTCCCGGAAAGAAGGGAATCTCCAGGCTTCTTTATGACCGGGTCGGACTCACCGGTTAACAGTGATTCATTCACTTCTATCTGTCCTTGCATCACTATAGAATCCGAGCATACCTGGCTTCCCAGTCCAAGAATAGTCATATCATCCAACACCAGTTCTTCGACTGCAATTTCAAATTCCTTTCCACTCCTTACGACAACCGCTTTTGACGCCCCAAGCAAAGAAAGGTCTTCAACCATCTTCTTAGCGTGTATTTCCTGAATAATACCAATAGAAACATTTACAATGATGATAAGCAAATATGCCATATTTGTATAAGCACCGACCAGCGCAAGGCAAATACCAATTACCAGATTAAACGCATTAAACAATGTCCATACATTATCCTTGATAATCTGGCCTTTGGTCTTTGTAATACTCTCCTGTGCTATATTTACTAAACCCTCTTCTTTTCGCCGGGATACCTCCTGCTCTGTTAATCCTTCCATAACAGAAGGATTATATCGCTGGGATTCTCCATTCATATCCATGTAAAAACCTCCAAATATAATCTATCTTATGACTTAACATAGTTTTCTATCATTATGACACGATATCTATTCTATGCTTTTTTGACAGCTTTTACAAGGTTTTCGCGGAAATATTTAAACTTAATTAAGAAATATACCTTGACAGGCGATGTATATATGAATATAATATAAATACTAAATTAATATATATAAAAATCAGGAGGTGATACCTTGTCAATTGCAAGTGATTTGATAAGAGGCCATACAGACACGATTATTCTTGCGCTGCTTATACAGGGCGACAGCTATGGTTATGAAATAAACAAGGCTATCCAGCATAAAACCAATGGTCAATATGAATTAAAAGAAGCCACATTATATACCGCTTTTCGAAGGCTGGAGCAAAGTGGCTGTATAAGCTCATACTGGGGAGATGAATCCACAGGTGCCAGGCGCCGATATTACCATATTACCGATCAGGGACTAAAGACATATGAAAGCCTGGTAAAAGACTGGGAAGTAGCGAAAACGCTCATTGACAAGTTGATTAAAAAAGAGGAGGACCCGCATGGAAGATAGATTAAGGAGACATGTTGAAAACTTGTTCGAAGGAACCGCACCAACAAGGAATACCGTAGACTTTAAAGATGAATTGCTGCAAAACTTAAGAGAAAAGTATGCCGATCTTATCAGAGAAGGTAAAAGTGAAGATGAAGCATATCATATTGTGATTGCAGGTATTGGTGATGTCACCGGCCTTATTCGAAGTTTGGAGGATAAAGAAATGAATAATATTAATACGGAAACCTTGGAAAAACAACAGCAAAAATCAGCATTGCTCACTGCCGGCGCAGTAATGCTCTATATCATATCCATCGTCCCGGGAGTTATTTTGGACGCAGTAGGCATTTCTGTAATACCAGGTGTTATCTTCATGTTTATAGCCATTGCAACGGCCACAGGCATGCTCATCTATAACACCATGACAAAACCTAAGTATGTGCGTGCAGACGACAGCATGGTAGAAGAATTTAGAGAATGGCAAAATGGACGATGGGAGAAGTCATTGCGTCACAGATAAATTATAGTTCCATATCAGGTAATGCCATATTAACAAATGTAACTGCCGACACCATCAATCATAATGCGAGTTCCGGAGAATTAAGCGTAATAGATGGGAAGATTCAATCAGTGCTGGCATCTACCATATCCGGGCCCATAAATATCACCGGCAGCTTAATCTCTTTATTGGATGCAGATACAACTTCGGGCACTGTGACATTAGAAAGCCGCGTGCTTACTGAAAGAATAAATGCAAATACGATTTCCGCAGATGTCATCATCAAAGTACCTAAAGCAGATACCATTGCAGTTGAATATGATACAATTTCCGGCAATTTAGACAGCAATGTTCCAATAACATCAGGCCAAGGCAATCCGGCAATTTCAGTTTCAACAACGAGCGGGAATCTCAGGATATCTGATTATAATGAATAACCCAACAAAAAGGCAATGATAAAAAGCAGCCCTGACGCTTACTAATCTAAAACTGTAAGCATCAGGGACTTCTTACGCTTTATTTTTTTCATAAAACTCAGATATCATTCGTACAAAAAAACTCTGCTTTTCTTTCCAAACATAGATCAGATAATTCATAGCCATGAAAATACTTCCAGCCAAACAAGAGATTAAATCCAACATTGTATCATGGATGCCTGTATCCAAAGTGTGCTGTACGTCCCTGCCTGTAATCAGATAAGTAAAATACTCAAAGATTTCCCAAACTGCAGCGATTGTCATAGTAAAAAACACAGCATAACTTAGCGCTAAAATCCAGTTCTTTCGTAAATCTACTTCTTTCTTTCCAGTAACAATAAAATAGATATAAAACCCTATTTGTGTGTATAATATACCTGAAATTCCATGAATAAAGAAACTATAGTATTCATACTTTGTATACCATTCCATTACTGTTCCTATATTAAAGGCGAACAGGCTAAACAAAACAACAAAAGTTCTCATGGCTTCATCAAGCTTCACTCTCAATATTATTTCTGCAAGGGGACATATTAATAAAAATGCTAAAGTAATCAGACCAAGTAATGCTTGAATATAACTCTGCCTTATGATATTGTAAATAATAATATACGCACTGGAAGCAGCAAAAAGGAGTATTGCAAAGTTATACATTTGGTTTTTCTTCATAAGGCTTTCCTCTCTTTATATTAACTAATTATATATTATATGGAAAGTTTATCTATTTGTAAAGTGTATAATATAAAAATAAAAGTGTCATGCACTCTGAAGCGAGGTAAAATTTTATGATGTTACAGGGATACATAAACCTATTGGTCATTTTTATTACTACAACAGCTATTGTGTATTTGCCAATATTTTTTATTTTGAAGAATAAGGGCAGAGGGTTTATAAGACAATTAAGTTATTTGTTATGCTTTTGGTCATTTTTCCTTATTATTTTTGTTACTATTATTTTATTTAATTTACCAATTGACTTCAAACCGAAGCAGTATCTCTTAAATCTTCAACCTTTGCAATGGTTGTGGGAAGGAAACATTAAGCAGAGAGTTATGACGGAAATAGTACCCAATATAATGATATTTATTCCACTAGGAATCTTCACGCCAATAGCATTTAAGCGAATGAGAAAATTCTATATGACGGCCTTGGTTGCATTTACCGTTACATTCAGTGTGGAGTTTTTTCAATATTTCATTGGTCGCTCATCTGACATTGATGATTTGATCGCAAATTTGTCAGGTGGTATAATTGGATATGGGATATTCAAAATGATCAGTTATTTATTCAAAAATAAAAAGTGGTGGAATAAATTTGTAGGCGTGTAAACGTGGTAAATTAATTGACATGAAGGTGTATGCATTAGTTAAATATTTTTTTCGCTATATTTGCGCTAGGAACCGTTTTAATTTCCAATTTCAAGAGTAGTATCTTTTGCAGTTCCAGTTTCAATCAATTCGGCATGTAAAGGAATAATCGAATAATTCCCCCAAATTCGGGGGAATTACTTTCTTACTCCAATAGTGTAGTGGTTCAGTTTATTGTTGTTTTTCGATATTCCTCTGTCAGCTCTTCCACAGAAGAGTCGGGGTTTTGTTCGATTATTCGGACGATTGTCATGACTTCATCTTCCGTCACTTCCAAATGTTCTGCAATTACAGCAATCTCTAGTCCTTTGTCAAACTTAGTCCTGACCTGACTGATCAGGCGTTCCTCACTGCCTATCTCTTTACCTATCTCTTTACCTATTTCTTTACCTATCTCTTTACCTTTTTCGAGAATCGTCATATGCGTCACCTCCCATTCTATGCCTTCCTTCACTTCCACAACCAATTTGTCAAGACCGATAATCCTCTCATCGATTTCCAATTCTCTTCCTTTTAAGAATGTGGCATCCTTCATATATTGAAGAAGGTCTACTAATTCCTTACTCCCGTTATTACTCTCCATATTAAGGAACATTTTTACGCTTCCATCACCCAATTCCAGTTCCTTGTATTCCTTGCAGTAGTTCTGAAAAGTATATAAGGTTCGATCCAAACCGAAAAAATCCTCTTCGGTAATGAATATGATATAGGTGTCTGGCAGGTTACGATATCTGGTTGCAGATCCTGCCTTTAATAGGGGCGCATCCATTAAGCCTTGATAGTATCGTGAACGCCTTGCAAGATCATCATCATTATGCTGTCTTTGCATCTCCATCCCATAAACGACCCGGCTGCCTTCCTGATCCACTACTCTCGCTCTAACATCCAACCGGATACCCCTGTGGCCTTTCTCGTTAGGAATAATCTCTTCCACGAACACCTCTTCTAAATGAATGTCGTCTTCGTCTTTCTGGAACAAAATGCTAAGTAGAATCCTACATGCTTTCTTATGCTTCATGACAGACATAAACAAAACAGCCTCTGTCATGTTTATATCTTCGTATTTCTTTTGACCCTTATGTTCTGACATTGACTTCTCCTTAATTATAAATTATTAATTGACTTATGGCAATATTTTTGCCCCATAAATTATCTTTTGGGCTATCCTTGATAGTCAAAGAGGATACCCGTAATCCGCTTCGCTAAGAAGCGGGGGACTTCCTTAGGAGGTTAAAAATTAGTATTAAGTTTAACTTGTGAACATGAATAAAGCCCCCCTTTGACATGTGGATTTAAGTTAAATAGAAATGGGTATAGTTGCCGAATCGGCTGATTAAGCGACAGAAAAGATTCTATTCTGCTGCAAATGATATTATTATACTAACAGGAAAAGGCACATATTGTCAATAGTTATTGCCATAGTTTACAAGGTAGATGTTACAGTTCAGCCTACAGGCTGAACTGTAACAGGTAGATAAAGGCTGAATCTTCTTAAACTTTCCCAACTAAGCATTTTCGATTGTCTCCTTGACTTTTGACACTGCACTAAACTGCATGCTGTTTATGCCAACTTCTCTGGCAGCTACGACATTGACTTTCATATCATCAAGAAAAAGACAGGTTCTAGGATCAAGCTTATATTTTTGTAATAGATATTGATAAATTCTCACATCCGGTTTTAATAGCTGAACATCACACGAAAAAACACCGCCATCAAATAAAGAAAAAACCGGATATTTAGCCACTATCCACTTGCTGGCCTTTTTATGAAAATTCGATAAATAATATAGTTTATGCTTTTGTTCCTTTAATTCCTCTATAAAGGATATAGTTTCATCTAAAGGCGTAAACATATCCAACCAGCAGTCAAAAGTTTTCCTGATTGATTGTTCATTCTCTGGAGAAGCAAGACACATGCGGTTTACCGCCTCTTCCTGCGAAATCATACCTCCATCTAACAGCTCCCACTCCTTTGATTCAAAAATCGTTTTGTATAGTATATCAATATCAACTTCCGTACCCCATAATTCTATTAAAAACTTTTCGGGCTTAAACGATAATATTACATTACCAATATCAAAAATAAAATTCATTCTGTCCTCCTTAACATCTTTCTCATGGTGATACTTCTTTTTTCCGAATAAACTTTTAGTCTTTCAAAAACCAGTTCCCTGAAATAAGTATAATGCGACTGCCGAAATACAATTTACAGTTTTTGTAAGAGTATCTTCTACTTATAACAGTAAACTAAATCTAACGATGGCGTTTTTCCTTAACTTCCTCCTCATATAGGCCAAAAATAAAAAGTGGTGATTGACCATATAAGCCGGTTTCATCATCTGAGAAAGATTCCCCTGTAGAAGAACGGTAGAAAGAATCTAAAGCTTCTCGTTCATTTAGTTTATATTCAGCCATGATTAGCTCAATTATTTCAGGAAGGATTGTATCAAGCCTTCTCTTTGAAACAAATCATAGACCTCATTGCTGGGAATACCTATGTGGTTGCTGTAATATTCGATACAAAAAGCTTTAAATGACAATTTACTCATAACTGACCTCCTGGTAGTATTTATGTTAATGTCCCCTGAGTTTGGCTAATTTATCTTCTAAGGCATTCACTACTGTTTCTAAAACCTTAATCCTTGCATAATATTTTGAATTACCTTCGACAATAATCCAAGGTGCATACAGCGTAGAAGTCCGTACCAGCATTTCGTCTACCGCTTCTTTATAAAGATTCCATTTACTCCGGTTACGCCAATCTTCATCGGTGATTTTCCACTGCTTTTCAGGGTTCTGCATCCGTTCGTTGAAGCGTTTTTCTTGCTCATCTTTGTCAATATGCAGCCAGAACTTCAGAATAACCGCACCAAAATTAGCACATTGTTTTTCCATATCATTTATTTCCTGATATGCTCTTTTCCATTCGTCAATCGTACAAAATCCTTCGATACGCTCCACCATAACCCGTCCATACCATGAACGGTCATAGATTGAAATATGACCCGCTTTCGGGAATGTATTCCAAAACCTCCATAGATAATGATGTGCCTTTTCAATATCATTTGGTGAAGCTGTGGGATGTACGGCATATCCTCTGGGATCCATTCTCTGAGTCAAACGCTTAATGGCTCCTCCCTTTCCGCCTGCATCCCAACCTTCAAATACAATAATAACCGGAATTCTTTTACGATACAATTGATTATGTAAATCTGATATCTTGTTCTGAAGTTCCTTTAATTTAATATTGTATTCGTCTTTTGCCAAAGATAAAGTTAAGTCTGCTTTGTCCAGGCTGGAAGACTGCAAATTTATCTCAGGTCCGGAGGCTTCCTGCCCAACATCCGCTGTTACCGCAGGAGCAGGACTACTTTCTTTAATCTCTTCTTTGTTCTTTTGTCTGATTGAATTTTCTAATTGCTCCACTACGGCCGATAGTATCTTAACTGCCGCAAACCTTCTATTCATCGCTTCGATAACATTCCACGGTGCATAGGCCATGTCAGTTTTCTCAAGCATTTCTTCATTCATCACGATGTATTCTTTATATTGTTTGTTTCTTTTTATATCATCTTTAGTGACGCGCCAGGCAGCTTCCTTATCCGCCAATAGTTTATCAAGTCTTTTCTTTTGTTCCTCTTTGGAAATATAAAGGAAAAACTTTATCAAAACAGTTCCATCAGCCGTTATCTGTTTTTCAAATTCATTAATCTCATCATAAGCATATACTAATTGTTCAGGTGAAGTTTTCTGATCAAAGCGGTCAACTAACACTTTTCGGTACCAGCCACGGTCAAAAATAGCTATTCTTCCTTTAGGAGGAATACTTCT
>Ga0153999_1001251_pt1 | contig 10205 bp, 10 predicted proteins | sample TSNC083MetaG_FD_104675 | JGI IMG/M metagenome (GOLD analysis project Ga0153999, IMG submission 104675) | Attine ant fungus gardens microbial communities from North Carolina, USA - TSNC083 MetaG | ecosystem: Host-associated > Fungi > Mycelium > Unclassified | place: USA: North Carolina, Lumber... | reverse complement strand
TGAGTCCTCAATTGTTCTTTCTCCAGTCTTGGGTACCGTTGTAACAGGTACGCGATCAAATGCGAGTATTACCACGTCAAGTCGCATCAATCTATCATTGCAGGTTTCCTAATTGCCCTCCAGTAGCAGTTTTTCTTTTTTTGGGGAGGGGCACAAACAAAGCGACAAAGCCGACGTGAAAATTTTTTCAAATAAGGACAGCTCTTGTGTTTTGATATGAGTCTTATGAGCTCATCTTGATCGCTTTCAACGTTGAGAGGTTCCGGTGTCAAACTTGGATCCAATGTCAGGTGTGCAGTTGGAGAGCTAAATTTTCCACAAGTACATTCCGAAGAGGGGGGGGGTAGTAGTTAGGGTAGCTGACAACTTGCAGACCACCATTTCCGCTCAACCTGACTATTCTTTCCGGCAGCAGCACGGGGTCTGACCGTGATGTTTTTTTGTTGTTCAAAACAAGAGATTTTCTCTCACTTTGTGTTCTGGCCGTGGGGATAGAACTCCCATCAGAATCAATGTGTTACGGGGCTTGCTGTTTCTGGATGAAGCGTATGAAAAGATGGCATGTATTTACTGCCAAGGAAATCCTTCCCTGACCCTGATTAGAGAACTGTTGATAGTGATTGGTCCAACATTGCAGTGATTGAAGCAGCTTTTTTGAAATCGCTTCACTCAGCGACGAGAATATCAAATTCGTTGAGAAGAGGCTGCAAGGGCACATCTTTCCTGAATAAGAAACGTTCTTTTGGTGGCGGGCCGCGATCATTCCTTGTAACCTTTCGTTTTGCACAAATAATGTTGTGCTCAGCTATCTCCGATGAATTCACTGTTAATCTTAAAGGACATTTAATCTTGTTCACGGCTACCCCGGACCCCGGGATTTTCCTTTATTGGAATGTGGAGAAGAATGATCTCGATTTCACACATGCCCCGCCGAACGCTTCTTTACCGAATTACATATCAGGGGTTACAAATGACAGTTTGGCAAGTCCTCCGGTTGCAGCGGGTTACCTATGTACGGCGGTCCCATTACTTCTTTGTGGGTCAGTGGCCGTGTCCTTCAATGACAATTCCTGGTAATATGTATCTTCCCTTTTTTCAATATATAAAAGATCCGATCCAATTTTGGAGTCTTGAAGGTCGAATCCGGAGCATGATCTCTACACTGAACGTGTAGATGGGACCAGTATACCCACGGATTTGAAACTCATCGTATGCATCCGTTGGACTATCAGAGCGCTAATTAACTAAACTTGTGCACATGACGTTGCTCAAGGAATGGCTAAAAAGCTCCTTTGAAAAAAATCAGCGTAACCTTGTTGTCTCGGTCCCTTTGTTGATCAGGTGGTCAGTTTAGATCGGGGACTTCCATTGTTGATTACCTTCGGGACCTTGTGGGCTTTGGCTCAACCCGGATGGTAGTGGAGATAAACACTTGTAAGTAGACTTCTTGGTTCCGACCAGTTGAACTCCGCTGACATCGTGGCAAATGTTCACAGGAGCTACCTCAAGGTCGAATGAAGTCATCGGCAGAAAATGCAATTGTATCTTGTGGTTATTTTGATTGTAGTAAGCAAAGACAATTGAAATTTTTTTACATGGAATCTCGTCTCCAACCGTGTTTTGTATCGGAAACACCAGGCGTGGGATGATGGATGATGTCTGTATCGCATCATTGAGTAAACGATACGGAAATTATCAAAATATTATTTGTTGATTTAAAGGCACTAGTTTCCAAACAAAAATTGAATTCTCTCGATGATGAGATATCAAGTATGATCCAAGGGGTTGATTTAACAATGAGTAGGTAGATTTTTTTTTGTTTTGAATTATTACCGATCGCTGTCCGTGGTAGTTACTCGATCACCAGCACGGAGAGTAATTGTGTGTGACGTTCAGCGTCACGTTAAACATGATACCCCACAGATAACCTCTCAACAGTTTCCAGATCGATGAAATATCAGTACGATTGCATTGTTGTGGGTTCCGGCCACGCAGGAAGTAGTGCTGCTTATGCAGCTGTCCAGTCAGGTTGCAAGAGAGGTGAGGATGTTTTCCATCTTTGAGATCCTTCTAACATTCTCAAGTCCTTGTAATTGATAAATGTCCCCCCGAGTGGGTGGGAGGAAATGGTTACTTTACTGCTGGAGCTCATCGGACGGTCCACGAAGGTTTGGCGGATATACTGAAGCTCGTGTCTAATGTGACACCGGGCGAAGCATCTCAGATTGATCTGGAACCTTATACTGAGGAGCAATTCACCTCTGATATACAGAGAATGTCAAATGGGCGATGCGATTCAAAACTCGTCGAGGAAGTTGTTAAAGGATCGAGAGATGTTATTCAGTGGTTGAAGGATGATATCAACCTTGATTTCACTATGTCATTCAACAGACAGGCATATGAGGTCAATGGTCGCCAAGTATTTTGGGGTGGCATGGCTCTGAGTGTTAGAGATGGTGGGAAGGGTCTCATTGAGGCCCATACCAGGGCATTAGCGAGGGTGGGAGTAGAAAGGATGTTCAATACGAGGGCTATCGATGTGATTGTGGGTAATAGTGGGGTTGAAGGCCTCAAAGTTCTCCAAACAGGAGCAGATGGACAGAGTCAAGAAGTTATTTTGACCGCTCCTTCAATCATTCTAGCTGCTGGTGGATTTGAAGCAAGCCGTGAACTAAGGGGAAAGTATCTGGGAAAGGATTGGGAAATGGCAAGGGTCGGTAATTTTTTCCAAGTCAAGCTTCTTGTCATGGATTATCACCATATTTTTAGGTGCGGGGAACGCCCTACAATACTGGTGATGGATTTGAAATCGCAAATCGTGTTGGTGCACGGATGACGGGCGACTGGGAAGGTTGCCACAGCACGTGCTGGGATGCCAATGCTGATGCTAATCAAGGGCAACGAGGACTCACAAACCAATTGACGAAGTGCGGCTACCCGTTGGGCATTATGGTGAATGCCAGGGGCGAGCGATTCGTAGATGAGGGTGAAGATTTCCGCAATTATACATATGCGAAATTCGGTCGGGCCATTCTAAGTCAGCCCGGAGGGTTTGCTTTCCAGATTTGGGATTCAAAGGTGACTGCAACGTTAAGGCAAGAAGAATATGGGGATGGTGTGGTAGAGAAGATATACAATGGGACTGTACAGGGGCTTGCCGCATCACTAGTCGAACTAGGTTTGGAACCCTCAGCCAAGGACAGGCTTGTGGCGACAATCCAAGATTTCAACAAGGCGGTGGCAGCATACCATGTTCGGAATCCCGCCAGCAGCTGGAACCCAGCAATCAAGGACAACAAAGGAACCACTGATCTAGCACTCCCCAAGTCAAACTGGGCCTTGGAAATTGATGAAGCGCCATTTATGGCAGTCAAAGTTGCATGTGGAATAACATTTACATTTGGTGGTGTTGCAATTAATCCCATGACGGCTAGTGTGACGGATGAGAAGGGAAGCCAAATTGCCGGGCTTTTTGCAACTGGGGAGATAGTTGGCGGGTTATTTTATGGGAACTATCCTGGAGGAAGTGGCCTAACTGCAGGTGCTGTCTTTGGGCGCAAAGCTGGAAAGAGTGCTGCCCGAAGAGCAGCCGAGGTAGTTGGATAGCGTTCTGACGTCATTAATTAGCTTCAACTTTACATTCCCACCGTCTTTGCACAGGCGGCTATGTTATTGGCGCAGGTAGTTCAAACAGCAGTCGCTTATCACAGTGCTGCTGCTCCAGTCAGAGAGAATGATGAATTGCCATATATTTTGCCAGACCAGTCGCGCGATAGTCAGCTTTCCAGGACACCACCGGACACACCTGCATCGAGGACTGGACCCCCGCGTTCCCTGTCATTCGCGTACTCCCTCCCTCAGTCGCCGTCCAAATGTGACACCGGCAACACACAGTTCGATCTTGGTTCTTACACCAGTTCTGATTTTCACGGCGCTTTGGAGTCAATTCCTTCGCGCGACAAAGATAGAAAAGGAAAACGCCGACAAAGTCGCAGCGACGACGGAAAGTCTGTTAGCTACATTGATTCACCTCAGGACGAGACTTCGCGGGGCACAGTTCTGCGCAAGTCTCCAGAGCTGACCAGTCTCCCCGAGGAGGGCCAACACCTCACTAGCAGGGATGGGCCTGTACTTGATGATGGCCCTCAATTTTCGAACGAAGACTCACCCCAAAGGCACGGTGAAATCCGCAATTCTATCTCTACATCACAAACAAGACAACTGTCCAGACCACGACGCCCTCCCTCTCTTCCTCTGACACACCCCGAGAACAAAGGAGGCAAGGCCAAGTGGGCAAAACTGCGATCACTATTTCCCAGTGCCCAAAATTTCGGGAACGACCGAGAAAGTGCTGACTTGAGTTTTTCATCCATCTCGGTCCCCAAGGTCAACATCACAGATGAGCTCATCACTGGTGGCCTCTCTACATTGATGGTGCGGCTTTATCTGGAGAGAGACGAGAAAGGACGCAGGAGAGTTCCAATTCTTCTTCATAGATTGCGAATCCGTATCAGTGACAGTTATAATCCTACTGAAGAGAGGAGGACCGTCTTTCGTATCGAGTGCGAATATGCAAATGGTGCAGCACGATGGGTTATATATCGTCAACTCCGGGATTTCATCTCCTTGCATGCACATTATACGGTATCCAATATGTATAATCGTCTTGGTGATCAACTTCCAGAATTTCCTGTTACCAGTGAGTTGTCGTTAGATCCGCAAAAGATGTGCTTGACCTCCGGAATAAGGCCTTCCTTATCTCCAAAAATTTCTGAAGAAGGAGGATGCCAGCATTGACCGACCCTCCCTAGCTCGACTGAGAAGAGAAACTTTGGAGACATATCTCATCAAACTTATGCGCGGGGTTGTACGTGGACAATCCCATGGATATTATTTAAAATTGCTAGATCCCTCATCAGATGTTTCATCCGTCATCCAACAGACTATCTGCCTTCTTGGAGGTCAGTGCTCTTTCAATTTCTCTCGCACAGTCAGGTGGAGCACAGTATAAGGGAGGATATCTACAAATCCACGCAACCAATAATGGTGGAGGCGGGTTTGGGAGGAAAGGGATCAGCTGGCAAGCAAAAAAGGAGCCCCGCTGGTCTGCTGTCCGGGAAAGTTATCTGGCCGTAGTCGATGAACCGGGAGAGGTCTGCTTTGTTAATTGCGCATACCTAAGCATACTGACAATCGAAAACCTAGGTTACCGTATGGGACGTTTTCCTTTTTGATCCCGACTTCAAGATTGAACGACCAAAGCGCTATTATCGACAGGGTTTTGGAAATCTGATTCATAATGGATTGGCCACCATCGAACATCCTGTGTCATCGCCAATAAAACCTGAAATTGAAGACCCGGATTACCGGACCTTCGAACAGCAAAATATGCACCCAGCTAACTCATCTTCGAATGCCCGCCACAATAATTTTGAAAGCGATGGCCGCTCTTTGTTCGGGTCCATTAGGTCACAGTTTTCTAGGTTAATTTCGCCATCAGACCACCGAAAGAATCATGATAGAGCACGACAAAATGAGACGGATGAGCACCATGAGTCTGATTCTTCAGGTGCCGTCTTATTTCCTGCCTATGCTCAAACAACAATCTTTGACCCTTCCATCAACGTCAATCCTCTCGTTCTATCGGGTGATTCGCAGAGTTATAATCAGTCTAGACAGGTGGCCACAAAGAAGGGAGAAAATCGTGATGACGTTTCTAAGCACATATTTTACATCGTCAACTCCCAGATGAGACTAAAACTCAATGCTAAAAATGAAGTATGTCTTGTTGTCACCTTTCCTCGGCTAGCAACTGAGCTGCTTGTAGCGTTTAATGCTCCAATGGATTACTGCACTTGAAAAGAGCGCCTCATCCAGCATATACACCGGTAGAAACAGATTTGATAGTTTTGCTCCAATTCATCTCAATGTTGCTGCGCAATGGCTTGTTGATGGCGTAAGTTGTACCTTATATCAGTGGTTTGCACTAGTACCAACTAAAATCCTAGCGAGACTACTTCTGGAATTTGTCTCGTGCCATACTGCTCGCCAAGGACGTGATTTATATCCATGACTGGTGGCTATCCCCAGGTCAAGTCTTTTGCACCGGTGACACTTCAGTTACTGATTTATTATTTAGAATTGCTTCTACGAAGGCCAGGGAAGGAACGATATCGGCTAGACCACCTTCTCGAAAGGAAAGCCAAGGAAGGCGTCAAAATATATGTCATTCTTTAGTGTGCCATCTTCCTGACCTGCTTTTATCAAAGCCTCACTTCTTTCAAGTCAGGAGGTTTCTAATCGAACGACCCCGACTGACAGCAGGTCTGTGTAAATTTGGTGACTGGTTGCAAAATATCTGATTCATCTAAGCTACGCCAAGCAACGATTGATGAGTCTGCACCCTAACATCATGGTCCAGAGGTCGCCTTCTCATTTCCAAACGGGAACCTTTTATTGGGCTCATGTATGCCTGTACCCTTCCGTCATATTCTTCAATCACATTCTCATCTTAGCATGAAAAAATGTGTGTTATTGATCAAGCAATCTCGTTCATAGGTGGAATAGATCTGTGTTTTGGACGGTGAATATTCTCTCCTTCATCGAAGTGTCTATGTCAGAAAATTAACTCGTAGGTCCAGATGGGACACACCACAACACGTGCTAACTGACGATGCTGACGGTACTGACCAACCTGAAATCTGGCCTGGTATCTTCTAGTACCTGTCGTCCTCTCATCAACACTCAATTTGTTTGACTAGGCAAGGACTACAGTAACCCTCGCATCCTGGACTTTCATACCCTTAATAAACCTGAAGAAGATATGTACGATCGAACGAAGTACCCCAGGATGCCTTGGTAGGTTAGCCATGCAGCGCATCAATCTGAAGCTGATGTGCCGTAGGCATGATGTGGGATTGCAGATTGTCGGACAGCCGGTGCGAGATCTTGCTCGCCACTTCATCCAGAGGTATGATCGCCATTCATTCCTAGTTCATTACTGAACGTATCGACAGATGGAATTATCTGCTGAGAATAAAGGTCTATACATGTCTGGCTCAGTGTCTTCTAGCGACTCAGTCATGATTTGTCACAGAATCACACGCGAGTAATGCCGTTCTTATTGCCGCCGCCTGAATTCAAGCTCGGTGAGTTGACGCAGATGGGCCTCACGGGAACATGTGAGATGCAAATTTGTCGGTCTGCGGGCCCTTGGTCGATGGGCACGCCGAACAAGGTTGAGCATTCAATTCAGAATGCCTATCTTAAAGGTTTGTCAGCAGCATCCAGTGGCCTGTCAGGTAATCTTATGATTGTTCTGCAGCAATTCAAATGTCAGAACATTTTGTCTATATCGAAAACCAATTTTTCATAACGTCGTGAGTCCATCCCGATAGTACACCCTTTTCATTTACTCTGAATCATTTGCTTAGGACTACGGTCCACGACGTGAAGATCGAAAATAACATTGGGGATGCACTCGTACATAGAATCATTAAAGCTCACAAGGACAGGACGCCATGGAAGTGTTGCATCGTCATACCTCTTTTACCAGGATTCACCTTCCCTGTCGACCATAGTGATGCCAGTGCAGTAAGTCTTTACCTAGATTTATCTCCAAAATCCACTCAAGGTAATTGAGATCCGGATCATCCTGGAATGTCAAAATAGAACCATTGCACGCGGACCAAATTCCATTTTTTCAAGGTTAAGAAAAGAAGGCATAGATGTGCGTCCACAAGTGCTTGAATCTAGATAAGTTCTGAAGATGGACAATAGCCTAATGATTATATATCTATTTTCTCATTGCGAAACTGGGCAAGAATGCGCGGAGATGTCTTGACGACTGAGCAGGTCCGCATTCTTGATATTCTGACTGACTAAGCTCATTCATGTGAACAGGTGTATATTCATGGCAAAGTTTGCATAGTCGATGATCGCTTGGCAATTATAGGCAGTGCCAATATTAACGAACGGTCTCAGCGAGGTGATAGAGATTCGGAAATAGCTGCTGTGATCAAAGACACGGATATGATTGATGGGTATGATTTGTTCTGCTAGGCCATGGATAGAAAGCTCATTGCTTGCAATGGAAGCACGATGGCAGGTCGACCTTTCAAATTTGGTCGCTTTGCTCACAGTTTACGGATGCGGCTGATGAGGGAGCACCTTGGAGTTGATGTTGATGCTCTCGATGAAGAGGGCTTGAAGGCATATGGCCCTATGAAATCAGAACATGATCAAAAGCTATGCAATCCAGAAGGCATTCAACAGTATGGGAAAGTTGAGAACACGACTCAGAAAACGGAGCACGTGCATCACGCTAGAATCAAGTCCTATCTAGATGGTATCAAGAAAGGCAGGTTGCGTTTCAGCCACCACTTACCAATCATTTATGTTGTGGTTTTGTAGTGGGTACTCACATAGAACAAGATGCTTCAAGAATAGCATCAAAGGGGCTTTCCACGGCCGGGCTGAAGCAGAATAATGATGAACCTGCTGTTGGAGATGCCATACTTCAGGCAGAGCGCAAGGATTTCACCATGGAGGGGAAAGAGAGGATAGGGTTTGCAAGCTCTGAAGTGCCCACTATTGAAGAAAAAATGATGGCAAATGGGCGTTCAGGTTTCCCCCAAGCTGATTCCATTATCTCTGCACACAATCACACCGACAATTTGGGAAAATATGACAATACAGACGCTCTGAGATATGTCGCAGATTCAACTGCAGATGACGCGGCCGATGATTACCAACAGTCAAGTGTTGACGAGCGTGACTCGAGCAGAAGCCAGAAGCACCAGACGGTCAAACTCAAAACAATGTGGACAGTACCGATTCACAGGCCGCGTGTGGACCCATATGAATTTGAAGATCCCATCTCGGAGGTTTTCTGGATGAATGTATGGGTTGCAAGTGCTGCATACAATGTTTGTCATTCTCTGTTCCTTATTTGATGATCGACTCAATATTGATTTGCCACCAAGACGGAGATATATCGCAAGGTTTTCCATGCCGTACCAGATGACACTGTGACCACCTGGAAGCGATACAAGGAGTTTATAGCTCACCACGAACGTTTGAGGAAGCCGGTCAGTTCTCGCTTACATTCTTTTACCTCCGTTCGCTGATCGGATGGTGATTAGAGTTTGGAGGCAGATGAACCGATGGTTCAAATTCCCTCTGAGGTTGCGGACGAAGGCTCACCGACCATGGCCATCTCCCAAGATATCGACGATAGTGCCACTGAGACTAGTCGAGAGAACAACAGTAAACAGCGGTCCACACCTCATCTTCACTTACCTTCAAGCGATGAGGAGCGCTGCCGAAAGCCGACAAAAGGGAGTGAGCCTTTCGACAAATGGGAGCGGGATGAAATGGAGAATCTGTTGCGTAAATTAAATGGACATTTAGGTATTATTTTCACAGCGTCAATATCTCACGCCCATTGAACTCTGACCTCGTGCTTCAGTTGTTTACCCGACTCGGTTCCTGGAGGATGAAGACATTGCCAATAATTTTTTGTTCAATGCAGATAGGTTTGTGGTTTTTTTTTTGTTCAGGAAGATGAATTGTTTTATAATTAATGCTTCAGACTTTTACCTCTTCCCATTTACAATTAAACTAAGCACTTTCTTTGACATAAGTTTACAGATATCTCATAAAAATAATTAACCTATTATCTACCCTTAGCTTGAGACCAATTCCCTTTTAGGAAATTTCCCAATTGGGAGGATCAAATTTGTCTGCCCCATGAAAAAAATCGATGAAAGACTATATCTCACTGCTGACCGATGAGCAGACTTATATTCCCAAGGAAACCTCTCAGCTTTTTCAACTCCACGCTCTCCTGACATCGTCATTTGTACAATCTCTGTTGTGCCACCATCCCAATGAACTAGCTAACGGAGACAGACAAGTCCCCTTTGAATGGCTTACCTGGCAAAGTTGGTGCAAGGGCTCTCCTCAGAGATGGCTTGAGCTTGTTCATTACTACATAAGTGGCATTCAGTGCGTTTTTAACATCATTCCGTTCATAATGTATGAGGAATCTAATGATCAATGGTGATGACAGATCATCTCCCATCCCAGCTGTATTATCCAGTCTTGTGAGCGGAATCCGAAAAGTGCAATTATCCAGAGATCCTATTAGTATGAATGCTCTCCCCGCGATGAGGCAGACGGGAATGTCACCAAAGAAAGCACAC
>Ga0153999_1001248_pt1 | contig 10225 bp, 16 predicted proteins | sample TSNC083MetaG_FD_104675 | JGI IMG/M metagenome (GOLD analysis project Ga0153999, IMG submission 104675) | Attine ant fungus gardens microbial communities from North Carolina, USA - TSNC083 MetaG | ecosystem: Host-associated > Fungi > Mycelium > Unclassified | place: USA: North Carolina, Lumber... | reverse complement strand
TCCCAATTAACAGACATAGCTTTTTGACAGAAAGGCGATTTAGCATCATTTCTTTTCGCCTCCGGTCCATTGATAGCCCATACCGTAAACGGTCTTGATATAAGCACCTCCGCCTGTTTCGATCTTGCTCCGAATACGGCTGATTGAGGTGGTAAGGGTATGCTCGTCCACATAGTTTTCATCCACATCCCACAACTTTTCCAAAAGCTGCTGACGGGTAAGCACCTGCCGCGGGTTTTTGCGAAACAGATTGAGCATCTTAAATTCCGTTGCAGAGAGGGTCAGAGGTTTGCCGTCCAAGCTGGCGGTCTGCTCCGAGAAGTCCAGAAACAGGCTGCCGTCATCATAAATGTCCTTTGCTGGCTTGTGGTGTTCCAGCATAGCAAACATGGCTTTAATTTTCCTCTGTAATGCTCCGATGGAAAAGGGCTTTGTAATGTAGTCCACCGCCCCGGCCTCATAACCCCGTATCTGATCGCTCTCCTGATCGTTTGCGGTCAGGAAGATAATTACTGTGCCCGGATGTTCCGGTTTGACGAATTTGCACAGGTCATAGCCGTTACCGTCCGGTAAATTGATGTCCAGCAAGACTAAATCAAATACTTTTGCTTTCAGAGTTTCGGCGGCTGCCCTTGCATTTAGGACAGCGGTAACACTGTAGTTGTCCAACGTCAGATTATAGGCCAGGGTCTTATTCAAAAGGTTGTCGTCCTCGACAATCAAAATCTGTTTCATGTACTCACTTCCTTTGCGATTTTTTATTTAGTGTAACTTGTAAATGTCCGTAAAATGTTACAGTTGGACATTCCTGTTTTCTTTTCTTCGTCCGTCAGCAGGCTTTTCCGCGTCTTTCGGTATCAACCACATATACCCGATTTTTGCAATGCCAGGTATACGGTTATCCTCGCAAAGTTTTTGTACCCACCTTTCAGAGATACCCCATTCTTTTGCCGCTTCCGGGCACGACATATATTCCATACGCTGACCGACCTCACTTTCCTATTTGTTCACTCTATATTGTATACGGCTGTCCGCACTAAATCAAGTACTTCTTCAAAAGAAAGGATGAACAGTAAAATGTAGTAGGGTTGATTGCCATCATGGGGGGTGACACTCATCCGACCATGTGGGAATTGTAGAACGAGTTGAAAACGGCACTGTTTACACCGTGGAGGGTGTTCGCCCAGTTCACCTTTGATGCTTGACATTATTCGGCTGACCGATTATCATATATCTATGAGCGATTATAGGAGGATTTTCTATGTTTGATTATATGACAGTACAGGAAACCGCTAAACTTTGGAATCTTTCCGAGCGGCGAGTGCAAAAACTTTGCGAGAATAATCGAATAGAAGGTGTTGTACGGTTAAGTCGAGTATGGCTTATCCCGAAAAATGCGAAAAAACCGATTGATAAAAGATATAAAGCGACCACGGAGGGAAACAATGGACTTCAATGAAAAATTACAGCAACTCAGAAAGCAAAATAATATGACACAAGAACAGCTTGCAGAGCAGTTATATGTGTCCAGAACAGCTATATCAAAATGGGAAAGCGGTAAGGGCTACCCTAATATAGATTCACTCAAAAGCATATCTAAATTATTTTCAGTATAATTGATGATTTATTGTCTGGAGAAGAATTAATTTTTCTTGCCGAAGATGAAAATCGATTTAATATAAGCAAGATTTATAGCTTGATTTTTGGTATATTGGATTTAATGACACTTTCCTTTCTGTTCTTGCCGCTCTATACACGAGTGGATAATGACCTTATTCGGACTGTGAGTCTGTTTGCGAATCCCGATGCAAGCATCATCACATGGGCAATTTATCTTGCACTTCCAATTTTAATGGCAATAATGGGGATTGTCCAGATAATCACGCAACGCTCTATAAATGAAAGATGGTATAATATCAGCCGAACCGCTTCTGTTTTATTACAGGCTTTTTTCATCATTGCTTATGTTGCAACACGTCAACCCTATGCAGTTTCTCTGCTTTTTCTAATTTTCATGGTTAAGGTGGTACTTTTAATGAAGTCTAGCCGAATTAAGTAATTCCCTTAAAAATTCGTTGAAAACGCTCTCTGACACGAAAAGTGTCGGAGGGCGTTTTGCATTGTGACGATAGGTTTCTTGATTGTTCATACTATTTGCTGGACAATATAATTGTAATTAAAAGCAGTTTTCTATTTGCAAAAAAAGGAAAGGAATATGTTAATGGAGTATATTATTGAAACTGAAAATCTTGTCAAACAGTATGGAGCGGCTACGGTTGTTAATAACATCAATATTCATGTGCCGAGGGGTAACATTTATGGTTTGCTCGGCAGAAATGGAGCGGGTAAAACCACTGCTATGAGAATGATGTTAAATCTTGTCTTCCCGACATCAGGAACAATACACTTGTTTGGGGTGGATTGTAGAGAAAATACCGAAAAGTTGTATTGTAAAATAGGTTCTATTGTAGAAACTCCGGGATTTTATGAAAATTTGACTGCCTATGAAAATTTGGAACTTCTGAGGCGTTTACGTGGGAAACAGAAAAAAGAATATGTACAGGATGCATTAAAGGTTGTTGGTTTGCAAAATGAACGAACAAAACCTTTTTCTGACTACTCTTTAGGAATGAAACAACGGCTTGGAATTGCTGCCGCAATTATGCACAAACCAGAGCTTCTCATACTTGATGAGCCGATTAACGGACTTGACCCAATAGGTATATCAGAAATCCGTTTGCTTTTATCTGAACTGAGCCAAAAATATGGAACTACAATTTTTATTTCCAGTCATGTTTTAAATGAGATTGAACAAATTGCGGATATTATTGGAGTAATGCATGAAGGAAAATTGATAGAAGAAGTAAATGTTGAAGAACTTCATAAGAGTAACCGCAGATACCTTGAGTTTAAGGTGTCCGATACATTAGCCGCTGTAAAGCTGTTAGAAAATCACTATCGAATTACAGATTACTTAATACAGGAAGATACAATACGAGTTTATGACCATACGTATAACAGCGGGGAAATCAATAAATGTTTTATTAATAACGAGTTACTTGTTACTCAGGTCAATGTATATGAAGAAAATTTGGAAGATTATTTTTCCACTTTAATTGGAGGTGGCGGTATTGCTTAATTTAATTTTTTGTGAGCTATTAAAACTTAAACGTTCCAAAATGTTACCGCTTAGCATAGTAGGAGCTTTGGCTACCCCCATTATGATGCTTTTAGAAGCTTTGCAGACACATTTTGAGCATCCCGAACAAAGTTTTACTCTAAGTGACATATATGAGAATAGCCTGCTTTATGTAATGCTATTGATGAACATGTTAATTTATGTAGCAATTACTGCCTATTTGTTCAGCAGAGAGTATACAGAAAAAACATTAAAAACAATACTACCAGTACCTGTTTCAAGAAACAAACTTGTCATTGTAAAATTTTTCACACTTTTAATTTGGAGTATCATGCTATCGGTTGTTTCATGGATTGGGAGTCTTGTTTTGTCTACCATTTATCATTTTATATTTGGATTGGATGATTTTTATTTTACTGCATCATTACAATGGCTGATAAAATTTCTTTTAAGTGGGATATTGATGTTTTGTACCGTTTCACCTTTTGCATTTTTAGCCGAAAAAACAAAAGGATTGGTTGCGCCTATGATTATCTCTGCGGTTATGGTTATGGGAAATGTCGCTCTTTGTAACCAAAACATTGGTGCATTATATCCATGGACAGCTACGTTCTTTTTGTTAGAAGGGAAAACGGAAAGCACAGGATATCCAATACTATTATCAATAGGAATTATCATCTTTGTATCTGTTATAGGCTCCTGTGCAACTTTTCACTACTTTAAAAAGGAGGACTTAAAATAATGGCAGTAGATTTTATAGAAATATTGAAAGTGATTTTTCTTGGTATTGTAGAGGGCATTACGGAATGGCTGCCCATCAGTAGTACGGGGCATATGCTGCTTGTAGATGATTTTTTACAGCTAAATGCAAGTGAAGCTTTTAAAGAAATGTTTTTTGTTGTCATTCAGCTTGGCGCAATTTTAGCTGTTGTAGCAATGTTTTGGAAGAAAATGTTCCCATTTCAGTTTAAGGACAAACAGAAGCCAATTATCAAAGCAGAAACCGTTTCTATATGGCTTAAAGTAGCGGTTGCTTGTGTACCAGGGGCAGTCGTAACAATTTTATTTGATGATTATATTGAAGCGCATTTTCATACACCTACTGTAATTGCATTGACTCTAATTATCTATGGTATTGCATTTATAGTAATTGAAAATTGGAATAAAAAACGTATTCCTCGCACCGAAGAACTATCAGACGTTACCTATAAAACTGCATTTTTAATTGGTTTGTTTCAAGTTCTATCCATTATCCCCGGTACTTCACGCTCAGGCGCCACTATTATTGGGGCATTGCTACTGGGAGTATCCCGTGTTGTGGCGGCGGAGTTCACATTTTTTATGGCAGTTCCTGTTATGTTCGGGTTAAGTGCTATAAAAATGTTTAAGTTTGGATCCGAGTTTTCAAGCGGTGAACTTCTTATATTACTCCTTGGGGTAGCCGTCGCTTTTATAGTATCCATTTTTGTTATTAAGTTCTTAATGAACTTTATTAAAAAGCATGATTTCAAGGTATTTGGTTGGTATCGAATTGCACTTGGTATTTTAGTGTTAATATTTGCATTAAAATAAAAAACTAAATTGAGGTATTTCTATGATAAAAAGTGAATGGATACTTGTATGACCGAGAAAAGGCGATGTTGGCTGAGTGCCGATGCCGTCTTTTACTTAACCAAATAGAAATAAAACATCTGAATGAGTAGTAGTTATTATAACAATATCACTTAATAGGATAGAAAAATCAATAAATATATGCTATAATCAGAACGATAGACAAGAAGTTGCAAATGAAGATTATATTAGGCGCTGTTTGTTAGAGGATTAAAATATGATTTCTAAAAAAGATATATATGTATTTGGAGGGAAGCATCGCATATTACTCCAATCAAATGAATTTATATGCCTGCGTCCCCATCCCAATTTGAGAGAATACATTTCAAATTATAACATAACTTTCCCTACGAAAGGTCTTATGCCTGACGGTTTTACCGTAATGCCATGCGGATGCTCGACCCTTACCATTGAGTATGACAATAAAAATTTATTTGTCTATTTGGAGGGTCCTACTACAAAGCCATATATTGTTGGAAGTCAAGCTAATCAACTTGAAATGTTAGTAACCATAGAATTTAAGCCAGCTGGACTTTATGCCCTCACAGGCATAAGTCAAAGCGAATTAGCTGATGAATCAATTTCTTTTGAAGCGGTTAATCCTAAATTAAGCAAATTGGTTTCGGATGCGGTTGAAAAAGCGGGAAGTGTTTACGAACTTGCAACCAGCCTTGACATGTTGCTACTGGAAAATATGTATGCGGCTTACCATCCCCAGTTAATACTGACACTTCAAAATATTGTTGGCTGTGCCGGAAATATTGCCGTAAAAAGACTATCAGATGATATCCATTATAGTGAACGTCAATTAAACAGAATTTTCAAGCAGCATGTGGGTGTAAGTGCTAAATCTTTTTCAAGATTAATTCGGATTAACGGTGCCTTTCGCTTATTAAAAAAACCTACTAGCAGCTTAACTTTGATTTCTGATATAATGGGATTTTACGATTTGTCCCATTTTATCCACGATTTTAGGTCAGTGTGTGGAATAACGCCACAAGAGTACCGCAATAACATGTCCGATTTTTACATCAACACTAAGAAATTTTGAAGTATAATTTAAATGAGGTTTTAGAGAATATAAAAAACAGAAAGGTTGTTGAAAAATGAATCAAGATATTATTACTAAGGCTACCGAAATTGTTAAGGAAAACTCTGTCCACGGCGGGAAGGCAGGTTTCGGGATATGCACTCTTTCATTGATTGATTCAGAGTGTTTCCCAACTGCATCAATCGTAACGCCGTCAAAGTCTGACGGCATTAACTGGATTACATTTGGCACAATGCTCGACCAAAACAGGGCAAAGAGAGTTGCAAACTGCAATCGCGCAAGTGTCTGTTTCGGCACTGCTGAACATTGTATCAATCTGGTTGGTGAAATAGAGATAATTACCTCGGATAATGTAAAGCGCGAGATGTGGTATGACGGACTTGGGCATCACTTCACAGGTCCTGATGACCCCAATTACTGCGTGTTGAAGTTCACCACTAAGCGCTACAAACTCTTTATAGACTATGAGGAGTTGGTAGGCACATTATAAGAGCATAATCTGCACCCCGACATTTTTTTGTTTTTCGCTAATTTTTAGTTACAGTTAAATACGTTTTGTACATAGCCGATTGGTTTTCTACACGAAAATCAATCGGCTTTTTCTATTTGGAGGTTTCCTGATTTTTCAGCCGGGTTCCTTTAATAGGATTTAGGATGTTTAACGGAACGCTGGCAACATCCAGTTCCTTCAGTGTCATTACCATCTCTATCCGGTCATGGGCTGTTTCTCCTTATCGATCTCATCAATAGATGCATACACATCCCATAAACCGGGTTTCGCGTTGTTGAGCTGAGGTGATTCCCGTCCTGCACAGTCAAGGTCAATAATATCGACCTCAATATTGAAAGGCAGTGCCGTGTAGATATTCTGCACAAAGCCACCGGAAACCTTAATTGTTACACGATGGGGCTCCGGTACGTTACCCATAGCGAGCCTCCTTAAAAAAATGAGGCGACGATTGCTCAGCGCCCGTGTGATTGTGGGTTCAATTCCAGTTTCCTCTGCCGCCGAATTCAGACCGGTCAAGCCCCTCAAGGAGCTTTTTGAGAGGATTCTCCTCTTGCTCCTGATTCATAAGCATACACTTTATGACAGATGAAAGCGGGATTATGTGTATGTATACCCATGCCACGGGCATAATATTTCTTGACAACTAATTCTATTCATGATAAATTAACAGTGTAAACTTAACGGTGTTAATTTATCACTATTAGTTGGAGGGCGATTATTATGGGTACAAGGGCGCGGCATGAATATGAAAAAGAAAACATGCGGAAGTTAATTCTAGAATCTGCTACAAAAATTATCATTGAAGAAGGTTATGATAATCTATCAATGCGAAAAATAGCTGATGCAATAGATTATTCCCCAACTACGATTTATATTTATTATAAAGATAAAGCGCAAATTGTTGGGGATATTTCAAGGCAGATATACGAAAAAATTGTCTTCAATATAAAAAAAGTTTTAGAGGAAAACAAGGGTATTTCTATAGACAATCAATTGGAGCTTACTTTTAGAGAGTTTATTATTAGTATAACGAATAACTCAGAAATGGGAAAAGCGATAATTAGAAGTGGAACAAGCGCAATATTTGGCCCGGAAGAGGGCGCCGAATCCCCAGAAGAAAACGGTATTGCCATATTGCAAACCCTTTTGTTAAAAGGCCAGCAACAATCTATGTTACGCAAGTTAGATAATAATGTTTCTTGGATGCTTATTACTGCGCTTTTAGGATTTGCTATGAATGCTATCGAAAACCAGTTGTACCTTGGCGCAAATTGGCCTGAACTGGTTAGCGTCTACACAAAAATGTTGATGAATGGTTTATTGACCGGAGAGGGGGATGAAATGTGAAAGTATATTGGAGCAATTAGCATTTTTAAAATGTCGCAAATGGGATAGTTGAAGGTATAGCGATACTTGAACATGATAACGGACTAAAGGCAATTGAAAACGCTTTAATGCAGCAAATAAAGGAGTAGCAAGTATGAAAATATTAGTACTTTATGCAAGTAAATATGGTTGCACGGAAGATTGTGCAAAATATCTTAAAAGTAAACTTATCCATGAAACTAAAATAGTAAATCTAAAAAATCATGGGATGATAGATTTGCAGCAATACGATTGGATTATTATCGGAGGTTCAATCTATGTAGGAAAAATTCAAAAAGAAGTTAAACATTTTTGTGAACGAAATTTACAAATACTGCTTACAAAAAAAGTTGTATTGTTTATGTGTTGCACAACACCTGAGCAAGTTAATGATTTTTTTAAAAGCAATTTTCAATCCCAACTACTCAAACATGCTGTAGAAACAGTAAACTTTGGGGGAGAACTTCGGCAAAATAAAATGGGATTTTTCGACAAAAAGATAACAGCTATGGTATCTAAATCAGAAACAAAGAAAATTGAGATACTATACAAAAATATAGACGTGTTAGCAAACTCAATTAATACAACGATTAAGTAAAAGAGAATAGGAAGCATCCGGAAAGGAAAGAATAGGGATAAGGAATTAATTGCCTGAAAATAAGCTGTTATTATTGCAGTGGATGATGCATATTCTACCAGCGGTAATTACAGGAGAGCCAATGGAAATTATTGATATATATACGACAGAACCGACATTTGTTATTGATTTGGCAATTATCTTACCGACGGCAATATACTGTGGCATAATGCTAATCAAAAAGAGGGCGTTTGCATATCAATTATTTTAGAGTTTGGTCAATTTTTGGGCTTGGTTGTCTTGTTTGTGGTACTTGGAGTTATTGCATTGGGTCTTAATGTTAAGCTATTGAAACATGTAAAATAAGCATTTGTAAATACAGGATGGAGTTTAGACTTAATGCAGATAAACAAAACTACAGATTATGCTTTGCGAATTTTGATTTGCCTCGGCCAGGAAAACCGGACGTTATCATCTTCCAAGATAGCGAACAACATGAGAATATCACAACGCTATTTATTGAGTATTGCAAAAAAGTCAAAGAGGATATTCGCAATCCGCTTTCGCTCCTTGCGCGTGTGCCCGGTGGGCACACGATATAGCCTTATTGCCACTTCGTAGCAAGTCCTTACCCCCGCTTACAGAAGCGGGGGACTTCCCTGATAAGGTTAAAAGACCAAGGATATATTAATGTGGGATTTGGCCCGGACGTGTTATCTACGTAACCTAACTATTGATATGCTGGTCAACCAATCCATAGATACCTGGCTGAAAACGATTATTGGTAGACGGGATGAAGTGCTGGGGCAAAATCGAGAAACAAAAACTCCGTCAATACAATGAACAAAAATTACCCTTTATGATGAGGGAGCCCTCCTCTCCGGACAGCTCCCTCGTTTTGTTATATAAATTTGCTTTTTCTTTCAGTTTGGCTTTGATGGGATGCGTATACCTCAATGTAGTCCTTGAATCTTTATGGTTCGGTTCTATTGCGCTGCCTTGAAATTATATAACGGCTTAATGACATGGGCAATATCGACGGTGTCTTCGATATTGCCGATAATCTCATCCATTGGCTTAGCCCTCCATCGACCTTTCAAGCTGCGTCAGCGTGATGCTCGACTTTGCTGCTAAACGGCTCATCAGTCGAACGGCACAGTGGGGAGCCATCCTAAATCTCCCGGATATGATATTCAATTCGGCAGATAGTTCTCATATATTTCATGGGCATCTTTAATATGAAGCTGCTCGGTCTGAGGTGTTCCGGCAGCTCCGGCGGTGACAAGAATATATTCCGTACCGTCTTTTTCAGCCAGGCTGGCAAGACATTGGCCCGCCTTACCTGTGTAACCTGTTTTTCCGCCCAAAATGATACCGCCGTCAAATTCCGCTCCATCCATCATCTGAAACATTGAACTATAAAATGTAATGCCGTCGGTATGAATGTTTGTTGCGGCGGTGGAATATCGGTGCGATATGAATACCTGACGAAATGTATCATTTTGCAGAGCGTATTCCAGTAAGGTTGCGATATCTCTCACAGTTGAATAGTGGTTATCATCGTGCAAACCGGTAACATTTGCAAAATGAGTATCCTCCATTCCGAGAGCTTTTGCCTTCTGGTTCATTAGCTCTACAAAATTGTCCTCTGAGCCTGAAATACGCTTTGCAAGCCCAATTGAACATTCAGCTCCGGAAGGCAGGAGAACACCATAGAGTAAGTCAATGACCCGTACCTCTTCATTGGGTTGAAAACCGGCCATTGAGGCGTCGGCAGTATAGATATAAGAAAAGACCTCATCCCCCAAAAACACCAGTTCTTCCAGGTCAGACAGATTTTCAACCGCTAAAATTGCCGTCATGATTTTGGTCATTGAGGCGGGATATATCTTTTGGCTGCTATTGATATCCAGTAAAATTTCCTGATCATCCAACTGGATAAGCAGTGCTTCCTGACTGTTTATATAAGAT
>Ga0153999_1001246_pt1 | contig 10232 bp, 10 predicted proteins | sample TSNC083MetaG_FD_104675 | JGI IMG/M metagenome (GOLD analysis project Ga0153999, IMG submission 104675) | Attine ant fungus gardens microbial communities from North Carolina, USA - TSNC083 MetaG | ecosystem: Host-associated > Fungi > Mycelium > Unclassified | place: USA: North Carolina, Lumber... | reverse complement strand
TCTACTTCTTATCAGCACCGCCACTATTAGAACTACCAGAGCCCAAAGCGTCAAGACGATTTGTGAGAGATATGAAGGCAACGACAATGGTGCTGAACCACCTGAGATCGGCAGTGGACCGGATGGTACTGTGAGTTTTTTCTAAAGAAAAATCTCTGATGTATGTTCTGATAATCGGCCTTCATAGTATTGCCGCTATAGCTCCTCTGATATCACTTCCTGAGATTAACATAAACAACATTTTTTACATTTTATCGATCGCCAATGTCAGAATGTAAATTTGAAGGTTTCGGACTGAGATGTGGATCTCAAATTTATGCTATATTTATATGATGGATCCGCTTTCCGCTAGATGATTCAGATCGTCAGGTCCACAATATGCCATGCTGCATACTAGTTATTCGTGGCGTTGATGCGAAACAGTATTCAGGACGCGGGAAATCACCACCGTGATATTTCCCCATCAATATGAGACAACCGCCGAGTGTGCCTATAGCATCTAATATATTATATTAGTATGTGCCTTGATGTAGAGTGAGAACAATAGCTCGAACCCAGTCGTCTTGCACGTGCATCAAGCTTTGACCATCTAAGGAGTAGCAAGATAATGAATTCTTTTCTTGGGCCTGTGATGACTCTTATTACACATGTGCCAGTCGCACGCCCGTGCGAATCCATCCGATGATGGGCGACGTTCCAAAAACCATGACATACCATTACAAATCGCAATTGAAGATACTGCTTGGAGACTCTTCTTACTGTTACCTACCCATGATCACTATCGATCTGAGCTCTTCTATGATACATCTGAAGTCGTCATGGTTGTAGCCTCAGATAGATGACAGCAGACAGAGTAGCTGTCCAACCGAATCACTAATAGAAACGGTCAGAAGTAGTGTATAGATGACCATCTGATTACCGATCTTATAAATTGTTCAAGCGTGACTGATAAAATTGTCATTATGTTTCAGAGCAAGATTCGAGGGCCCAAAGGTTGTCCTCTTCATTTATCTGAACGTTTATGCATTGGGACGTAGGATATTCTGTTAATACATGTCAAAGTTGAGTATCGAAGGTTTCCTCTCTGCAATTTGGTGAGGAGCACAATGAGAGTGGTGAAGCATTTGCTGTTCTGTAGGACTTGAAGAATGATAATCAAATAGATATTGAATCTATCACAACTCAGTACCAGGGAAGCCTCGCAATGACCACACCTCAAACTTTTGTTGGTCCTTTTGGACTGAAGGTTATTGTCGTTCCTCATTCGCGCTTCATCGAGCAAGATAACATTCAAAATGTGTGAACTTTCCGTCAATGTTCAGAATGATGGACATCGGATGAAATCTGATCAGAAAATTACTTGAAATGGTAATTGCTGGCAGGAGCATGTCAGGGGCATGTGTGATGGTTCAAAGTCAATCGTCGCTAGATGGAAAATGCCGAAGTCATAGTATCTTGCGCTGTTTCCATTCCCACTGTGGCAATTCAGTTTTATCCGTCCATCTAAATATCCACAATTTCAAACTGTGCGTTGATAAGAACTACTTAATCTACGATTATTAAAGGAAGGTCGAAAGCCAGCGGTCGACCTCCAGTGCAAATAGTGTTGAGAACATGACATCGCGACATATTCCGATAAACGTGGGCGGTGCATATGGTCCACATGTCTTTGCCAGGGTTTTCTTTGCACATCATATTTTGTTCACATGGTTCTGCGATGGCACATTCGGTCTGGAATTAGGGGCTCTGGTCGGATTTCTTACGGATCTGACATGGAATCAGGATACATTCTCTTGAGATGGCGATATTTTCGCAACGAATACAGGGCTAGGGTTTCTACCAAGGGATTTAGAACATGATTAGGATGTTTGGGACAAACTCAGCGTGCCTTTCTTGATATATTCGCCCATGCTGAGAGCTTTCTCTATCTCGTCCTTATCAGTCAGATTTCTGTTCTCTACTGAGGGTAAGCTATGCTCTTCAGAAAGGGGAGTTCTCTAATTACTTTCAAACAGTCGCCGCACTCTGCCGTTAAAGTCATAGCTACGTAGTAATGAATTTCTGGACGTCACGTCACCATTAATGCTCACGAAGGGTCTGGATAGTCTCGCCCGAGCTGACGCAGCTGCTTATATAACGCAAGGACTCTAAGACGAGTCATGGTACTGTTACAAGGGTATCGTGGGAAATGCGGCGGCCTTGTGAGACTGAAAAAATGATTAAATGATTGTGTACGCGATCTTCTGGTCTTTTGACTACTGACCGGCTCAAAAGCTCGGTGTTTGCTTCGTCAGCAATAGCAGCGATGAATGCTATGTCAAATAGTGGCAAATATGATCCACTGAACGATCGGCTGCATTGTTCCGGGAGAGTGGACACGAACGTGGGTTAGAACCAAGGCCACAAGTAACAATGAGGATGCGCTTTCTAGAGGCAAGTACTAAGCCTCGTCGGCTTGCACGATGCGCTACAGATACGCATGAGATTATTTCAAGAGTATAACAAAGATTTTGGCTGTTCAGGTACCTTGCAGGCACCTTGCTTGGCCACAATACCGAGACGCCTGCCAAGACTTGCCTTAAATATCCAGTTTTCGGAAACACTTCCCAGAATGGAACTCGATTCCAATTATATCCAGCACAATCGTTGATTTCATGACGAACGTGCAAGTGTTCAAGAGGGGATTCCAGAGCGATAGACGGATGGAAACTGAACGGGATATAAAGGCGTCCGATTGGTATTCTTAGCTGTCCACCCTCTTTATTCCCTGTCCCTCCTCGAGGAAACAATGGTTGGCAGTATGGACGACAAGAGCTCACATCACGGTTCCAGTGTTGTCAAACCCAATGGACTTGACTTGGACCGGAGTCGCCGAATCGCTTTGGCAGAGGTTGATAACGCCAAGTTTTCGTTCGTAGCTCTTCAATCATCCTCTTCAGTCGCAATAATTGACTTTTCTGGCCTATTAGCTGGTTTCACGCCAAAGTCTGTATTGTCGCTGGCGTAGGCTTCTTCACCGACGCGTAAGCATAATTATTCAAATCGGAAGCTCTAGGCCATCTCACGGCTACTTATCTAACAGCTATGATATCTTTGCCATCAACATTGCCTCTACGATGTTGGGTTATGTATACGGAAAAGGCGGCGCTCTCAACACCAACCAAGACCTCGGAGTAAAAGTTGCTACCCCTGTCGGCAACTTTTTCGGCCAATTACTTTTTGGCTGGCTGGCTGACAATGTCGGCCGTAAAAAGATGTGTGAGTGTTCCTCTCCATCCTCACACTTGCAAACTCCTCATGCCTTCTTTCTAAGACGGTGTCGAGTTAATAATCATTATTATTGCGACCTTTGCCCAGGCACTGTCGGGTCAAGCGCCCTCTGTCAACGTCATAGGGGCACTCGTTGTCTGGCGCTTTATCGTGTGTATTTAGTTGACCTTTGATCCACAATTAAAGCTGACGCCTCGCGTCTCAGATGGGTGTCGGAATTGGTGGAGATTATCCTCTGAGTTCTGTCATCTCCTCAGAATTTGCGGCGACTAGAATTCGTGGCAGGATGATGACCGCCGTGTTTGCGAACCAGGGCTGGGGAAATTTTGGTTAGTTGTCCTTGCTCATTCCCAGAATCAGTTTCTGATCAACCTTTGCAGCTGCATGCATTGTCGCGCTCATTGTCACCGCTGGCTATAAACATGCCATCCTCGGGGATACCATTGTCAATGGCAATCTGAACAGCATTGACCCCCTGTGGCGTTTGCTTATTGGTCTTGGCTGTGTCCCCGGTGTTATCGCGCTGTATTTCCGATTAACTATTCCTGAGACGCCCAGATTCACCATGGACATCGAAAGGAATGTTATACAAGCAACTTCAGATATCAAGGATGTCATGGCGGGAGGTCGTGGCGGGAATGAGGATGAATCCGCTGTCCAGCGAGCTGACGTACCCAGAGCTACATGGGCCGATTTTGCTCGTCACTTTGGCAAATGGCAAAATGGCAAAGTTCTTCTCGGGACTGCGTATTCTTGGTTTGCACTAGACGTGAGCTGATGATGCTTGTCTTTTTTTTGCCCACTAACTGAAAAATTATTAGATTGCTTTCTATGGTCTGGGACTGAACTCTTCAATTATCTTGCAAACCATTCACTTTGGTGGAGTACCTGGTAAAGACACTCGAGGAGTTTACAATAACCTGTACAACACTTGCGTTGGTAATCTTATCCTGTCGGTCGCAGGCTTGATTCCTGGCTATTGGGCGACTTTCCTTTTCGTTGATTCCTGGGGACGTAAGCCCATCCAGCTTATGGGTTTCAGCGTTCTCACTATCCTTTTTATCATTATGGGTGCGTTTGCCTTGGTTTGACTGAGCCAAAAATCTTGAATTTGCATTGCGATCTAGGTTTCGGATACGACAAGCTCACTGCGACTGTGCCTGCCCAGAAGGCCTTTGTATTCCTCTACTGCCTGGCCAACTTCTTCCAGAATTTCGGTCCCAATTCGACCACGTTCATCGTCCCTGGGGGGATCTTCCCTACTCGTTATCGTTCAACAGGCCATGGTATATCTGCTGCATCCGGTAAACTTGGTGCTATCGTTGCACAGGTTGGCTTCGCTCGCCTGAGGAATATCGGTGGACCTAACAAATTCGTGAAGCACATGTAAGTTGCAACCGGTAGATCGACCGTAAGATGATATCCATGCTCATACCTAAATTCAGTCTTGAGATTTTCGCCTTGTTTATGCTAACGGGTGTTTTCTCTACACTTCTCATTCCTGAGACCAAGCAAAAGACCCTCGAGGAGTTATCCAATGAGGACCAGGAAGGTTTCGTTAGAAGTTCGTCAAGTTTTTCTTGTTAATATTGCTTTCGTCTGACTTCGTTCCAGCCTCGACTGGATCATCAAAGCGTGCTTAGATTTATTAATTATGTCATATGCTTCCCTCATGTAATAGTAATGTTTGGGAAATCTGTCTATTACAATCTTTTGCTCTTTTTATCTTTTGCCCACAGTATCAAGTTTACATATATCATGGGACTCGCAAGTGACCACAATACTGACCACACCATATCGCTTTTGATCATCAACCCCAACTCTTCAAAATCGATTACCGATGGACTCAACCTTGCCCTGACCCCTTTAACACCTCCTGCAACAAAACTTACCTTTTACACGGCGCCCAATACTGCGCCATCCGCAATCAGCGACCTCACCACAGGCATACAAAGCGCCAGTGCCTGTTATGATGATATCATTACACAGGATCTGGTAAGCAGGCATGACGGGTTTCTCGTATGTTGCTGTGAGTTTTGGCGTGGGTCAGAACGAGGAGCCCATGATTGGACTGACTGGAGTATTCTTCTAATGCTTCATAGTTTCCGATCATCCCCTCATACATATGTTGCGTGAAGAAACATCAAAACCTGTCATCGGTATCCTGGAATCTGCGATCGTACAAGCTATGCTTGTCGGGCAGCGATTCGGCATCGTCACAACTGGGGTAGGCTACAAATATGTACACTACACTGAAGTTCGGAACTTCCTGGGCGCGACATCTGAGCGTTTCGCGGGACTGATTGCCGTCGGCTTGGGTGTGGTAGAATTGAGGGAGGGCGATCGGCAGAAGATCATCACCAACATGAAAGAAGGCAGTAAGAAGATTGCAGAGAAGGGTGCAGATGTTGTTATTCTTGGGTGTGCTGGTAAGAAGTTTGATTCGCTGTGATGAAACCGTAACCCATTTATCACGTCAAAGGAATGGCAGGAATGGAAGGCTTGATCAAAGATGGTTATACGGAGGCCGGACATAGCAAACCCAGAGTTGTGGATGGTGCAAAATCTGGGGTTGCAATCCTTTCCGGGTTGGTGAGGATACACGACTGAAAAATTGGAGAAGACAGGGATGGAGTTTGCCAGCTCGATCTTCTGCTATTGATGATGAAACAGATGCTCATACGATACAAGCATTGAGGTGTAGGTATGAAAACCTTCAAACATTCCTACCCCTATGCCATGTGCTACTTTTACCCACCATCGTCTGTCTGGAATCTTATTTGAATGGTCACAGTTATTTGTGGGAGTTGTAAGTTGCAAATTGAGGTAGTACGGTTCTTTCACGTCTGTAGGGAAAGAATTTAAAGATCTACGTGCTGCTGTGTATTGTGCCAAGGCTTCAGGGCACTTGCTTCAGGGCACCTAACATGTCACATAGGCTATATGACTGGCGTCCAGAGAACAGTTTTTCGGACGCCTAAAATGTAGAAGATTCTCACTGCATATTCATTTCCTGGCAGCTGGTCTCTTTTCCAGATGTGATGTTGAATCAAGACCACACTGACTATCAAGGGCGCACAAGGTGTCAGATGACAAATGAAAAGACACTACACTTCCTCCGTTGCTTTTGACTTTTTCTATCCACCACAAAAATTTGTAGTTTCATTAGCCATGATGAATCAATGCACTACATAGACAACTCACATAACTGACCGCATCAAAGTCGTAATCAATACCTAAAGCTTCCAGTTTTCTCTTCCTCCCGTTTTGTCGCTTTATCAGCCTGCGGGTAACCTTGGCTTTCTCCTCAGTTGTCCGCGGCTGTGAACAAAGGAGCTGACTTTAACAGCCTACACTTGGGATTGAAAAGGCTCACCTTATTTTGCCGCATGCGAACAATCTTATCCCTTGAGATAACTTTCCACTTCCGATTTGCACCAATCCATAGCTCCGAATGGACTTTTTCTTTAGGTATGAGCTTACACTTGAGTATGTGTCCCGAGAGGAGATAGTTATCCATCGTGTCTGCCACAATCTGGGCCACAGAGGAGGAATCAAATTCGATAAAGCCATAATGTTTACATCTCCCTGTCTGAATTACGAAAAAAACCCAGAATAAGTCAGATATAAAGGAAAGAGATAAGATCAGACCTTTTTATTCCGCGAAATACGAAGACGAGTGATTTCGCCGAATTGAGAGAAATATCCTCTGCATTGGTCTTCATAGAAACCATGGGGAAGACGTCCGATATAAACGACTCCACGATCTTCTGTCTACACGCGAGGTGAGGAATATCAGCATGGTTCATATTCCTTGTGTGAGAAACCTAGCATACAGGTTTCCGTTTGGCTTTTTCGAGTTTTTGTTGGACAATTTCGTCGTCCTTTGCTACAGTTGGGAGTCTACTGACTTCGAAAGCCGAAAGACCAGGTTTATCATCTTCTTCATCAGAAGAGTCATCTTCATCGGTCGAGAACCCATGTAGATGGACATCTTCGGTTTCTGAGTCTGCGGCTTGTCCCATTACACCTTCATCCTCGTCGTTCTCAGCATTTTTGTCAGAGTTGGATGGGGTAGGAGACTTCGCCTTTCGTTTTTTGAGGCTAGATGATTTAACTTTAGACTTGATTGGTCTCGCGTTGGCATTGGCAGATATATATCTTGGCCGTTGTTTAGAGGATCTCAGTTGTGACTTCTTGGGTTGAACTTCGCTCTCGCCATCAGGTGGAGGAGCAAGGACCTGAGGCTTCTTGCCTTTCTGTGGCTGGACAGCCTCGACCTTTGTTTTGTGTTCTTGCGGTACTTTTTTCTTTCTCGTTTCCGTGGTAGCTGTCGGCACCATGATAGATGATAGAAAAAAGTGATGGCGGCAAGCAATGCACAACAAATCGCCATACTTTGATCCCATCATGAATTTATTCTCTTCAACTCCGTCCTATTTTTTTCAATGATCCCTCGCTTTGTGAATCCTCATGTCGTATTCGAGAAGATGAAAACTGTTTCAAGGGCTGATATGTATACAAACGGTGGTGATGAGAGATGTCTGAAACCTGATTTGAGCTTGCTGGATCAGTTCAACGCGATGGTGGAAGATACTCTTCCTTTGACCAATCAGGAAAGTATACCGAAGAAACGAAGGAAGTTGGAGGTTGAACAAGAAAGAAAGGAGGAAAATGGAGATACAGATGCACCTACATGTACGCTTATGAGATCCATAGGATTCAGGGGGATTCATGTATGTTTCATTGAATAGTGTTTCGTTTAATTTCAAATGGCTCCCCGGTCCTTGTGTCACTTAAACCTAAGGAAATCGTCATAAAGTATGTTAGTTCGCTTTGATGCATCTTTTCACTTATCCTTATCCAATGCACAATCTCAGAGTCAAAGAACCTGAGATCGAGGATAATGAAACACAAGCAGAGGAGCGGCGAGAACGAGCTCTCGCCGTCGCAGTTAATGCAGACTGGGTTATGCAGGAGTCTCTGAAACCATGTGTACGTTCTTATCGCCTCATACGATCACCACATGATTATATTTAAAAACACTAGCGGCATGCTTTTGATCGAAGTCCCATCCTCCATCTAAATTTATTCATGCCTCTAACCTCCCCGAATCTTATGATATTGAGCCACAACAAACATGTTCGCAAGACACGACCCCCCATTCAAAGTAAATTAGGCTATCCCTACGACGCATTTGCGAAGCCAGAGCCATTGGAAAGCGCGGCTCGTACTGGTCCAATAATTGATCTTAATCAAACCCTCGAAGACTTCACAAAAAAACGCAAAAAAAGATGCAGAACAAAGAGTATCAAGAAGATAGAACACAAATTTTGGAGACCAGATCCTAATATCAAAGGCAAATGCAGTGGTTATGCGATGGGATTTGGGATGGGGAGAAGACGCTAAGATGCTTACTGTGTGGTTTCTTTTCTCCAATCCAACTATCGAGAGGCATCGGTGTGTGAAGGACTCAGGCACGTTTTACATTATGGAATGAACGATATGCCTTCCAGAAGAGCAGATATTAGGGGATATCAGGGCTCAATCGTGGATCACACCTGCTCCTACTATTCAACAAATGGCAACCAATAGTCTCTCACCTTTATGAATAAATCCAGTTTCCATATTCTACATTCACTGTCTGGAACAAGCATTCGGTCAGCTATATTGTTATCTTGTCCCAGTGCAAAGGTGAGCTGGGGGCGTTGTCAAGGGCACTTGCAAGTGTTAAGGCTTCCTTGTGAAGCTTTCTTCACTTGCCCATCTTTTGGATTGAGTCCGAGCCAGGGGTAGTTGGGCCTGAAAATAGGAAGCCGGGTGCACCAGGGGTGTCGTCCGCCTCAGAGTCGTCCTTGTCTGTTCGGAGTTTTGCAGCTCTGGAAGTTGGGCGGATTCTTTTGGCTTTGGGGCTGGTGGGGTCTTCGGTAGGTTCAGGTGTTGTATAAACTGAGTCGCACGTTGGTTTGACTTGGAATAAAGTGTATTCCATTGCAAACCAATAAGTAGATACAACAAATTACAAAACTTATATATTCCAGAAGGTTCCTGTGAATTCAGCCGGATCACGGCGTCAGCTTGATTTCCCAACATCAGGGGAGTCGTGGGGATTGCCCTCCTGTGTTGGGGTTTCTTGTGGTGGTGGTGGTGTGTATCCTTTTCGTCCTTGACTCATTTGGGCCTGGAATGCAGGTTCCAGGGGTGAGGCGGCCGTCTCCAGCACTTGTTGTTGCATTCATGTTTTATTTTATTTTGTTCGTACAAAGGCTTTTGTGAGGTGATTGATGATGATGAGAGTGACGCGGACAGGTATGCATCTCACGTTTTCACTTCTATTTCTCTTCAAGTATCTCGAAGTTCAGTCTAACAATATGTGTTATTCAGTTGTAAATACGTCCTTCCATCACAAAGAAGACCGCTATATATAGTATGAAAGCCTTACTCTGAATGATGGGTTCTTTCTCCTTGGGGCCCCAGCTTGTCGTCTACTCTATTGAATCATCTGGCTTAAACTCTTCCCTACATCAACATCCGGAACCCAGAGAAAAATGAATAACAGCCGTCTCCTGGAATGGAAACCCCTTCTCAAGGGGAGTATGCAAGGTATATAGGGTCTAAAAACATGGGGTCATGTCATGCCATGTTTCTCTCTTATCTTACGATTGCTCTATGGAGTGGTGGCCTGATAACAGGATGGTGGCTCTCTCGCCTACCCCAAGATCGTGGAAATAACCCAAATAGATTGCCTTTACCGCCTGGTCCCAGAGGCTACCCAATCGTTGATAACCTTTTTGACGTGACCACCGACAAGCTATGGAAAGTGTTTGATAAATGGTCAAAGACATTTGGTACATCGTGCATTGAGCGGAGATCCACTCATTTCTCACGTGGAATCAATAGGAGACATGGTATTCTTCAAGATACTCGGGCAACCATTTCTTGTTCTCGGGAGCGTAGAAAGG
>Ga0153999_1001245_pt1 | contig 10239 bp, 7 predicted proteins | sample TSNC083MetaG_FD_104675 | JGI IMG/M metagenome (GOLD analysis project Ga0153999, IMG submission 104675) | Attine ant fungus gardens microbial communities from North Carolina, USA - TSNC083 MetaG | ecosystem: Host-associated > Fungi > Mycelium > Unclassified | place: USA: North Carolina, Lumber... | reverse complement strand
TCTTCATCTTTTACACCCCTTTAATTTTGGAATTACAGACCTGAAGCCTTTTTAATTAATTCTTTTGAAGCTTTTGAATCTTTATATTCTTCGAATGAAACAATATTATCTGGCTTTATTTTTTCTTCTAGCTCTTCTAAAGTATCTATTTTTAATTGAATATCTCGGCTTAAAACAAATGATTTAATATCTCTTGCCCAAGAATATTCCATATCATTTAAAATGATTTTTAACTGTTCTAAATCTTTTGCTTTAATTGTTTCTTTTAAACTTAAAACAATTTCTTGATTTATTTGTTTTTGTTGACCGATGAAGGATAGTAAATCATTGGCTTTATCCTTATCTTGTATTAACGCATTAAGAATTGAATCAAAATCGGAGAAAATTACACTATATTCCCTTTTTTCATTTTCAGCTTCTTTTAGTATTACTTTATTATCTTCAATGGTAATTCCATATTGATATTCTAAAATTGATAAGATATTTTCCATCTTTAATCTATTTGTAATTTTATCCATTATTTTTAATGGAATAAAAATTATATTTTCATCTACTTCTTTGCGGATAGTTTGAATTGACATTGAATCTTTATCAAGTGGATTATTTAACTCTAAATATTTATCGCATAAATAATCAATTCTCACAAGATAGTACTTTTGATATTTTTTATCTTTTATAGCTAATGCTACATACTGGAATTCATTCATTTTAACTGCCCTTTCTTTAGTTAGTAGATTACTATATCATAGACCGAAACATTCTGTCAATTTTTTCTATCTTTGATAAAAAGGGATAAAATCATTAAAAAAGATGCTTTAAAGAGTCTTAAAACAAGCCATTATTACTATTTGTTAATAACATATCATTTTCTTCTTTTTTATTTCTTGTTTCTTCACTTGCATCAACAATTAAACTTTCCGTTGTCAAAAGCAAAGAAGTAATGCTATAAGCAGCTTTTAAAGCTTCAATGTGGGATCCTGCTGAATCTATCAAACCTACATCATAGACTGAGACAATAGTATTAGATATCACATCATAACCAAGTATTTCTTCACTATAAAGAATTTTAGACAAATAATCTTCATACTCTTCTATACCAGCATTTAGAAGCAATTGTTCAAATGGTTTTTTTAACACTGTTATCATAATCTCTTTGGCAATTTCAAAAATATATCCTTTTCCTTCATAATGTTCTAAATAAGGAATTAATTTTAAATAAGAGACTTGTGCTCCTGGAAGAATGCCATATGTAAGAGCGGACTTCACACTACAAAGAGCATCCTCTATCTTCATATATTTTTCTTTCAACTCCAAATCACTCTTTGCTCCTAAATAGATAGTTGCAACTCCAAAATTAAACTTAGCTATACGAGATCTAACTTGATCTTTACTAAATTCTGTAACACATTCTTTCAATTCAATTTCTAAAGACTTTTTATAGTTCTTTATTTGTTTTGGTGTTGCTCCCCCTTCAATAATATTCATTTTATTCTTTGTGAGTATTACTTCACTTGAATGACCTAAATCATCTAATTCTATTTCTTTTAAATCCTTACAAAGCTCGGTTCCATAAACAACTGTATTGGTAACCACTGCTAAATCATTTAAATAATCTTTATTTGTATCTATTAAATTTTTAGCATCCACTGCTACGACCTTTAAGCCATTATCTAATTTGTTTAAAATTAAGGATTGTAATACATAAGAATCAAATTGATCAGCAATAATAACAAATGCTTGATTACTTTCTTTCATTTTTTCTAAAAGGGGAATCAGATCTTCCAAATGTTCAATTTTTTGATCACAAATTAAAAAGTAAGGATTCGTATAAACCACATTATTATCACGCGTAATAAAATGTTTGGAAGTATAACCTAAATCCAATTCATAGCCTTCTTTAATTTTTAGAAAGCTCGTATCATCAGTCTTTGTTTCAACACTGACATAACCATCTTTAGAAACATGATTATAAGCAGATGCAACCAACTCTGATAATTCTTTATTACCACAAGAAATATAAGCTACTTGTTCAATTTCTTCTTTTGTAGCAATCTTCTTACACATCTGATTTAACTTATTAATTAAATAACTGACTAATGTATCTAATTCTTCTTTGAGTAAAATCGGATTGCAACCATCTTTTACATATCTCATTCCTTCATTCATAATCGCTTGCGCTAAAATCGTTGCTGTAGTCGTGCCATCTCCAGCTAAGTCATTGGTCTTAAGTGCTACTTCTTTTAACATCTCAGCACCAACATTTAAAACCGGATCACTTAAAATAATTTCTCGTGCAATTGCAGCACCATCATTTGTAATATAAGGAGCACGAAACTCACTAGCGACAACGACATTTCTGCCTTTTGGACCAAGCGTTACTTTAATCGTGTCTGCTAAGATATTAGCTCCCTTTAAGATTACTTCCCTTGCTTCATTTCCTAAAATAATATTTCTTCCCATCATTAATTTCCTTTCGTCTCTAACATATTCTTCCAATAACGTCTTGGCATAAACAACAACTGGCAACGCTTATTCGTTCTTTCTTTAATTGCTATATTTTCAAAGTAATCTTTCCATAATTGCTGATAAAATTCTTCTTCATGACTATTAATTAGTTTATCAACTTCTAAATTACTAGCATCTTCAAAATAAATATTTTTGCTATCATAAAGACAAATAATCCCTCTTGTTTTATCATGAATCATCCATTTTTCCATCATAAATCGTTGTTTAAAATGCACTATGATTAAACTAAGAACATTATGATCTGGTGTAATTTCAGCATACAACACATCATTAAACAACACTTGAAACCGTAAAAAACCTTTTAATCGATGAGCTTCTAATGTTACTTGCCGTTCTAATTTATGAACAGCAATCACGGTTTCTAAGTGCTTCATCTGATTAATTTTCTTTTTATACTTAAAACAATCAAAGATATATTTTAAAATCATCATTTCCTTATTCTTCATACTATTCAAAAAAGCCGTATAAACATAATACAAACATTCTTCTGATATTGCTTCTATCTTCTTACTTATTACTGTAAACTCTTCTAAGACTGTTGCAAAAGCTTTTACTTCTGAAAATAAATTTGTTTCTACTAACTCATCAACGACAATTGCTTCTGGAATTCTTTTTGTTAAGAAAATATGATAAAGAATAGTAAAATAGCCTTCAATCGTTCCATCATAAGTTAGGATTTCTTGTGTTCTTGAAAAAATCATGAGTCACTTCCAAACAAAGTAATTTGTTCATGAACAGAACTAGATTTCATTAACATATTTTCATGATATGTAAGAGCATTGGTAATCACTTGCTCCTGAAAAAACTTTGTATCCATGCAATACTTTCCATTACAAGTAATAAAATAACGTGCTCGCTTCATTACAATATTCATTCGTTTTAAATCCTCAAAAGTTAAAATAGTATGTTTTCTTGCCGAGATTATTTTCCTCGCTGATAAAACCCCAATTCCAGGAATACGGAGTAATGTACTATAATCTGCCTTATTTATCTCAATTGGAAATTGATTTAGATTCCGAAGAGCCCAATTGCACTTTGGATCAATATCATAATTAAAATTAGCATTGTCACTACTTAATAATTCATCCGTTTTGAAATTATAAAATCGCAATAACCAATCAGCTTGATAAAGACGATTCTCGCGACGAAGTGGAACTGGTGTATCAACCATTGGTAATAAACGATCCGGATTAACGGGAACATACCCAGAATAATACACTCGCTTCATTTTTAAATTGTCATACATTCCTTGTGATAGGGATAAAATCTGATAATCACTATCTTCAGTCGCCCCAATAATCATCTGAGTCGTTTGTCCTGCTCGAACAAACTTCTTATCTTCTTCTATATTCTTGGCTACATAATTCATTGGCTTTACAATCTTATCTGTATCTTTATTCGGAGCAAGTAACTTTAAACTAGGGATCGAAGGCAATTCAATATTAATACTCATCCGATCCACTAACTTCCCCATTTTATCAATCAGTTCCTGACTGCAACCAGGAATTGTTTTAACGTGAATATAACCATGATAATTATACTTTGTTCTAAGTAAGTAAATCGCTTCATACATTTTTTCCATTGTACAATCAGCATCTTTCATAATCCCTGAACTAAGAAATAAGCCTTCAATATAATTACGACGATAAAAGTTAATCGTTAATTCGGCAATTTCTTGAGGCGTAAAAGCAGCTCTTTCCACTTCATTACTTTTGCGATTAATACAATACTTACAATCAAAAATACAAATATTTGTCATTAATACTTTAAGTAAAGAAATACATCTTCCATCGGCCGAAAAACTATGACAAATTCCTGCTACATGGCCATTGCCTAAACCATTCTTATTCTTTCGATCACTTCCCGAAGAACTACAAGAAACATCATACTTCGCACTATCAGCTAAGATTTTTAACTTTTGCATTGTGTCCATATCTTTCACCTAAAAACATCATACCACCAAAACGAACGTTTGTACATATTTTTTGACTTTAAAAAACCAAAAAATTTAATTTCGGTTTAATAAATATTCTTTAAAGTCTTTAAAGTAACGACTCTTAAAATTGAATAATAGGAAAATAGCATTAGGCACGATTAAACAAATAAAACATTTAATGATAAAATTAAAGATCCCAATACTTTCAAATGGTATCATGCATAAATAAGTAATACCAAAGGCAATTGCAGTAAATATAATATATCTTAATTGTTGTTTGAAATAATATCGACTCGGTTTTTGAAATACTTCTCTATGCAAAATCAAAGGTTCTTTCCAAACTGTTGTCACAATTCTAGCGATTGAAGTTGCAATTAAAATTCCAAATATTCCCCAAATATTGCCTAAAATTATCGATAAAACAATATTGATGATCATTGCCACAAAATTTAAATATTTTGTTCTTTCAAACAAACCAATACTTTCTCGATACATATAAACTGGTGAAACAATATTTGAAATATAAAAATAGAATACTATTGCAAATAAAATACTAAAACTTAATACATATTCAGTTCCAAGCCATAGAGTAATAAAATCATTTAATAAGAAAAAGAAACAAATGGAGCAAAACATAATAATCCAATGAAAGGCAAAGACAAACATTCTAAATACTCGATATAATTTTACTTTATTGCCACTAGCATTCAAATTGCCAACACTTGAAGTACAAACCGATACTAAAATTGTAAATAAAGATGTTATTGCACCAACAATCAAACTATAATTAGAATAATAACCGACAAATACAGTTCCTACAATAATCGAAATTAAAATATTATCTGTATTATTCATTAAAGTTACACTTACTTTATAGATTAAAGTCGCTTTTACTTTCTCTTTAATAGTAATTTTTTGTTTTTCACTCAAATTCCCCTCCTTTTTCAAGAAAGGATATAATTTGTTTGTTTTAAGATTAACATAAATATTATTTAATAAAGTACAAATCATCATAACCAAAACATAAATCAAATAATTTTTAAATAGAAATAAAGTAAGTATTTGAGTAACATGCATTAGCACCGTAAAACAAAAATTCCATTTCTTAACAACAAAGGTATTTTGATCGGCATTGAGTAAAGTTTGTTTATAGACGCCAATGTAAGTAAATACAGTATTTAATAAATAAATAATGTAAAACAATCTTATTTCATTCAATGGAATATTAGCTCCAGTTACCACAAATTGCAAAAATGGTAATAACAATAAGCCTAACCCTAAGACAATCAATCCGATCCATTTATAACACTTCTTAAAATAATTTACATAAGCCGAAATTAAATCATAGTCTTTATCGGCTATCGGTTTATAAAGAGCATAAATCATAACTGTTCCTACTCCTAGTTCTGCTAAACTTAAAACCGTTAAGATATTTCCAAATAAACCATTCACTCCTAAATATTCACTAGATAAGAAAAAAACAAAAACAGTTCGATTTATAAAAGATAAAACTAAAGCTGTAATTTGTAATACTGCACTATAAACCGAATTTTTCTTTACATTATGAGAACGTGTTTTATTATTCATATTTACACCCTACTTCTATGAAATTATATCATATCATTTTTCTTTTCTCTATATTTTACTCAATTAAAATAAATTAATAAAAATCTACCAGCTTAGCTGGTAGTCTTTCATAAAGCCTATAAGGCTTTTTTTCTGGCTAGCCCTAGATTGGGCCTAATAGTCTGACGACTGCACTAGTTTTTCCTTCTTCTACTAAAGTAGTTTTTCTTTATTTGTTTTTCTTTCCTGTGAATGGATCGAAGTATTCTTTCATACTCAATTGTTCATGCATTTTATCTTCTTTCAACTGATTTGAAATATATTCTTTTACTGCCTTCGTATTTTTTCCTACTGTATCCACATAATACCCTCTACACCAAAAATGTCTACTTCCATACTTATATTTCAAATCTGCATGGCGCTCAAATATCATTAATGTGCTTTTTCCTTTCAGATATCCCATTATTGCCGATACTGAATATTTTGGTGGTATCTTTATCAACATATGTATATGATCTGGGCAAGCTTCCGCTTCCATTATTTCTATCCCTTTTCTTGCACACAGCATGCGCAAGATCTCTCCTAGATCTTTCTTGATTTTTCTATATATTACTTGTCTTCTATACTTAGGAGCAAACACTACGTGGTATTTACAATTCTACTTCGTGTGTGCTAAACTATTCTCGTCCATTTAGGACACCTCTTTCTGATTTTTTTGTTAGTCGTCAAACTCTCATTATGTTATCAGAAGAGGTTTTTCTTTGCAACGCTAAAGCTTTTTTTGAACCCCCAGTTTAACTGGGGGTTTTCTTTTCACAAGAAAAGTATTAGCTTCCTAATACTCTTTTAATTTCATCTGTTGCCAAGTCTACAGTCTTCATATCTGGAATCATCACATATAGCTTTTGACTTCCATAAGAATAAGTATATTCACTTGCATTCGTTCCATCAACACTAATAGAATTAATCGTCCAATCGCCACCACTTTTAATTTGTTTTTTCACTAAATTTGTAATTAAGTCATAACTCATATTTGTTTGGAAAGAATCACTTAAAATATTTAAATATTTAGACGAATTCATGATTAAATCTGGAGAAATTATTTTATTAAATATGGCCGTCAATACTTGTTGCTGATTTTGACCACGATGACGATCACCACTTGCATAAACATATCGTTCCCGCGAGTAAACCAAAGCACATTCTCCATCTAAATAATTTATGCCTTTTACAAACCGACAATTTTTTCCGCGCGTAAAACTTGTATCCGATTTAATTTCAATGCCTCCAATTAGATCGACTAAAGAAATAACTGTATTAAAATTCACTCGTAAATAATAATCTACATTCACATCAAATAATTGTTCCATTGTTTTCATGCTAGTATTAATTCCATAAATTCCAGCATGCGTTAATTTGTCTTTCAAACCACTCTTTCCATAAAGAGATACATAATAATCTCTTGGAATATGAACTAATAACATTTCATGAGTTTTAGGATTTACAACTACAACAATATTAACATCACTTCTTGATTTTGTCGTAATCGAACCATATGTATCAATTCCACTGATATATAAAACAAAAGGTTCACTAGCTGTCGTATCATTTGTTTCAACATCTAAGATCGTTGTAATCTTAATTGTTTCCATAATCAAATAAGTACTTTCATATTCACTATTTTCATCAATTAACATTTCATGATACGCTTCACTAATTAAAATATTATGATTATCATTTTCAAAATAATATTTCATTAAATCAGAAAAGTTTTCTTGTACTATTAAAGTCTTGTTTATTATTTTAGTTTGAACGGTTTCATGATTTAATTCCTCAATTGTAAAAGACAAAGTTTCATAAGCTTGATCTATATCTCGGTGCCCAACCACATAATAAATATCCGTTGTAATTTCCTTATTCGTAATATTTGATAAGGCATTAATAAATTCATTCATCTTCAAACTAATCACTGAAAACAAAACAATAAAAATCACTAATGTCACACTAACAAAAGCTGATCCAATCCTTTTTTTCCATTTCCTCCAAATTAAGAATAAAGAAACTACAATTAAAATCATCATTTCAGCAATCCCAAAAACCATTTCAGGTTCTAAAATATTAAGTTCTTTTACTTTAAAAACAGCAAATCCTGAAACTAAAATAAAGATCCAAAAAATACTTAATACAAAAAGATTAAATTTCTGATGAAACAAATTTACTTCTTTATCTTTTCTAAACTTAGATACAATCAAATATCCAAACATACCTGTTACAGAACCACAAAAATCAATTAAGATATCAAAAAATCTTGCCGCTCTTCCATCGATAAACAACTGATGAAATTCATCCGTGCATGAAAATAAAAAGGAAATAAAGAAAGCTATTAATACTCTTTTTTTCATTGAAAAATCAAACTCTTTTAACATTGAAACTATCAAAACCGTTAAAATTAAATATTCAAAGAAATGAGCAGTCTTACGAATCATAACAAAAACATCTTTAATCAATTCCTCTTTTTCGTTACCTGTTTTTTCTTTGCCAGTAATTTTTTCATTTATTGAAATTCCAGCATTAATTACTTTTTCAGTTAATCCATCTGATCCCGTTCCACTTTGATGTGAAAACAAGAAAATCAAAATCATCCAAATAATAACTAATGCTATTTTAATATTTTTTTTCAAGATTGCCTCTTCTTTCTCTTAGTTAGCTGAAATATTTAATATATATAATATATTATCGCTTGCAATAATTACATTATACAAGATATTTATATAATTATTATCAAAAATTTAAATTCTTGACATAAAAAATAATTACAAGAAAATATTTAATATAATCAGATACTATAATTTTGATTGAATAATCTCGCATAACTTAATCGATTTCTACTTTATCTAATTTTGTTAAAAAAATCAACTTAAGGTGATAAGTTGATTTCTAAGGTTTGATCAAGGGGAATTTGTTCTCCTATATTAACATTAGTACTTATTACAGTTCCATATAAATTAAAAACATATTTTACACCTATTAAATTACAGAACTGAGCTATTTCACTAGAACTCCAGCCAGTTACATTTGGCATCGTAAAATCAGTTTTATTTGTAAGCAAAAATACTTTGTTTCCTTTCAAAATTGTAATACCAGCTTCTGGATATTGATTTACCACATAATTTCCAGTCCCTAAAACAACAACATCAAGACCTTTATTTGTTAATGTAGCAACTACATTTTCTGTCTTTGCAGAAGTAAAGTGATCAATTGTGATAATCTTCTCCTGATCCACATCCGAACCAGACTCCACTAAATTAATTTCTTTTGCAATTTCTCCCAAAGCCATTGAAACAGCATTTTTTACTGCACTTGTCTTTGAATTAATCTTCTTAGTTGCAAAGTAAAATACATATTCCGGATCTTCATAAGGAAAGAATCCACCAAAACTTCTTATATAAGCATTTTCACCAGTTTCATATCCGCCACTTGTTGCGATTTCTGCCGTTCCTGTTTTTCCAGCAATCGTCATATTACTTGGAGCATAACTATTATTATCTGGAATATCATAAACAACACTATACATTAATTCTTTCATCTTATTGATATTTTCAGTACTAGCAATTTTATTTAAAGTGTTCGTTTCGGCATTAAAAGTAGTATTTCCTTTTGCATCGACAATTTTATCTACAATGTAAGGTTTTACCATATAGCCATCATTTGCAAATGCTGATAATGCTTGTAACATTTGAATTGGTGTTGCACTCATCCCTTGCCCAAATGAAGCATTAGCAAGTTCACTTTCATATTTAAAGTTAAGAGTTCCCGAAGCTTCTGCTGGTAATGTAATTCCGGTTTTAGAACCAAAACCACAGCTTTCATAATACTCTTTTAATTTTTGAGATCCTAAGCTTAATGCTAATTTTGTTGCCCCAACGTTTGATGAATGTGCAAACCCTTTATTATAAGTAATTTTTCCCCAACCTTCATTATTCCAATCTTTAATAGTTGTACCATCATTTAATTTAATACTGCCGGATTGAAATGTATCTTCTCCATTATATAAACCATTCTCCATCGCTGCTAAATATGAAAATACTTTCATTGTACTTCCTGGTTCATATTGATATGAGACTAAAGGATTCATATATGAATCAATATCCTCTAAAGTATTTGGATTAAATGTCGGATTCGTTGCACTGCCAACGATTGCTCCAGTTTTA
>Ga0153999_1001243_pt1 | contig 10244 bp, 11 predicted proteins | sample TSNC083MetaG_FD_104675 | JGI IMG/M metagenome (GOLD analysis project Ga0153999, IMG submission 104675) | Attine ant fungus gardens microbial communities from North Carolina, USA - TSNC083 MetaG | ecosystem: Host-associated > Fungi > Mycelium > Unclassified | place: USA: North Carolina, Lumber... | reverse complement strand
TTTATATTAAATTTAATTACAAACTTTTTCACTGCACAATGCGGATGATCGTCCGGGAAGTTACTCCCAGGGCATTGGCTTCTTCGGTGTCAAGATGAAATTCAAGACTTGATGTGTCTGTCACCCGGATGCTGACTTCATTAAAAGTACCGCCGCGCGGGCCGGGAACTTCAATTTTGACATTCTGCCCGTCGTAGACACCGAACCTGGCGGCATTGGACGGGAGCATGTGGATATGCCGTTTGGCAATGATCACTCCTTCACTGATCTGAACTGAACCGCCGGGACCGACTAAGGTGATCCCTGACGTCCCGGATAAATCACCGGAAAGCCTTGCCTCTGCCGTTACTCCCAGCTTAAAGCAATCGCCGGCCAGGATCTCAACCTGCGTCTGGGGGCGGACCGGGCCTAAAATTCTCACCTTTTCAATGACCCCTTTAGGCCCGCAGAGTGTCAGTATTTCCTTGCAGGCATATTGTCCCGGCTGAGACAGCTCTTTCATTGCGGTCAATTCATAACCACGCCCGAACAAGGCCTCCAGGTCATGCCGGGACAAATGCACATGCCGGTTTGAAATCCCGACCGGGATCTGATTGAGCGGCTTTTCATTCCCACCAATACTCTTCATGTATTCAAGGAGTAAACCAGCTATTGCCTCATAATTCTCCATGATCTGCCCCCCTACTGATCCTTCATAGCCAGAATGATCTCTTTTACCAGCGCTGCCAGCTCATCCTGAGCGCCGATTTTCGGACAACTTCCGCCGCTTCCGGTACTGCCGTAATTGGCACGAAGCTTCTGAAATTCCGGATCATCAGCGGCCAGGCTGGTGCAATTTTTCAGTCCATAAGCCACCTTCTTGATATTAATCAACTGCCGCGGACTGACATTTTCAGAAACTGAGCTTCCGCCGCAGGTTCCGCAGCCTAAGGTAAAGGAAATCGGCAGGCCGGTACTGATCCCGGTTCCCCCCTGGCTGCCGCCGGTATTAATAAGTATCCGTGATGCCGGTTTAACGGCAAACCTGACCACCATATCCCGGTCATTGGTATGCAGGCTCATTGTATGGCCCATACCATTCTGTAGTAATGAGAAACTCAGCTCGCAGGCCTCTTTCCAGTCATTTACCGTATAGAAAGCCAGAACCGTTGTCAGCTTCTCATAGGACAGCGGGTATTCGGGACCAACCCCGGCCTGACGGCCAATCAGTACCTTGGTATCAGCCGGGATTAAAAAACCGGCGGCCTTGGCAATCTCCTGCGGTTTACGGCCGACAAACCGGGCGTTCATTGTATGGCCGTTCTTAAACAACAGGCGGCACACCTTTTGGGTTTCCTCTTCCGACATGAAATAGCCGCCCTGCTTTTTTAATTCAGATACTACGGCGTCCTGGCTACACGTCTCACAGATAATCGATTGCTCAGAAGCACAGATCGTCCCGTTGTCAAAGGTTTTACTTGCCAGGATGGTCTTTACCGCACTTACCACGTCCGCCGTTTTTTCGATGTAGGCCGGCGAATTTCCGGCACCCACACCGATGGCCGGTTTACCGGCGCTGTATGCTGCTTTTACCATGCCGGGACCGCCGGTAGCAATAATTAAAGAAACCTCTTTGCAGTTCATCAGCTCACTGGTTGCCGCCATTGTGATTGTTTTAATACAGCCGATTATTCCTTCCGGTGCTCCGGCTTCCACTGCTGCCCGCCGCATCAGCTCAGCCGCTTCAATCGTACATTTACCGGCGGACGGATGCGGAGAAAAAACAATTGCATTCCCTGCCTTTACGGCAATCAAAGACTTGAAGATAACCGTTGAGGTGGGGTTGGTCGATGGCACAATGCCCATAATCAGACCAATCGGAGCCGCCACTTCAATAATGCCTATGGCGGTATCCTCGCCGATTATGCCAACGGTCTTTTGATCTTTGATTTCTTCATACAGCAGAGCCGATGCCGCGTGGTTTTTATAAGCCTTATCTTCGACTACACCAAACCCGGTTTCTTCCACCGCCATCTGCGCCAGCCGGAAAGCATTTTCCTGTGCTGCCCTGACCATATTTTTAAGAATCCGGTCAATCTGATCGGCAGTGTATCCGGCCATCAGTTTTGCTGCCGCCTCGCCCTGGCGTGCTAAATTTCTAGTTTCCTGAATGGATTGTAAATCCAGATCGTAATTTTCCATTATCCGGCACTCCTATTCTTGCTCCGCTTTATTCTTTTTACTGTTTTTCGGCTCTGCCTTTGCTGGTATTTCGACTGGCTCCGGCGGCTGTCCGGCCGGTAATGGGCTGTTTTCCACCAGCGGTTCTGCCGCTTCTGCCGGCGCAAACAATTTTCCGGTTTCATCATGCGGGCGTGGAATCACATGGCAGGATAATAAGCAGTCGGCCTGAATCTGCTTCACTGCCGTCACGCCTGCATCAACCGCCGCTTTTACTGCCGCCACATCACCGGTTATCAGTACCGTCACCCGGCCGCCGCCGACTTTTTGTTTTGCCAAAAATTCAACATCGGCTGCTTTGAGCATTGTGTCTGCTGCCTCAATCGCCGCCAGCAGTCCTTTTGTTTCAATCATTCCTAATGCCTGCATGAATAACCTCCTTCGCACTTGCTCCTGTTATTACGGATGGGTAGCATAAAAAATTTTCACTTTCCCGGCAGCTTCCCATATCACTTTTGTTCCTTGGGGAAAATATAAAACATCGCCGGCATAAGCGGTGAATCTCTTGCCGTCAATTGTTACGGATATGCATCCATCAATGATATAATTGTGCTCTTCACATTCAATCGTCCAGTCAAAACGGGAATCCTCAATCGTCAGAAATCCGCTATGAACCGCTTGGTCCCCGGTCACTTCCTGATAAAAGGCTTTGGCTTCCGGGTGCCCGGTTTCAAGGATTTCCATCTGTACCGTCTTTCCCCGTATAACTTTAAACCCGCAGGTGTGGCTTTCTGCTTCATAGGGCTTTAAAATCTCTGAAAGCAGCCCTCTTTCAAGCATTATTTTCATTATCCTGGATATTTTTTCGCTGTCCATACCGTCAAACAGATCAGCCTCCGACGCTTCTGTAAACTGCATACTCATGCTTTCCGCAGCATCTCTGGCGGCTGGTGTAATAATCGTTTTGCTACTTATACAGATCGTCTGCTTTCCCTGTGCATGTAAGTTCTCCACATCCTTGGCACAGATTAAATTCGGCATCCCATCACTTCCTTTCTGCTAATTTTCCACATTCCGGCACTCTTCATCGATAATTCCGATCACTGCGGCATCCACCGGAATATCATCACTGCCGAGCATCCGGCGGGCTGACGATCCGGAGGCCACGATCACCCGGTCACCGATTCCGGCACCGATCATATCGGCCACAATCATTCTTGTTCCGTCACCGCTGCCGCCGATGACTTCGGCCAGCATGAATTTCAGACCGTTCAGCGAATCTGCTTTCCTGGTTGCCCAGACATTGTCAATCAGTCTTACCGCCACCATGCTTACATACCTCCTTCTCGTTGTGTTTGATTTCCTCAATTGCCGTTTCCACTGATGCGGTATCGCCAAACAAGCCCAGCAGCATCATGGTTTGCGGACAGTTGCCGCGGATCTCCACGGCCGTTACTCCGGCGGCCTTCTCCGCAATATCGGCAGCAAAAATCATCTCAATCAGCCGCCCCTGAACCAGTCCGACTGCCTCAATGCGGCCGGAAAGTTTTTCCTGCCCCTGGCCTTTTATTGACCCCCTCTGCTTCAGGATTTCAATTGTCCCCTGCGACGGCGATTTAATAATCCGGTATTCCATCAGCCTGCCCCCTTTATGAATACTCTGATTCCTGTGTGCAGCTTAAAGCGATACCCACAGGTGTTACAAACATCGGATTGTGGGGTTTATAAGTGGGAATCCCCGTCTGCTTTTCTATGACCGCCTCGATTCCTTCCAGACAGCAGGTACCGCCGACCAGATAAATTCCCTGGACATCATATCCGTCAATATGTTTTGTGATAATCGCAGCTATCTTATCAATTACCGGTCTTACAGTTGACATTAATTCCCGGTGGTTTCTTTTTTCCCGTTTATAAGCTTCGGCATCCGGAAAGCTCATTTTGCAGGCACCGGCAATCACTAAGGAAAAATGAGTTCCGCCGGTTGCCTCATCGGCCACCGCAACTACGCTGCCGTCTTTAAAAATCGAGATTCCCGTTGTTCCGCCGCCGATATCTACAACCGCACCATTACGGATTTTTAAAACTTCATTTGCGGCCGTTGATTCATCCGGCAGTGCCGTCAGTAAAAAACCGGCTCCCTCAACCACATTCTTTACGGCTCCACAATCTAGGGCATCGGTCCCCGGAGGAATCGCGGCTGCGGCATATAACAGCTCGGTTCCTAACTGTTCTTCCAGCTCCGCCTTCATTTCCCGCACCATCTGCAGGGCTCCGATATAGTCTACTACCATACCGTCCCTGACCACTTCCGCATAGCGGCAGGCTCCGGCTGCCGGTCTTTTGTTTTCATCCAGAACTGCCATGACAATAAAGGCAGTCCCCAGATCAACACCAGTATAATATACGGCTGACGGAGTTTTTACCGGTGCTTTAAGAACCTCTTCAAAGGCCTGAATCAACTCATTACTCTTTGCTAATATGACTGCTTCCTCTGGCATTATGTCCCTCCCAGCGACCGGCATATCATCTGTGATAAGCGGTTGATTATTGAATTAACACCTTCCCGGACGGCTCCGGTCAGCCGTGGCTCCTGTTCCAAAAGCAGGCACTTAAGATAGTTAAGCTTCACAATCACCCGGCCTTTTTCAGTCTGGGCGTGAAAACCGTTGATCTCAAAGGAGAGCTTCGTGTGTTCGCCGGAGTTTCCGCAATCCGGGTCGGCGCCGGTCATAAGATCCGGCTTTACCGGCAGTTCTTCTCCCCTGATCAGCATTACCAGGTACTGTTCCAGTGTAAATACTTCCTGCGCTAATAAAATATCGGTCTCAAGCAAGTCCACACCGGCCTGCAGAAAAACTGCGGAAATGGTTTGAAGAGCCAGTTTTACCCGGAGATCCTGTTCGGTATCACCACCAGGCTTTAGTTTTACCGGCGGTTGACGACCGGGGTTCTCTAATCTGATCTGCCGCTCCCCGATTTTTACGCCCCGGTCAAGCAGAAACTGCCTTCCGCCCGGGGTCAGGCGGCTGCCCTCCTGATCCGGATACTCGCTAAAAGGAGCTTCCCGGTACATCCGGCGCAGATCATCTTCGGTTATAAACTTCATCGGCGTCCCCCTTTAGCTAACTGCATATAGATTGCCGCCAGAGCCGCCGCATCCGGCATAACCGGATTGGTTTTCGTACACCGGTCGTTCATCGCAAGCTTTGCCATCTCCGGCACCGCGGCCGCATAAGCTTCATATTCAACACCAAGGTCCGTTATGTAATGAGGAATGCCGATCCGTCTGGTCAGGTTCTTTAGCTTCTGAATCAGTAAATAAACCGATGACCGTTCACTGCTTCCCCAGATTCCCAGTATTGCGGCAATTTCAGCATACCGGTGCAGGGCATCAGTATCACTGCCGGTGTCAAGACCGGCATTATAGCTGATTACATGCGGCAGCAGCATTGCATTGCTCCGGCCATGCGGGATATGGAACCGGCCGCCCAGGGCATGAGCAAGGCTGTGGCAAATCCCCAGTGACGCTTCATTAAACGCGATTCCCGCCAGACATGAGGCATTATGCATATGCATTCGGGCATCCCTGTCGTTTCCGTTCTTTACCGTTGTTTCAAGATATTTCCAAACCAGCCGGATGGCTTTTTCCGCACAGGCGTCGGTAAAATCCTGGGCTTTTGTCGAGACATAAGCCTCCAGCGCATGGGTCAGAACATCGATCCCGGTATCCGCTGTAATATGAGGCGGCACCGAAACGGTAAAATTCGGATCCAGAAAGGCCGCATCCGGCAGCATGTGATCGCTGACCAGCGGATACTTTGCACCCGCCTGGGGATCTGAGATAACGGAAAACGAGGTAACCTCGCTGCCGGTGCCGCTGGTGGTCGGAACCGCCAGCAGACATATTTTTTCCTGCCCCTGCATATAACCATGTATGTAACTGACTGCCTTTGCCGTATCAATAGCGGAACCGCCGCCAAGCGCAATAACTGTGTCCGGGGCAAATAAAAGCATCCGGCTCACCGCTGCCGCCACTACTTCGATGGTCGGATCCGGGATTACATCGGCAAAGATCTCATACGGAACCTGACGTTCTGAGAGGATACCGGTAATCTGCTTTACCATCCCCGATTGCTTCATATACGGGTCACAGATTAGATAAGCTTTCTTCATCGGCAGCTCTTTCATCTGATTCAGTGAATGCCCGCCCATATAAATTTTGGTTCTCATTGCAAACATATCCATCGCATCTCCCCCCTTTCCTATGTACGGGTTATCGCCGTGACAATGAAGCCCAATTTATGCTTAAGCATTTCACTGACACGATTCAATGCTGTTTCAACGCTGCCCACATCGCCGGTAACCACTACCGAACCGGTGAAACGATCCAGAAATCCGATCTCCACATTAGCTGTTTTGACTGCATAGTCGGCGGCGATCATCGCCGTCTCATAAGGGGAAAGTGTCAGAATTCCAATCGCTCCGCCATGAGCCAGGCCAAGGTTTTCATAAAGCTCGGAAACCGGCGAAGCAATAACATGGGCAATCGTAAGCTGCTTGCCCGGCACCGATTCCTCGATCACCCGCTGGACATTTGGTCCCGTTTCAAACATTTTCTGTACCTCCTATTTAGAGCGTGTTTGAAAAATCATTCCCGCATGCTGCACGCCCCACTTCGCGGTATATTTGCGCCAAATTCAGTCAACGTAGCCCGCTACGCCTCCTTCATTTGGCACAAATCTCCCACAAATTGTGACATACAGCTTACGAAAAGCATTTTTCAAACACACTCTAGAGCGCATCTAGTGTCTGACTACCCGCACCGGAAACTGATATGCTTTGATCCATTCCTCAACCTGTTCGACCTCGGCTTCTGACAGACTGGGATCGCCTGCTATCGGATATTCCTGACCCAGCTGGTTATATTTATTAACACCCAGCTTATGGTAGGGCAGCAGGTCAATCCCCTTAAAATTGGGATAATCCTTGTAAGGCGTAAGAAATTCTATTACCTGGCGGATTTCTTCCTGACTGTCATTCATAGTTTTTAACATCGGCATCCGGATTGTCACATGATGCCGGTGCTTTAAAAGCTCAGTCAGGTTATGAAGGATTAAATCATTGCTGACTCCGGTCAGTTCATTGTGGCGCTCCGGGTTCATATGCTTGATATCAAACAAAAACAAATCCACATATTCAGCCAGTTCCAGTAACTTATCGGTTCTTGTATAGCCGCAGGTTTCAATGGCGGTATTAATGCCTTCCTGTTTGCAGGCCATCAGCAGGTTCCTGGCCGCCTCTGCCTGCATGGTACACTCCCCGCCGCCAAGCGTAACCCCGCCGCCCGACATCTCATAAAACATGGCGTCTTCTCTGATCATCTCAAGAAGCTTTGACAGGCTTTTCATTTCACCGGCAATTTCCAGCGCCGCCTGCGGGCAGACATCCTTGCATCTGCGGCAGCCGGTGCAGTCGTTCTTACGTTTTAATTCATGTACTCCGTTATTCAAGGTGTGGAGCCCTGCCGGGCAGACCCTGGCACAGGCTCCGCAGTTTACACACATATTGCTTTTAAAGAGAATTTGATAAATCTGCCTGATGCTTTCGGGATTGGAACACCATTTACAGCGCAGCGGGCAGCCTTTGAAGAAAACGATTGTCCGCACGCCGGGCCCGTCATACATGTTATACTTCTGGACGTTGAAAATAAATGCATTTCTTTCCATAATCAGAAATGAGTGAGCATGGTACGGCTGATAATCTCATCCTGAACGTCTTTGCACAGTTCGACAAAGAATGCACTGTAACCGGCAACACGGACAATCAGGTCACGGTACTGTTGTGGATGTTTTTGCGCGTTGAGCATTGTTTCATTATCCAGATAGTTAAACTGCATTTCCCCATTGCCCATTGCACAGGCGGTACGCAGGAGCGTAATCAGGCTGTTTTCTCCTTCCTGGGTATCCAAAAGGCCTGGCATAATCTTAAAGTTATGAACCATCCCGATGTTCATATTATCATTGGACATCTTCGAAACCGATTTAATAATTGCCGTCGGCCCCTTGTAATCAGCCCCCTGGGTCGGACTGATACCGTCGGACAGCGGCATCCAGGCACTTCTGCCATTGGCGGAAGCACCGGTTAACTGGCCGAATGGCGTATTATTGGATATTGACAGGGTGCCATGACTAAGTACTGAATACAGTGTTTTATACTGACGGTGCTCCTGCTCGGTAAAATGAATCAGATCGGCCGCAATCAAATCAGCATAATCATCATCATTTCCGTATTTGGGGGCATTGAGGCAGTCCGTTTTAATCTGCTCATAACCGACAAAATCGGATTTTAATGCCCGGTTTAACTCTTGCAGAGTGTATTTTTTATCGTCAAATACCAGTTTTTTAATGGCTGCCATCGAATCTGCATAGGTTGCCAGGCCGGACCACACGACGCCGGGACCAAAGTTGTACATGGCACCACCGGCTGAGACATCCTTCGCTTTTTCCATACAGCCTTCATACATAACCGACATTAATGGCTTTGGTGCCAGATCCCGGTGGACACGCTGCGAGATAACAGTCGCAACACTGGTCCATTTGGTGATATATTTGATCTCCTCTTTTACTGCTGCTTCAAATTCTTCAAAGGTTTTATAACTGCTGATATCTCCCATATCAGGACAGACCTGTTTGCCATACCAAAGCGGTACTCCGTTGTTTAAAACAAGCTCAATGCAAATCGGCCACTGCGTATAGGCGGTTGAAGTCCACTGATATAAACGGCCGGACTTCTGCGGCTCAACACAGCCCATCAGACAGTAATCTCTGGCATCTTCAATTGAAACGCCCTTTGCCAGCATCATCTTAATATGGGCATCATCAAAATGGCACGCCGGAAATCCCATGCCGGAACGCACAACATCAACAATTTTCTTTAAATATTCCCGCGGTGATTTATTATGGATCCGGCAGGCCAGCGACGGCTGATAGATCTTTACATGACGGACCGCATCCATCAGCAGATATGTCAGTTCATTGGTCGCATCCTGTCCGGCACGGGTCACACCGCCGACACACATATTGACAAACGGCTGATATCCGGCAAAGAACTTAGAACCGCCTTCACTGGTTATCCACATCATTTCCGACATCTTAATCAGCATACAGCCGGCCAGTTCAAACGCCTGAAAATCATTCATCCGGCCGGCTAAAAGATCGGCTTTGTAGAATGGATACATATACTGGTCGACGCGGCCGATCGACATTCCGGTCTGGTTCTCTTCCACTACCAGCAGTGATTCAATCGTCCAGACTGCCTGGATTGCCTCCCAGAAGGTTTCCGGCTTATTCGCCGGAACTTTTGCGTTTACCTCCGATATTTTTAACAGTTCAGACTTGCGCTTTGGATCAGTCTCTTTGACTGCTGATTCAGCCGCATAATCGGATAACCTTTTAGCATAGGCCATAACACCCTCGGTGGTGTCGATAATTGACTTGTAGAAATAAATTTTCTCGATATCATCCGGGTTTTCATAATCCAGCTCTTTCAGATGATCCTGTGCCTCCTGACGAATATCTTGCATTCCTTTTTTCATCAGGATTACGTCATAACCGGGATTGGAATCCCCGCCGCCATTAATCGCATGGTAGGAGCAGTCTGATACGAAGGATTCACCGGACAATTCCCATACACCGGCATCCCGGTACTGGTCTTCACAGTATTCATCCACTGATTTTCCCTGCCAGTACGGAAACAGTTCCTCGCGCATAATCCGCTTATCCTCATCGGAAATATAGAACGGATCCTGCGGCCGGCTGCCAATTGTATCGATCTCATCCACCATCCACCGCCAGGCAATATCCGGTGAAAAGGCACCGGCCCGGGGCGCTCCGCACGGAGCGCCGACAATTAACTCATTGTCCTGAATAACCAGCGGAGCCGTCTCGCAGCAGTAACGGAAGCACTTTGCCCGCAGCATGATCTTTGGCATACCCGGGTTTTCTTTGGCAATTTTAGTAATCGCTCTGGCCCGGTAGGTGGTGATTGACGGTTTGTGCGTCATATAGTTTTCTTTTAACGCTTTC
>Ga0153999_1001242_pt1 | contig 10250 bp, 10 predicted proteins | sample TSNC083MetaG_FD_104675 | JGI IMG/M metagenome (GOLD analysis project Ga0153999, IMG submission 104675) | Attine ant fungus gardens microbial communities from North Carolina, USA - TSNC083 MetaG | ecosystem: Host-associated > Fungi > Mycelium > Unclassified | place: USA: North Carolina, Lumber... | reverse complement strand
GGAACTATAATCCATCATGGTGCGGTTTTCGAACTCCGTTTCATCCGATAAGGTTACCAGATTGCAGCGGAACGCAACATCCGAATCATTCATTTCTATCCCCATGCTGACCGCCTCCAGCGGGGAACGGCCGGTATAACACTCCAGCGGATTATAGCCCATCACCGATAGGTTTGCCACATCGCTGCCCGGCTTCATGCCATCGGGGACGGTCTTCACCATCCCCAGCTCTGCAAATGGCGCAAGGCCGTCAATATTTGGTTTCTTTGCCGCCTGGAGCGGCGTTTTATTCCCCAGTTCCCCGACCGGATAATCGGCCATACCATCACCCAGCATTACGATATATTTCATCTTACTATAGCCCTCTTTTCCTTCTTTTAGAATTAATCTTTTGACCCGGCACTCCCGGCAATCCGCATTTCCATAATACTGCGCAATTCATCAACGGTTTGGCCGGCCGTCCAGCCGGTTTCATCAACAGTAATATCCGCATACTTCTCATACAGGGGAACCCGTTCCTCATATAAATCCCGCAGTGTCATATCATCCTTTAAAGCAACCCCCCGGTCCGTTAAATCATCCAGCCGCTGTTCCACCTCTTCACAGCTGAGTTTTAAATAAATCACGGTACTGATTTCTTTTAAATGCCTCATGGCGGCTTCTCCGTAAACGACGCTGCCGCCCGGTGAAATCACCGAATGACGGACATCCAGCCCGGCATTAATCCGGTCTTCGATCTGCAAAAAACCGTCCGTTCCTTCCGTGTCAATAATCTCCTTTAAAAGCCGGCCCTCTTTTTCCTGGATAACCAGATCCACATCCACAAAAGAATATCCCAGGCGCTTTGCCAACAATACACCGATGGTGCTTTTTCCGGATGCCGGCATCCCGATTAATGTTATATTCGATTTCATTCTCTATACTCCCTGTCAGCGTTTTTTCTTTACAGAATATCCAAACGTCCCCAGACATTTACCGGTTTCCAGATACTCGCCATGAGAATATGCTACCAGGTCTGTTTGATTCAATTCGAATTTCCCTTTTTCATTCAGATAAGCCGCATCCACATCCACCGCCACAATCTCAGCCAGAAACATATGATGACTGCCCAGCTCCCTGACCTCCGTTACCCGGCATTCGAGATTAACCGGACTCTCCTCAATAATTGGCGCAACAACCTGGGCAGCCGCTCCGGGAGTCAGGCGCAGCTCTTTCCATTTGTCTGTCTCCCGCCCCGAGCGGACACCGCAGAAATCCGCCGCACGGGCTAATTTTTTGGTGGTAAGGTTGACCACAAACTCGCCCGTTTCTTTTAGCATATGATACGAATACCGCTCTGGCCGCACCGATATATAAAGCATTGGGGGATTGGTACAGACCGTTCCCGTCCAGGCAACCGTAATAATATTTATTCCGCCCTTTTTATCCGCCACGCTGACCATTACAGCCGGAACCGGATACAGCATGTTGCCGGGCTTCCAGACTTTTGTTTCCCGCATATCAGACCTCCGCATGATAACCGGTTATGCCTCACAGGCAATCATAATTGCCGGAATCAGCTGTTTCTTTCTTGATACGACACCAGCCAGCTCAACAGCAGCCTGCTGCTGATCCTGATGGCCGTCTTTTTCGATATGGAAGGCATTCATAATCAGCGCCTCGGCTCCGCTTCCTTCACATAGCAGCTCGGTTGATTCTGTCAGTATGTTCGTCAGCATAAAAAAGACCATGTCAATTCCCTGTTCTTCACGAGTCTTTTTCATATATGGCATCAGACGCTCTTTTAGTTCAGTCAGTTCTTCCGCATTCAGAGAACTGATCTGCCCGATACCAAAAGAAATCTTACCGGCACTGAAACGCTTATAGTCCTGATAAAAAATCTCAGCATCGTTTTTTCCTTTTAAGTTGCTACCGGCTGCAAACATATCTGCGGCATACTTCTCGATATTAATTCCCGCCGTCCCGGCCAGCTCCAGCGCCGCCAGGCGGTCGACCTCGGTGCAGGTGGGCGAACGAAACAGCAGGGTATCTGATATAATTGCACTGCACAAAAGGCCTGCCGTCTCTTTGTCGATTGGGGTATTGGACTCGTTATACATCTGATATACAATGGTCGCCGTACAACCCAGCGGCTGGTTACGGAAGAATACCGGAGCTATTGTCTCTACCACACCCAGCTTGTGATGGTCCAGAATCTCCAGGATATCGGCATTGGCAATGCCTTCCACCGCCTGGTTCTTTTCATTATGGTCAACCATAATGATTCTTTTGCCCTTGGCTCCCAGCAAATTCCGGCGGGAGATCATACCTTTATACCTCCCCTCTTTGTCCAATACCGGGAAATCACGGTGCCGTTTGCTGGCCATAACTTCTTTAATATCATCAATAAAGTCCGTATCATCAAAGGTTATCAGATTCTCCGTCTTCATGAATGAGCCGACCGGCATACTCTGGTTTATTAAGCGGGCCACCGTATAGGTATCATAGGGGGTGGTGATGACCGTGCAGCCATGTTCCTGTGCCAGCTTACAGATGGTCATGGATACATTGGCGCCTTCACACACAATAATACAGCCGGCCTCCATTTCAATCGCACAAAGCTGCGATTCATAACGATTCCCCAAGATTACCAGATCATGGGGCGATATGTAATACTCCATCATATCCGGATTGGCGGCCGCAATCAGAACCTTCCCCTGTTCAAAAAACGCGTCCTGATTACCGATTACCAGCGCCCCTTCAAGCGTTTCAATAATATTACGGTACTGGGTTCTCGCCTTCGATAAAATACTGCTGTCATATACATTCATATAGGAGCGGGTAATATCGCCAACCGTAATCAGCCCTTCCAGCACTCCGTTCATGCTGACTGCCGGCAGCGTCACCACACCGACCTCCTGCATTTGATTCCACGCTTTTTTCAACGAAAGATTACGTTCGATTCCCTGGGTCATGCGGATTTCAATATCCCGCACCTGGGTTTTCACATTTTCGATCAGTTCCGGCGCTTCCACCCCGAAATAGTTCAGGGCAAACTGCGTCTCCCCATTGATATGCCCGGCTCTCCCGGGCATATGCACCTCTCCTGTCAGTTTCTGTTTCAACCGTGCATAACAGATTGCCGAGCATATGGAATCCGTATCCGGATTCTTATGCCCGATTACTATTGTTTTTCTGCTTTCTTCTAACATAATCCCCTCCTATTGTACTTTTTGACAAATGTACTATATTTATTCTTTTCACCCACAATTTTACCAACACATTTCACAATATATTTACATTGTGTTCATAATTTATTCATAAGCATTGCTTATACTGATTGTGTAGAAAGTCATATATGTGACTTGATTTCATAGTCAAATTGCACATAGATTTTTCATAATTTCCCCGGATGAACGAGAGTTCTCCGGGGTCTCCTCATATCTGGCATTTCCTATTATACACCATAATTTATAAAATTGTAAACAACTGTAACTTATAATAGCCGGAGTGCCCGGCCAATCCGCTTCGGACGACTGGTAAGGCACTCCGGCCATAATCTAGCTCCGTTGATTATCCAAGAATCAGCTTCGCCGCGCCATAAATTCCGGCATCATTCCCCAGCTTCGCCAGTCCAATGACAGCCTTATCCTCAGATATCGGTGTAAACTCAACATAATACTTCTCAATCACATCAATTAAAAACCGGCCGGCCTTTGACACCCCACCGCCAATCACAAACATCTGGGGATCAATCGTCATTGACAGCTGAGCCAAGAGCAACCCTAAATAACGTCCCACTGTCTCAACTACCTCAAGTGCCAATCCGTCTCCGGCTTTCGCCGCATCCAGCACATGCTTTGCCGTTACCTGCGCACCGAATTCCCGCAGCCGCGAAGGCGTATCAACGGCCGCCAGCTTCCGTCTCGCTTCCCTGGCAATTCCGGTGGCACTGGCGACCTGTTCCACACATCCCCTGCCACCGCAGTTACACACCTCCTGCTCCTCGTCCCGGATGTGAATATGACCAATCTCACCAGCCAGCCCATGCTTTCCGGCGGTAATTTTTTCGTTAATTATCACACCGCCGCCTACGCCGGTACCCAAAGTAATCATAACAATGTCCGAATAGCCTTTGCCGCCGCCTTTCCACATCTCGCCCAAAGCTGCCACATTAGCATCATTTCCGCTTAGCACCGGCAGCCCTCCCAGCATCCGGCTAAGCTCCTGCCGGGGATTGATATCACGCCAGCCCAAATTGACGCAGACTCCGACATAGCCATCCGGAAGAACCGGCCCCGGTACACCAAGTCCGGCTCCGATCACCGAATCCATATTTATGTCTTTTTCCTTCAGAACAGATAATATGGAGGCTGCCACGTCCTCCAGAATATAGCGGCCGGCCTCCTCCTTGCGGCTTGGAACCTCCCATTTATAAAGAAGCTCTCCGTCCTCCTGAAACAATCCCATTTTTACACTTGTCCCACCAATATCAATCCCAATACCTATCCTTTGCATTTGCCTGCTCCTTATCTAATCTCCGGTATCTTCACTCTTATCTTAATTTTATTTCTTTCATTACCTGCGGCCCGGTCACAATAAATGTATTCGGTAATGTTCCTTTGCGTATCCGGGATACCACGAAATCAAAATCCGCCGAAAGCTTTTCCACCCCTGACAGGTTGAAAATTTTACACGACTCTTCATTATACATGATAACCATATTTCCATCCAGAGTAACCTGCGTATAATCATATGTAAAGTCCCTGGTCATGACCGCACTGCCGTCTTTTTGGTAAATCCGCATCTGGCTTTCATACTCACCTTCATTTTTTTTGACAATGATACCCATATAGTCCTTAGAATAGAAGATTGTTTGAATCTCCTCCTCTACCGGAATGCTGTCGATTAATTCCGGAGAAGCCAGATTCTTTGAAGTAAAGAAGGTCAGGCTGCTGCCGGCGACGGCGCAGGAATAGGGTGCCGCCAGATACTGCACCCGTGCTGCAAGATCATCTTTAAATGGTTCGTCGAAACCTCCCACCAGACGAGTTGCCTCGTTTTTACCAACCTCAGAAAAATCATAAAAGACCACCCGGCTCTGCAGTTCCCCATTATTAATATAGACAAACGAGCATATCAGCTGGCTGCCGCCTTCAGAGAGGGAAATATCGAGAGGATAGCCGTTACCGCCCATATTGGTTTTTATTGTGATATCCAGAATGCTCCCATCCTTCCGGAAAAAGTTAATATAGCTGGAGGTGGAATCCTCCAGAACCGCCGCGACGGTTCCGGTAGCCGACACTGCCACTTTGCTGATCGGAAGCACGGTTGCCGCCTTTCCCTGGAGGCCGTCGGTATTGCAGATATAGATGCTGTTCCCCTGCTTGTCCGCAATCGCCGCATATTCGCCGTTGGTGACCGCTGCCGGTGATTTCATCTCATAACTTTCCGTCCAGATAGTTTTACCTTTCTGATCGGTATAGGACGCACCGTCCCTGGTATACTTTAAAATATTATTGCCAAAAGGTTCATAGCCGACCAGACTGCCTTCCTTCATCTCAACTTCCCAGGCCACCTCATATCCGGCAAACTGGTGATTCTTCTGATAGAAGACCCAGCTTCCTGCTGCTGCCGCAATAACCGCTGCTGCTATTCCAACCACAATCAGACGGCGGCGGATTTTTCGTTTTCCTGAACGGATGATCTCTTCGCTTTCCTCTTGTCTCGCGGCGGGCCTTATTGGCTGCTCCGGGGAAACAAGTCCTTGCCGGAGCCGTCTTTTTTTGGTTTCGCGATTCATGGAACTGATATCTGCCATGTTCTTTTTCTCCTAAAAATGCACATATTGATATAAGTATACATCAATTCAGGCAGATAATCAAACCCTATTGCACCGGCGGAATCAGCAGCTGCTGTCCGGCCGAGATTTTGTTTTCATCCTCCAGTTGGTTCCACTCACAAATTGTCTGAATATACTTCAGGCTCTGATATTGGCTGATACAGATTCCATATAGTGTCTCACCATCCTGTACCGTATAGCTGACTGCATTTGCCGGAACCTGCACGACAGCCGCTTCCTGTTCCTGTGGCTGGCTTTGCAGTTCTGGTGCTGCCTCCGTTTGGGCGGTTGTCTCTTCCGGACTTTCCGTCTCAATGACAATTTCAGCTCTGGTTGGGTAAACTTCACCCGCCACTTCCTCAAATTCCATCTCTTCCCCATCATCGTCCGCACTGCCGCCTCTGGTCAAAGACAGTGACCAGTCTTTGGCCGAGCCTTCCGGAACCGCCGAGGCAATAACGCTCTCCATCGCCCTCATTTTCTGATAATTATTAAATGTAACCACTCCACTTGCCAGCACCAGCACCGTCAGCATCCCACAAGCCGTTCCCAGCACACTGATGGTCGAATGCCGTTTTTTTACTTCCTGCTTCTTATTATCCATCCGCCGGCGGAAGTCATGAATCACCGTATCCCGGGTTCCTGATTCCACCCGCATAGCATCCTTTCTACAAACCATATAATCCTGCATCATCTGGTTGCGTTCATAATAGATACAATAGCCCCGCAATTTGTAAAAGCCGTCATCCGAAGCAATATAGATGGCTTCTTCACCCTCCAGTCCGCTGTTTAAATACATCAGCTGATTTTTGCCTGAAAAATACTGACTGTGCTGTTTCCAGTAATTGAGCGGGCTTAAATTACTGTCCGGCGCACCACATAAAAACCAGCCGACAACAATCCGTTTCGGAAACATCTGTTCAATCGTCCGATGTGCTTTCTGCCACGCATCCTCATGAAACAAGATCTTTCCGTCCTCCTGATCCACGTCCTCCATTTCCATGGCGCCGTCCACCAGAATATATGTCATTCCGTCCTGGTTTCTCAGCTCACCCAGCAAAAGACCAACCCGCAGGTCTTGTCCACCTGCCGGATATAAGCGTTTTAAATATGTATTCACATAGTCTTCCACATACAATTTCAAAATCTGATCCCGTTCACCCACCTGCCTGATATTCTTCGGCAGCCGGGGATATGGATTATACAATTCTCCCATAATATTCAATCACCCCGTCGTTATATTCTCTATCTGCAAAAGTATATCACATCCGGGGTGCTGAATTTGTCAAAACGAGGCGGCATTTCCCCAAAATTGTTCGACAAGGAAAATACTGTCGCAAATACAGTCAGCCATCTGCATGACCACCGACAGTCTTACGCTCTGCAGCATCAGCGGGTCATGGCTGCCGTACCCGCCGACAATTCCGGTAATAAAAATATCGCCCACCTCCCGCAGTTCCTTTTTCACCCCCAGACCGGGTCTGAGCGCCCCCTTGCCTAGGGTGATACAGCCGATATGCTCCTGGCTTCCCACCGAAGCATCTACTGCTACGACGATGTGGTTGGGATACTTTATTTCAATCATAATCATGGCCTGCTCCAGATTCATGGCATGAACCGGCCGCTCCAGTGTGCCGACGATCCGGGCGCACCGAAACCGCTGCTCCGTCAGCTTGTAGCCGATCAGCGGACCCAGACTGTCGCCGGTAGACCGGTCGGTTCCGATACATAAAAAAACAACCCCCTGTTTTCCCTGTTCTCTGATGGTATCTTTAATCATCCGGTCTAAAGTCCGGGCACACGCCTCCGCTTCAAAGGAATCTCCCGAATGAAAATAAAAAATTTCTCTGTTGTGTGATAATCTCCTTCTCCATCCCGTCTTCATTATGACCTGCCTGTACTTATTTTTTGTTACTCCTATTATAAGCACGGCATCGGGTTTTTATACTCGATGCCGGGGCAGTTTCTTATATTCTTCTATTGCCTCACTGATATTGGAGGCCTGGGCGTTCTGAATGATCGTTGTCAGCTCAGCGAGTTTTATGGAATCCAAAAATTCATTCCCCAGGTACGTGCTGTAATGATCGGTAATATAAAGACGTTTCTCCTTCACCTGAGCCTGGACATTTTTGAGCTCCTGGTTTTTTTCTTCGTATTCCGCTTTCAGCTGATCCAGTTTTACCTTACTGTTAAGCTCAATTTCATCGGTCAGGATATTCTTTGTCACATTTTCAAACGTGCCAAGGGCTGCCTTCTTTTTCTCCGCAACCTCCGCCAGTTCCTGCTCCGCCCGGGCAATCTCATCGTCATACTTTTCCAGGTCATATTGGGATTCATTTCGATCCTTCCGGATTGTTGAAGTGATCACCCGGATTTTTTTATTGTTGCTGCGAATCTGATCCATAATGTGTCTGCCCGTCTTTAATGACTCCGCATGGGTCATGCGGGTCTTATTTCCGATTAACACATAAATACCACCGATCACAATAATATCCAGCAGATAAATTCCCGCCAGATACAACGGCCGGCGCTGCGGAATCAGGTAATAAACACCGCACGGCAGCGCCAGAAAACAAATCAGCAAAAATAGCAGCAAAACCAGAATTTCCTTAAACCACCGCGGAAAATACAGACTGTAATATAAATGTGTGCTGCAAAACTTCGGAATCCGGTTCTGCTGAAACAGCGCCTTCATCTGCATTCTCAGCTCCCGGTTATTTCCATGCAGTTCTTCCGTTTCTTCCTTAATCCGCTCCTTCACCCCCTGGCTCTTGGCTTTCTCACGTTTGCCCCGAACCCGTTTCAGCTGCTCCTGTCCTTTGGTTATCTCTTTATCGTAGCTGGAACTGATCTCATCAGAACGCTTTTTAATTGTCTGTCGGATCGTATCAGCCACCGCTTTTAGTTCCGTCTCCACCTGCCGCTCTAACTTGCGTGTTTCCTGCAGCAGATGCCCTTCATGGTCTTCCAGCATGGATACCTGATCCAGTACCTCTCTTGCCCCCGAAAGAAAATTCAGGCATTCATCTTTAGTCTGTACCATACCCATGGTCCTCCTTTGCAGACATTTATTTAACAAGTTTACTATAGATTTACCGTCAGGGCAAGAGTTAAGAAAAACTCTTTACACTTCTGTCAAAATCACGTATACTTTTAACATCAAAGGAGGCTGTTATATGTTTCGTATGTGGGGTAAAATCTGGAAAGACAATCATATGCTCAGAGATACCGTAATCGGTATTACAGATTACAGTTTATCCCGAACTGCTATGGTCTTTCAGTCTTTAGATGAGATCTGTTATGAATTCGACCTCGGAAAACCCATCTGGCTTGACTCCAACATCAATGATTTTAAGCGGACATCCAGGGTTCGTTTCACACATGACAGTTTCATTGAAGCAATTGATTTCGATTATCTTGAAATCCAGGTTATTGAGGAATAATCCAAAAAAGGACGCCGCTAAACCATCTTGCATGGTTTTGCAGCGTCCCTTTTATTTGTATTCTCGTATACGATGCGCCGGAATCAGGTGTTCCGGCATACAAATAACTATCCGTCCTCTATCAAATTTTTAATTATAGTCTCTTTAACAACGCTTCCCGCTCATCTTCATATCCCGGTTTTCCTAGAAGTGCAAACATATTTTTCTTATAGCTTTCCACTCCCGGCTGGTCAAATGGATTCACGCCCAAAATATATCCGCTGACACCACAGCCAAATTCAAAGAAATAAAACAATTCACCAAGACAAAACTCACTCTGTTGGGGAATATGTATCACCAGGTTCGGCGTATTACCATCCGTATGGGCCAATATCGTGCCGTTCATCGCACTTTTGTTGACAAAGTCAACGCTCTTACCCGCCAGGTAATTCATACCGTCGGTATCTACATCTTCCTCCTTTAATAAAATCTCCGCCGGAGATTCATCCAGACACAAAACTGTTTCAAACATAATCCTGGAACCGTCCTGGATAAACTGTCCCATCGAATGCAGATCTGTTGTTAAATCGACAGCTGCCGGGAATATTCCTTTCTGATCTTTACCCTCACTTTCACCATATAGCTGTTTCCACCATTCCGACACATAATGCATACATGGCTCATAGTTAGCCATAATTTCTATTGCCTTGCCTTTTCTATGTAAAATATTGCGCACAGCTGCGTACTGCAATACATCGTTAGACTCATACGGAGCTTCCAGGACTTTCTGCCTTGCAAATGCCGCTCCTTCCATTAATTTGTCAATATCCAGACCGGCCGCTGCAATCGGAAGCAGACCCACCGCAGTCAACACGGAGAAACGACCGCCTACATCGTCCGGTACCACAAACGATTCATACCCTTCCTCTAAAGCCAACGCTTTTAAGGCTCCCCGCGCCCGATCGGTGGTTGCGTAAATCCTCTTATTGGCCTCTTCTTTTCCATAT
>Ga0153999_1001241_pt1 | contig 10265 bp, 9 predicted proteins | sample TSNC083MetaG_FD_104675 | JGI IMG/M metagenome (GOLD analysis project Ga0153999, IMG submission 104675) | Attine ant fungus gardens microbial communities from North Carolina, USA - TSNC083 MetaG | ecosystem: Host-associated > Fungi > Mycelium > Unclassified | place: USA: North Carolina, Lumber... | reverse complement strand
TTCACCAATACGTGAGCCAAGACTCAAGGACAGGTCAATCAATGAATCCTTTACCGTCTCTAGTTTGTCATTCATACTTGCACTCGTATCAACTAGAACGAGTATTTCAAGCCCGCAAGTCTCACCCATTTCTTCAACAACTTCCATTACTTCTCCTCTTTTATCGGGTGCAAGATCTTCCACTGTTTGGCCCTTGCCAAGTATCTGTTCAAGTTCTTTATTAAGGAATCCTTGGATTGTCTGTGTCATTGCTTGTCTTGTGACCATTTGCACCGTACGCGCAAGTGATTCTTGGTAGACGATTCGGCTCATGCCTCCACCAGCGAGGGCAATCTCCTCAACTTCTTGTAAGCTCTCTGGATTTCCCTTACCATCTTCCATAATTCCAATAACATTAATCGTAATTCCTTGCTGATAAGCAAGTGCTGCCGTTGCCTTTGGATCTTCACCTGTATTGGAACAACCATCTGTAATTAATAGAATTTGTTTCAATGTGCCTTTTTTCACGCCGCATGCCTCCCGTTAATCGTTCTATCCGTCAGTTTCGCCAGCGGGAAATGCATTTATACATGCAGCGCCGCCACATTTTGAAGTCCCCTCCAAGCTACTGCATCTGCATTTCCGGGTTGAACCGTACTGGGATGGAAGCCCATTCTGGCTTGTTCTTCACAATCCTCGCGACGAGGACTGTCATATCATCAGAAATTTCACCATCATTCGTCCGAATAACTTCCTCCATTAGCAGATCAGCAACTTCCTGTGGATCTGTCGTTAACATTTCACCCATCTTCTGCTTCAGCCACAGATCAATATTTGGAATTCGCTTAGGTCCTTCGAAGATTCCATCACTCATCATAATAAGCAAATCATCCGGCTGGAGCTGTTCACTTACAATTTCAATGTCAAAGTCCTGAATAATACCCATTGGCAGATTGCTTGCCTCGATACTAAGTACTTCTCTACCCCTTTTAATTAAGCTGGGCGTTGATCCAATTTTAAGAAATTGCACGGAGGCGTTATGCAAATTGATAACAGCAAGGTCGAGTGTCGCGAACATTTCATCTGTAGAACGCAGAGCAAGTATTGAATTAATCGACTTAATTGCCGCCTTCTCTGGAATACCTGTTTGGAGAATTTGTTGTAACAATCGAAGCGTTTCCTTACTCTCCTCGTTCGCTCGGCGCCCATTCCCCATACCATCGCTAATTGCCATTGCATACTTGCCAGTACCTAGCTCCATTGTCGTAAAGCTGTCTCCGGAAACGAGGCCGCCGTCCTTTGCTGCAGAGGCTATTCCAGTTTCTATCATGAATTCTTTGGCTGAACCGAATGCCAAATAACAATGACCATTTGGGAATGGTGAGATTTCTTCCTCTTTCACAATGATCATTTCATTTAAAATATCCGACAAAATAGGCGCAATCAACTTCGAGGCCTCACCGCGATAGTACTGGAAGGTTACCGTCATTTCGATATCAATGTTGCTCTTCTCTAGCTGATAAATTTCTAACTTCTCCAACTCGATACCCATCCCCTGTAGTGCTTGGACAATTTGCATCTCCTGCATTTCATGTTGTTCTCTCTCCTTCAGAATTTCCTTTGCGAAATCATCCATCACCTCAGAGACTCCAAGCAACTGATCCGCAACGAGACGCTTACTTTCTATTACTTGCCGCTTTAACTTACGGCTTGCAGCGAAATGCGAGGCCTCCTGGTGCATTACTTCAATAACACGATTTGTTTTCACACAGCGATCTTCAAAATCACGGAGCGGCTTACCCTTCAGTTCATGGCCATACATAAGCATTTCTTTCAAATTGCCCATCATTGCATACGTCTCATCGAAGTTCTGCTGCCAGCAACGATCCTTCATAAAGCAAGACTGACACGTCTTCTCCGTCACTTGACTAAGGAAATAATCCGTTTCCTTTCTCTCATCTTCCTCTTCTAGCACAAGCTCGCTCTTGGCAGAAAAACTCTTGGAAAGCGCTTCGAAGACATCGGAAAACTGCTCAACCCTACGCGCAGTGACATTACGTACCTTCTGCAAATATTGTTCTTGTTCATTTGTATATGCCTCAGTACCTGGTATGTAGCGACTCAGACGATTTGACCAGCTTGCTGGTGTAAGGAAAAAGAGTACAGCAGCAAGTGCAGACGCAGCAAGTGAAGGCCCCCAGGAAGACGCATCTCCATAAATGCTAATTAAACACGTTCCAACAAGTAAACCAGCACTAACACCGAATTTACTTCCTTCTTTTAAAAGACCGCCGAGCAAACCCGAAAATGCGAGCAAACTCATTTGATAGAGATTTGCAGCATTAGCAAGCGACAAGATTAATCCAGCTACAACCCCTACAGTCGAACCAATAGCTGCCCCGCCGACAAAACTAAGAAGCAGAACGAAATAACGTGATAAAACATGCTCAACCTGTGCCCCTTGGAACTCCCAGCCGATTGTGCCAGTAAGAACTGAGGCAAGCAAGATGATCATGCAAACGATCTCTTCATTTTTCAGGACTGGTTTGTATTTATTTGGTGATAATAAAGGAAGACTCTGCATAAAGATGAGTACAAGAACCGCGCTTAGCACTCCTTCCACTAGGAGTAGCATCCACTCGTAGACCGCAAGCTTGTCCGACATTGTATATAGGAACAGACGCGGTAATGTTGTAGCAGCGAACGCAAATATCGGTATTGCAATTTGATCGCGCTTTACCTTTCTAAACAGATTAGCGAGGAACAGGAACACAATCATTCCGAGCAAAGTAAACACCGCGTGCTTACCGGAATGTGTAGCTGCACCTGCGAATACTGCAATCATGACCTTTACCGAATGCTTGCGATGGACTACCCAGATCGTTGCAAGGAAAGCCACTGCAAACGGTGAGACAACTGACAGAATGATTGCCCGTCCAAGCAGAAGTCCAATAAATGAATAGAGAAGACCCTTCTCTATAAGCAATTTGCTAATAAAAGCAGACATTCTTGTCCGCAGTTTCTTTCCAGCCTTTTTTGCCCCGAAAGCCTTCGTTTGAAGTCTTGGTATGGATCCCATCATATGACCACTCCTTCTCTAACGTTATTAAAACATAGCGGCCTTTAAGATTTTGTCAAAACAAGGAGAGGCATTCCAAAAATCGTTCGACTGCTTTCATTTTTAAACGGTGTACATACTATTAGTTTCCTGAGGAAACAATGAAAATAGACACGAAATCGCCATGAAATCCGTCTATTTTTAATTTCATTTTAATGAGATTTGGTTAATAATGAACTATAATGAGGAAAGTGAATAGAAAAGGTGGGATAACAATGTCTGATGAAAAAAAGATGGACAAACTGCCTCCGAAGACTTGTACAATAGAACGATTGGTAACGAAGCCCGCTGATGTAGAGAAAGTCATCGCAGGCATAAAAACGGCTACACGACGCAACGGTCGTTATGCTGATATCGGCGAGTTGATGGAGCTTGGTGACAATCGCTTCGTCGTGGAACGTATTTACCGACAACGCCTTGGGGAAGTTACAGAAGAAGACGCAAAAAAAGAGGGCTTCGAAGACCTCGATTCCTACAAAGAATCAATTCTTTCTATGCACCCAGGTATGAAATGGCTACCACATATGAAAGTATGGGTACACGAGTTCTCTCGTGCTGAATAATATGGGAAATTTCACGGAAGCTTTTCTGCTACCGTGAAATTTTTTTGTAATTTGTTTGACATTAATCAATTTATGTTATATGATATCACTTGTGTTTGATAATTATGGCGGTGTAGCTCAGCTGGCTAGAGCGTACGGTTCATACCCGTAAGGTCGTGGGTTCGATTCCCTCCGCCGCTATCCTAAAAAAAATCCGTAAGATTCTATAGAATCTTACGGATTTTTTTTATTTAAGAGAAGAGCCCGCTATAACCATAACCAAAAAGCCATTGATGAATAATCCCCAATTATTGTTCTTCCCTCTCGTCATTCAAAATTGGTTAAATAGAATACGAAAATAAGACGTCTTTTTTCTGATCATTTTAAGGATTTCAATTCGTTAGTTGAGCAATTATCTCATTTTCCTACCATCATCCTCTATTAACATCTAATTAAACCACAGATCGGAAATATAAATAAGCAGCCTATATTATTAGCTCACTCTACTAGAACAATCTTGCATTATATCTTTTGTAGTAATGAATCATTTACAAGGATTTCTCTTTTTCACCTAATAACATACCTACGCTTTAACTAGAACATAAAAGAAGGCCGGAATGCATGGATCCATGCATTCCGGCCTTCTTCATCTATTTACAGAGCATCGGTCTATAGTAGACAGCAGCTGCTATCTTGCACCACGGCCTCCACGTCTGCCTTCTGTGTGCTTTTTCAAAGAGGCGAGACGGTCTTCTGAGTCTTTGAGGAAACGGTTCATTTTGGACTCAAATGTATCCGTGCGTTCTCTCGGCGCGCGATCCCTTGGAACCTTGGGACGTGGCGGACGTTGTTCACGCTGTGGGCGATCTACCGCTTTTTTGATAGACAAGCCAATCTTGCCGTCTTTCTCGACATTGATGACCTTGACTGTCACTTCATCTCCGACCTTCAAGTGTTCATTAATATCCTTAACGTAATTATCGGCAACTTCACTAATGTGCACGAGGCCAGTCTTTCTTTCACCGATTTCAACAAACGCCCCAAAATTTGTAATGCCCGTTACCTTACCCTGCAGCTTGCTGCCTACTTCGATTGACATAAAAAAAATGCTCCTCCTTAAAATTTCTGGAATCTAGGACTCAAGCCAAAATAAGCGGCTCTTGTCTCGTTCCCTTTGTCAACAAGACGGGAGAGCCTAGTGACAAAGATCATAAAAAATTATATAGTCCTATACTACATTATAGCGAAGCATAGGAAAGTGTGTCAATAGGATGGCTTTTCATCCGGTATTTTAAAGATCAATTCTCCCTTTTTAGAGAAGAAGTAATTCGTTCTAGCTATTTCTAATACATAATCCTCATCTTTCAATAGATCGCGTTCCTTCTTCAGTTCCTTGCCTTGCTTCTGTACAGCAACGTATTCCTTTTTCATCTCAATGAGTTCTGCACGTTTTTCAGCCTGCATATTCCGTTCCTTCATATGATGCGTTGTAAAGACGATGGTCAAAATGGCTACGAAAGCGGCAAAGAGCACAAGTCTGCGTGTAAGACGCTGCTTCTTTCGTTGCTTTCTTTCTATCTCTACACTTTGTCTTTCAGCAAACTGTGTATGAAGTTTCGCAAAAGTGTTCTTGTCAGCAGCCATATATGCTACCTCCTTTTGAGCTTGATCCATTTCAGGCATTTGATACAACTTTCCTTCATTGTACTATAAAGCCCTTGATATTTGTGCACAAAGTTTTTTGCACTTTTCGGCAACAAACGCCATACGATAGCGAATATCCACTTAAAGGGAAGCAAGATAATCTTAAGGATAAAGCCAACTATCGTTAGAACTGCCTGTATCAAAAACAGCAGAACAGCGAGCACAATTGTAATTAGCCCTTTGATCGGGACAATGATTAGGATGCGAACAATATTTACAAAGACACGTATAATTGCTGAGATGATGCGTATCAAGTACTCTAGCAACTGCCTGTATACTTTCTTAGCAAGTGCCTGATAAGCAGCGAAACCAAGCAAGGCCGCTGCAAATATGTACATCCTAATTTCACCTTGATTGGCTGTGAACAGCAAGTAAAAAAGAATAACTGTTTGTATGAGCCAGAATAATACTTCGATTGTATATAAAAGCCACACAGGGCGGCGCCAATATATGCTGAAGCGCCGGAATGTATCCAGCGCCATCCCAAGATAAAATCCACCGCAGATCATTGTCAGCATCGTCATGAACTGAACATTGAGCGAATTCATTTGAACAGCTTGCTAAAGAAACCTTTAGCTTTCTCCTGCGAGTCCCCATCAACATAGGAGAATTCATATATCTTTCCCTTAATTGAGACTGCTCCCGAGCCGACGTCTAGATTCTTCAGCTGCAAATTCTGCCCCCGAATGATCAGATAGCCCATGACCGTTTCTAGAAGAAATTCTTCATTATCGAAGCTATCTACTTCCTTAACGCCTGTAATCTCCATCTCTTTGCGATTGTTGATCTTCACATTATGTTCCTGGGGTGTACGTGTTACAGGTGCTGTATCTTTCGAATAATAGTTGTTCATCTGCTCGTCCTCCTTGCTACTTAACTTTATGAAGGGGAGGACAAGTTTAGAACAGCTAAATAACTACCTGTCAGGCGTTCACTTTCTCTTCTTTAACGATCTTATACATGGAAGCTGCATCTTCCTTTTTCACCGTTTCCTGTAAGCTCAGCACTTCCGCAGTCACAAGCTTCTGTCCATACTGAATTACAAGTTCATCTCCAACAGCTACTTTAGTTGCAGCCTTAGACGGATTACCGTTGATTGTAATACGGCCTTGGTCCGCAACTTCCTTTGCTAATGTACGGCGCTTGATCAGTCGTGATACTTTCAAAAATTTGTCCAATCGCATTACGATCTCTCCTTCATCTTCGCTTCATTCCAGTAGGCATCCATTTCTTCAAGCGTTGTGCTGTCCAAGTCTTTGCCTGCCTTCTTTAATGCCGTCTCAATATAGTGAAAACGGGAGATGAATTTCTCATTGGTCAATGTCAGACTTTGTTCGGAATCCAACTTATAAAACAAGGCAAGATTTCCGAGGACAAAGTAAACATCCCCCAATTCCTTTTCCGTTTCCCCATGATTATCCGATTTAATCGCATTCTGGAGTTCTTTAATTTCCTCGTCAAACTTCTCCCATATCTCTTCGGCATTATCCCACTGGAATCCTGCTCTCCGCACCTTCTTTTGCAATTTAGCTGAACGCATAAGTGCAGGTAAACTGCGTGGAATACCATCGAGAATCGAGTTTCTTTCCTGCTTCTCTTGTTTCTTAATTGCTTCCCAGTTGTTATTCACATCTTCTGTTGATTCCACTTCCACATCACCGAACACATGTGGATGGCGAAGGATCATCTTGTCCGTTACACCGCGAATCACATCATCAATTGTAAAATAACCATCGTCCGCTCCTATTTGGCTATGCAGCATAATTTGTAAAAGGACGTCACCAAGTTCTTCAATGATTCCTTCATCATCTTCATCATCAATAGCATCAATCAGCTCATAAGCCTCTTCAATTAAATAACGACGCAATGATTCATGTGTTTGCTCCTTATCCCATGGACAGCCACTTGGTCCACGCAATGTACTTATTACATTTCTAAGCGTTGCAAATTCATGCGTCAGCAATTCTTCTGGAACTGGCGGGATATAGACAGATGTCAGATTACTAATCTCTGCAACCCTGTCTAGATCTTCAAGTGGAATTCGCTGCTTTTTCTCTCGCTTGGTACCTGCCGCCTCAATAAGCACAACTTCATAATCAGCAGGCAGGTCCTCCAAAAGCTCCAATTTCACATTAGATGCACTTAGCTGGTCATACACTTGGCAGAAAACAAGATGGTTGCGGTAATTCAGTTCATCTCTCCGAAAGCTGGTCGCATCGGCAAATTGGAAGCCTTCTATTGGATCAATTGCAAGTGCTGCAAACAAATCATCTAGGTAACTTTGGCCACCAATAATTGATACTTCCACGTCCTTTTGCTCTAACAGCAATTTCACTGACATTTCTGCAAGGCTTGGGTGCCCAGGCACAACATAGAGGATATCCTCAGTTTCTGCAAGCTCTACAAGTTTCTTAGCAATGCGCTGATACACTTCTTCAAAGCCCTTTTCCTCTTCATAATACTCATCGAATGAGGTAAATGTAACACCTTCTTCCATCAATGTTTCAATGACGGGATGATCCAGTGTTCTCGCATAAACTGCCTTTCCTGCTTTAAGCAATTTTCTATAAATACCGAGTGGCAGCTGTTCAATATCTCCAGCTCCAAGTCCGGCCACTTCAATTTTATAAGTCATTATGCTGCCTCCAATCTACTTTATCTTTCTTATTTTCATAAAAATACGGCTTGCTGGTAGCATCAATAGCTCTTCATCTGTGAAAAATCCATTTCGCCTGATAAGCAACCACAGGAAAATTCCCGCTCCTCCTGCAACAAGCAGAACTACTTCTGCTAACAGTATTATCCTCGAATGAGTGAACTGCGTATTCAATACTGTTTTTCCAATAATGAGAAACGTCATCATACCGATACTTGCCACAGCAAGCACTTGTGTCTGGCGCTTGTTGCTAATGAAGACTTTCCTTGTATGCTTTATTAAATCACGCCCTGTGAGTAACAGCATAAGCAAAAGTGCCAACACAGTTGCAAGTGCTCCGCCTGTAATACCAAGCAGTGGAACAAGCAGTAGATTCAGCACAATCTTTGACGCAAAACAAACAAGAATCCAGTATGCCGTCCGCCGGTAAAACCCAAGTCCCTGAAGCATTGCTGCCATTGTAATAGCAATGGAGGAAATAAAGACAGAAAGCATTAGAATCCTCAAGGCTCCAGTGCCGGCATCATCTTCAAACAACAGCCGATTCGTTTCAGGAAAAATGAAAATGAGTCCCAGTGCCGCTCCTGTCCCAATTGCAATACTTAATTTGAAAGCAATTCGCATAAACGGACCGTAGACACCTGGTTCCTCCCTCAATTTTCTCTGAGAAATTGCTGGCATGACGGAAAGTGCGAGAGCTGAGCCGAGCACACTTCCAATTTGAATAAGCGGCTGACCTCTATCGAAGATCCCTTTTTCTATAACTGCTTCATTAAAATTAAGCCCAAATTGGCGCAAGCTCGGAAGCATTGTCAGCATATCCCCAAGCTGAATAATAAGCAGTAAGGCATGATTCAATGTTGCAACGATTCCAATACCAAGCAAGGTGGACGCATGATAGCTCCAGCTAAAATGTCCAAAAGGAGCCGATTCACTCAATGAATTCCTTCTGAAATGATTGCCAAGAATAAATACAGCACTTGCTGCACCGAGCAGCGCTGCTATAGCCGCTGCTGTTCCAATTCTGTATAGATTTACTGCTCCGCTCCCAATCACTGTAGCCGCGCCGATAATAAATGCGACTCGGATTGTTTGCTCAGCTAACTGTGACTTAGCCACTGGCACCATATCAGCATCAACCCTGCACATGCCTCTTAGCACCGCTGTAAATGGAATTGCTAGGAATACAAATGAAGCCGATTCATAAAGCTGACGTAGTTTACCATCACCAATTACGGATGCAAGCAGCCCGGAACTGACATAAAGCACCGCCCAAAATAAGACGCAAGCAATCATTAGCACAACCCACGCCGGCATATAGAAATTACGCCACCCAGCAACTTGACCTTCTTCCTCAAAGCTGCTTGCAACCTTTGCAACAGCAGATGGGAAACCAAACAGAGACAGCATGAGTGCCAACCCGAGAATCGGGTAGATCTGCTGATATATGTAAAAACCTTCGTCACCTAGCAAGTTCTGCACCGGAATCCGGTAACTTGCACCAAGAACTTTGCCAATAAGGCCCGCCCCTGCAAGGACGATTGCCCCTTTTACAAGCTGTTTTGAATCATCATTTCCCATGTCATTTCCTTTTCTGTTCTTTTCTCCATTATATCACAGCACTTTTCGATGTCCCCTTAAGCATCTTGTGCATACAAAAATGGACAAATTGCGCTTTTCTGAAGCTGCAGTTTGTCCATTCATTATGTTGCTTTATTCCATTTGTTTGGCGAGAAAAGCAGCCCCTGTTTCAATTGACTTTTGTTCAACAAGACCAACCTTATCTTCTTTGGAAAAAATCATGACACAGCCGATTGGATCACCATTGGCGATGATTGGACTTGCACAGTATGATGCTAGATCTTCTTCTCTGCCGTCGACGATTTCCATCGTCTTGTTCTCTGCATACAAATGTGTCTGCCTTGCTTCAATAAGTCTGTCAATATCTCTGCTAATACTTTTGTTCAAATAGTCTTTCTTTGATTCTCCAGCAATTGAGATAATCTCATCACGATCCGCAATTATAACAGGGTTCTGCAATGCTTCAAACAAAGCATCTGCATACTCCTGAGCGAATTTACCAAGCTCATGAATTGGAGAATATTTCTTAAGAATGACCTCTCCTTCGCGGTCTACAAAGATCTCTAGGGGATCTCCTTCACGAATTCTAAGGGTACGTCTAATTTCCTTCGGGATAACCACTCTACCTAAATCATCAATACGTCTTACAATTCCAGTTGCTTTCATACTTCTTGGAGCCTCGCTT
>Ga0153999_1001239_pt1 | contig 10271 bp, 9 predicted proteins | sample TSNC083MetaG_FD_104675 | JGI IMG/M metagenome (GOLD analysis project Ga0153999, IMG submission 104675) | Attine ant fungus gardens microbial communities from North Carolina, USA - TSNC083 MetaG | ecosystem: Host-associated > Fungi > Mycelium > Unclassified | place: USA: North Carolina, Lumber... | reverse complement strand
ATGTTTTCTCTGTCGTAGTTACAAGCATTTCATTCCCGACAGAATATGAATCGTGCTGACTGAGCTTATGACCGCCGCTCATGCGATTACCGACCGGGAGGGTCAGTGTGTCGCCCACCGAAATTTTCACACCGCCGTTAGCCGCAATATGAGCTGGTATCACGACCTCACTGCTATTCTCGGGCATTCTGCCGGAAAGCAGCTTGATGTGCAGAGTATAAAGGTCCCGCCTCGTTCCATCCGCTAATAAAAAGATATGGCTTAGCGGGATTTTGTCCGCCTTCCAGTGCAGCATAGCCAATGTTTTGCAGCACTATCGTATTTGCTACTCGGCTGTCCTCTGCCTGTTCCTGTAAAAAGGAGGAATCTGCATCTGGAATTTCAATATGCCAATTACCATATTTGGCAGCAGCACCGTTTATCATATAGCTTTGCAGGGATACGGCAAAGGCAGCGACCGCCGTAATCATGGCGGCGGACAGAACAACCCCGATAATCGTTACAAAGGTTCGGATACGACTTTTTTTCATGCTTTGCAGGGTGACTTTGTTAAAAATATTCATGACCGAACCCTCTCATCTCTCGCTACTTTGCCGTCGGATATGCCAATAATGCGGTCTGCCTGCAAAGCAATATTTTCGTCATGGGTAACGAGAATCAGAGTCTGCCCACATTTTTGATTGCTTTCTTTCAGCAGTTTTATAATTTCACGGCCATTGCGCCTGTCCAAACTGCCCGTCGGTTCGTCTGCAAGCATGACTGCCGGGGCGTTCATTAAAGCACGCCCGATGGAAACGCGCTGCTGCTGACCGCCCGAAAGCTGATTGGGTAAATGCATTTTGCGGTCTTGCAGACCAAGCATTTCCAGCAGATCGTTCAGGCGTTCCTCGTTGACCTTGCGCCTATCCATAAGAATCGGCAAGGTCATGTTCTCCACTACATTCAGAGTGGGAATGAGGTTGTGAAACTGGTAAATCAGGCCAACCTGCCGCCGGCGAAAAATAGCGAGCATTTCATTGCTTTGGGCATATACATCCTGTCCGTCCAAATACACCTTTCCGCTTGTCGGCACATCCACTCCGCCGATGATGTGAAGCAATGTGGATTTTCCAGAGCCGGATGATCCAATCATTGCGGTAAACTCCCCTTTATTTATGGATAGCGAAACGTGGTCAAGCGCAGCCACTTGGTTTTCGCCTTTACCATAGATCTTGCATAGATTTTCGATTTTTAGTAACTCCATTATGTGAGCCTCCTTTTCTCATAGTCTACCCATATAATAGAACTTTCAACTTACTTTCCTGAGACTTTTAAGTGAAAGATTCGTCACTTTGGAAAACGGATCAAAAAATGTTCGATAAATTCAGGCGGCTGGGGACTTACGCTCTCTCTAGTGGACATGGCAACAGAATCACCTTTTTAAAAGTGCATGTGGAACCATTATTTGAATAATGTATTTATCAGAAACAATATCTATCATTTTAATCTACATGCTTTTACACCCTGCATATATTAATTATGATTATTTATACTATCTAAGGAAGGAAGTTGGAACTATGTGTGGCATTGGAGGATTTTGTGATTTTACAAAGGATTTCACCCAAAACCGGGAGTATTATTCCAACATCCTGGAACAGATACACTGTGTACAGCACCACCGCGGACCGGATGCCAATGGAATCTGGCTCTCCCCGCATACCGGCTTTGCCCATGCCCGTCTGTCTATCATCGATCTGGATAATGGAGCCCAGCCGATGCTTAGAACCATCGACGGCCGGACATGGGCAATTGTATATAATGGTGAGCTTTACAACACCAGCGAACTGCGCGGGTTGTTAATCCGCCGGGGCTGGAACTTTGAAACTAGCAGTGATACGGAAGTGATTTTGGTTTCTTATCTGGAATTTGGTGAGGAATTTTTAAAAAAGCTAAATGGTATCTTTGCTTTCGCCATCTGGGAACCGGTCGGTGAAACACTCCTTTTAGGCCGTGACCGCAGCGGCATTAAGCCGCTCTTTTATTCTTATCAGGATGACCGGCTTCTGTTTGCATCGGAAATAAAAGGTATCCTGACTTATCCAGGTTTTGAAGCCAGGCTGGATCAGGCGGGTTTGAACGAAATCTTTAGCATCGGCCCGGCCCGGACATATGGGTGCGGTGTGTTTAAGGGGATTCAGGAGGTGCTGCCCGGACATTATATTACTTTCTCCCGGGACGGATTCCGGCAGACCTGTTACTGGCATCTGGAAAGTCATGTTCATGAGGACGATGAGAAAACTACGATTGAAAAAACCACCTTTTTAGTCGGTGATGCCATCCGGCGGCAGATGGTATCCGACGTTCCTATCTGCACCTTCCTGTCCGGCGGTGTAGACAGCAGCCTGGTATCGGCTGTATGCGCCTTTGAGTTGAAAAAGCAGGGGCAGCGGCTCAATACTTTTTCGTTTGATTTTACCGGCAATGACCGTTTCTTTCAGGCCAATGCCTTCCAGCCATCGCAGGACCGCCCGTATGTAGACAAAATGGTAGAGTTTCTGGACTCTAACCACCGCTACCTTGAGTGCAGCATCCAAAACCAGACGGATTTCCTGACAGAATCGGTTGACGCACATGATTTGCCGGCGATGGCTGATGTAGATTCTTCCATGCTTTATTTCTGTTCCCTGGTCAAAGATTACAACAAGGTCACGCTGACCGGTGAATGTGCGGATGAAATCTTCGGCGGTTATCCCTGGTTTCATAAAAAGGAATGTTTTGAAGCGGATGCCTTTCCCTGGACTATGAATCTTGATGCCCGTAAGGTTCTTTTAGATGATGCCTTTATTGATTATCTGAATATGGAAGAATATGTATCAAGGCGTTACCATGATTCGGTCAGGGAAACACCAAGGCTTGCGGAGGATTCCCCAGAGGAGGCGCGCAGACGGGAAATCTCTTATCTTAATCAGAAGTGGTTCATGCAGACATTGTTAAACCGCATGGATCGTGCCAGTATGTATTCTGGTCTGGAAGCCCGGGTACCTTTCGCTGATCACCGGATTCTGGAATATATATGGAATGTGCCGTGGAGTATGAAAACGAAGGACGGCGTCGTTAAGAGCCTGCTGCGGGAATGCGGAAAGGAATATCTGCCCCACGAAATTTTATACCGCCAAAAATCTCCGTATCCTAAAACTTATGATACCGGATATGAAACTTTGCTGGCTGGAAAAATCCGTGATATTCTGTCGGATTCTGCATCTCCGGTTCTTAAATTTTTAGATCGCAGAAAAGTGGAGTCATTTCTGGCTGCGCCTTCTGACTATGGAAAGCCCTGGTATGGCCAGTTAATGGCTGGACCGCAGATGCTTGCTTATATTTGGCAGATCGATTATTGGATGCGGAAGTATGGGGTTAAGGTTGCCCAGTAGGTGACAAAATCGGGATCTGGGGGAGGAAAGCAGAGTTTTCCGCCCCCCACCATCCCCGTTTCATCCCAGCCACTTTTCTGGTTGACAACAGCCAAGCTTTTTACAGGCGGGTGCGACAGGCAGGAGTGGCAAAGATCCCGGCCCGGCAGACCGCCCCCGCTCATAGCGCCGAACGCTGATTTAGATAGTCAAAGCTATTTTACCCGTACCGCCATTGGGAACACCGGGGCTATGCTCTTAATAATTGCCCTCATGCTCCCTTGCTTTCTCACTGCCATGTATGAGCGTGACGGACAACCGTTGGAAACCCTTACCCAATCGCACCCTGGTCAATCAATCTAGCCACCTCTTCGGCAAAATAAGTCAGATAAATAGAGGCACCAGACCGAAATGCGCCGACGGCCATCTCCGCCACAATCCGGTCTTCCTCGATAAATCCGGCCTTGGCACCCGCCTTTACCATTGAATACTCACCACTGACGCTGTATGCCGCCACCGGCACATGCACCAGTTCTGCCGCTTCACGAATCATATCCTGATATGCCAGTGCCGGTTTCACCATGATAATATCGGCTCCTTCTTCAATATCGGTCAACACTTCTTTTAACCCTTCCTTCCGGTTATGCCAGTCCATCTGGTAGGATTTCCGGTCGCCGAATGAGGGCGCTGAACCGGCTGCCTCACGGAACGGGCCATAAAAACCAGAGGCATATTTGACCGCATATGACATGATTGGAACCGTGGTAAAACCATGAACATCTAATTGGCCGCGAATCGCCGCCACCCGTCCATCCATCATATCTGAGGGAGCAACCATATCCGCCCCGGCCTGAGCGTGGGACAATGCCGTCCGGGCCAGCACTTTCAGGGTTTCATCATTATCCACTTCCAAACCGTGTAAAATCCCGCAGTGTCCATGGGATGTATATTCACACATACATACGTCGGTTATCAGGTAAAGCTCGGAGCCGAATTGTTTTTTCGCCTCCTTAAGTGCCTGCTGGATAATCCCGTCCGCCGCATAGGCACCGCTCCCAACTGCATCTTTCCCGGCGGGAATGCCAAAGAACATCACACTGCTGACACCGGCTTTTTTTAGCTGTAAAAGCTTTTCCTCCATCCGGTCGACACTATAGCGGTATTGTCCCGGCATCATCCGGATCTCCTCTTTAATACCGGTTCCTTCTTTAATAAAGATGGGATATATCAGCGATGATTTAGACACCCGGGTTTCCCGTACCATTTTTCTTAAAATCTCATTTCCCCTTAATCGCCTTGGTCTATGTATCATTTCATTTTTCTCCTCTATCCATAACAGCCTTTAAAAGCCACTCCTTAAGCAGCCGGGTCAGCCGGGCGGTCTGCCCGGGATCGCTTCCGGATGTGCAGATTCCCGCCACCACGCTATCCTGCCTGGCAATTCCGGGGAAATAAAAATCACACCGGCTTTTGTCCCCGGCATGATTAACCGGAATATTTTTCTCCCGGCACAAATCAACGATCCTTTCATTCACCCCGGCATCGCTGGTTGCGGCAATAACCATCTGCTTACCGACCAAATCCGCAGGCTTAAAACACCGGCGCTGCCAGACCACCGCGCCATCCTTAACAAGCTGCTCCATCGCCCCGGTTCCGGCGGGCGCCACAACTGTTATCCCGGCCTCAAAGGAAGCGAGCACTCCGGCTCTGCGGGATGCCACCTTCCCCGCTCCAACAATGAGGACGGGCTTATCATGCAGGTCGATAAACACCGGAAAATATGGTGTCCCAAGGTCTCCTCTGCCTATCATGACCGGATCACATCAGCCAGAATTGCCGCCGCAATTCCGGCAGCCGTATACTCTACTGCACTTCCCGCAATAACCAGACCAGCCTCCCGAGCCGCACCGGTGGTCGTCGGCCCAATTGAGATAAGCTTTACGTTCTCCGCCGCTTCCGGTTCGGCCAGCAGGGAAAATGCCTTTGCCGCCGAGCCGCTGGCAAGAACCACATAGTCCACATCCGACAATGCGCGGTTTAACTCCGGCCGCCGGCGTTCATCAATCCGGCTTTCATATAAGGCAACATCGTCAAACGGGAGAGCTTCTTTTTTAAGACCCTCCGACAGTGCCGTATTGCCGTCGGCAGCCCGTAAAAGCAGCACCCGGTCAGCTTTATCCAGGCCGGGAATCCATTCTTTTGCCAGATCTGCCCCGGTAAAGCTTGATGGTGCGAAATCATAGCAAAACCCGTACCGCTTAAGTTCGGCTCCGGTTTTTCTGCCGACCACCGCAAATTTAAGATGGGATAACCGGCGCAGATCAAGTCCGTATTCGTTTAAGAACCTAAAAAACAACTGAACCCCATAAGCGCTGGTAAAGACAACCCAGCCGTACCGGTTAAGCTGTTCCACATTTTTCTTCAGCCGTTCGGAGCAAAGCGGCATATTTTCAATCAGGCTGACGGCAATTACTTCCGCCCCTAAAGGAATTAGCTCTTCTTCCATTTCTTTGATTAACTGCCGGCTTCCGGTAACCAGTATCCGCTTATCCGCCAGCGGAAGCGGCACCATCCAGTCCAGCTCATTGCTTAAACCGGCCACCTCACCGACCACCAGCACCGCCGGGGGCTGAATCCCCGCCTGTTTTGCGGCGGCTTCGATATTATTAAGCGGTGCCAGCACCTTTTTCTGCCGCGCCGTGGTACCCTGGCGGATTACGGCCGCCGGAGTGTCTTCCGGCTTTCCATGGCGGATTAGCTGCGCCGCAATCCGGCCCAGGTTTTTTATCCCCATCAGAAAGATAAGGGTTCCCGCTTCTTTGGCAAGCGTTTCGTAATCCAGCGTCTCCATTTCTTTATTGATACTTTCATGCCCGGTAATTACATGAAAGGAGGAAGCCAGGTCACGGTGGGTCACCGGGATTCCGGCATAAGCGGGGACACTGTAGCAGGAGGAAACCCCCGGCACAATTTCAAACGGAATGTCATATTTTTTTAGTGCCATAGCTTCCTCCGCCCCCCGGCCAAAGACAAAGGGATCGCCGCCTTTAAGCCGAACCACATACTTCCCTGCCAAGGCATTTTCAACCAGACAGGCATTAATCCGGCTCTGCGGCATACAGTGCTGCCCGGTATGCTTTCCGGCATAGATAAGCTCCGCCCCGGCACTGGCCTCGTTCAGCAGGGACAGGGAAACCAGATGGTCATAAACAATCACATCCGCCCGCCGGATGCATTCCAGCCCATTTCTGGTCAGCAGACCCGGGTCGCCCGGCCCGGCTCCGACCAACGATACCGTTTGATACTGCAGGCGGGCCGCCAGATGTTCGGCCATTGCCCGGGCATCCTCAAAAGTCCCGGCTTCCGTAAGGGCACAAGCATCACTTTTATAAACCGGATGCCTCCCATCCCGGGCGTACATCACATCCATCATAAGCCGTCCGTCGGCAGTCCGGCACCAGGCACCGCAGGGAGCATTGCAGCCGCCGCCCATCAGGCTTAAAAACAGCCGTTCCGCCTGCAGACATGCATCTGTTTCCGGGGAATGAATCGCCGCTATAATATCCGAAAGATAACCTTTTTTGCATTCCACCGCCAGGATTCCCTGCCCGGGCGCCGGGATAAATATTTCCATATCCAGATACTCCAGAAAGAAATCCTCCGGGTCGGACAGACCCAGCCGCTTCAGTCCGGCCGCCGCCAGTATAATGGCATCATATTCGCCCTGCCGCAGTTTTTCTAAGCGGGTCTGAACATTGCCCCGCAGCAATTTTATCTGTACCTGAGGATTCATCTGCTTAAGCTGCAGCTCCCGGCGCAGGCTGCTTGTCCCCACCACACTTCCGGGCGGCAGATCCCGGGCGGCAGTTCCGTCAAGCGTAACCAGCACATCCCTGGCATCCTCCCTCATAAGCACCGCACCAATACCAAGACCGGCGGGAAAATCCATTGGCATATCCTTGGCACTGTGTACCGCCATATCAATCCGTCCGTCCAGCAAAGCATCTTCCAGCTCCTTAGTAAAAACCCCTTTACCGCCAAAGGAAGCCAGCGATCGATCCAGCAGCCGGTCACCCCTGGTACTCATCGGCACCAGTTCCACCTCAATCCCGGGAAATGACTGCCGAACCGCCTCTTTAACCAGCTCCGTCTGAACCATGGCGAGTCTGCTTTTTCTCGTTCCTATGCGTATTTTCATTGCTGTCCTCTTCACGCGAAAAAGATATTGCCGATATTTCATCACCAATATCTCTTCATTTACTTTATTCTAATAATCCCAACCGCTGCATCGCATAAGCAATGCCGTCGTTTTCAACGGTTCTAGTTCTAAATGAAGCAAACGGTTCCAGCTCTCTGTCATGTTTTTCCATCAAAACCGCATTCGGCACCAGCTCAAACATCGACAGGTCATTCAAACTGTCACCGAAGACAATCGCATCGGTCAGTTTAAGCTGATAATGATCCAGAATAACCTCGATAGCCGTGGCCTTGGAGTGTCCCGCCGGTACACATTCATAGAAACCGCCGCCCCGGTCGATGACATCAATACCCAGACCGAGACTGCGGAAAAATGCCGCTTTATTACTCTTATCATCGGTTATGACACAAAATTTTTCATACGAACAGCCATCATCATCATCCCCCGGAGATTTGAACGCCCCGGCAAGATGCACAAGCAGCGCTTGACCGAGCGTAAATCTGGACGTTTCATGACTGTAATAACAGCCCTCTTTCCCTTCCAGAACGCCTTCCATATTACAGCTTATAATCGCTGCCTTAATCTGTTCTGCCTGCGCCCTGGGGAGTACCCGGTGATACAGGATTTCGCCGCCGGCCTCAATATAAGTTCCGCAGCCGCACAAATATCCGTCGGTTTCCAGACGCTCCTGAATCGGACCAAGCTGGCTGTACGAACGGCCGGTATTTATAAAAACCAGATGCCCCTGGGATCTGGCTTTTTCAATGGCCTCCACCGCACTTTGCGGCACCGTTTTGGTCACCTCACTCTGCAAGGTTCCGTCAATATCAAAAAACAATACTTTTTTACTCACTCTTCATCTCCACGAAATACAATTGTTCCCGTTTCCTCATCCATTCTTTCCACAATTGCCAATGACTCCAGCAGGATTCCCTGCGAGCGGATCATCTGTCCGCCCACCTGAAAACCCTTTTCAATCACAATCCCGGCACCAGCCAGTTCGGCGCCGGAAGCCCAGACCAGTCTGGCCAGTCCTTCCAGCGCTTTTCCGTTGGCCAGAAAATCATCGATCAGAAGCACCTTATCGCCGGCACCAAGAAATTCCCGGGAAACAATAATGTCATACACCCGGCCATGGGTAAAGGACTCCACAGAGGTGGTATAAACATCGCCGGCAATGTTTTTTGTCTTAGTTTTTTTAGCAAATACAACCGGTACGCCGAAGCTTTGCGCTACCACACATGCAATTCCAATACCGGAAGCCTCGATCGTCAGAATTTTATTGATCTGCAGACCGGCAAACCGGCGCTTAAATTCCTTCCCGATCTCCTGAAACAAGTCTATGTCCATCTGATGGTTCAGGAAGCTGTCAACCTTCAGAACATTACCCGCCTTAATTTTCCCATCTTTCCGTATTCTGTCCTTTAGAAGCTGCATGACTTCACTCCCCCTGTTTATCTTACTACTGCATTATCTACGATTAGTGTATATACTATATTTTTCTTCGCTGCTCCGGTGACCGCATCTTCTCCGTACTGGGCTTTCAGCTCATCCACAGTTGCGCCGTACTGCTCGGCGAGACTTTCAAGTTCCTCGGTACCAACGGTTATTTTTTCCTTAGCTGCGATTGCATCAACCAGCAGTTTCCGTTCCATGCTCTGTCTGAGTGACGACTTTAATTCTTCTCTGAACTGTTCTTCAGTCTGGCCAACCATGGCCAGATAGTCAGAAAACTCAATTCCGTAGCTCTGCGGATACATGGTTTTGTAATATTCAATTTCTTTATCACAAAGCTGTTCCAGACTGGCTTCATTAACGTGAAATTCTGAGCCGGCAATCGCCGCGGCAACCGCATCATCCTTGATCTGCTGTTCTGCCTGGTCTTCTTTATTCGTTTCCAGGGTTGCCAGCGTATCGGCTTTAAACTCATCCACCGTATTAAAATCGGACATCCGCTGAACAAAATTGTTGTCGAGAACAGCTTCTTTTTCTGTCTCGATTCGATTTACAGTAACATCGAAAACGACTGCCTGACCGGCCAGATCGGCACTATGGTAACTTTCCGGAAACGTCAGATTCAAACTCAGCTCATCACCAGTGTTAGCTCCGACAAGGCCTTCTTCAAAGCCCTCAATAAAAGAATTGGAACCCAGTGTCAGATCAAATCCGTCGGCTGTCCCGTTTTCAAATGCCTCGCCGTCCAAAAGACCGACAAAATCAATATTGACGATATCGCCCATAGCCGCCGGCCGGTCCGTCACCGCAATCCGCTCCGGATTAGCTGCCAGGATACTTTTGATCTCTTTCTCCAGTTCCTCATCCGTTACATCCGTGGACATCTTTATCACTTCCACACCGATATACGTCCCCAGTTTGGTGACCGATCCCATATCCAATTCTGCCGAAGCATCGGATGGCGTAGCCTCTGTTGTCTCAGGTTCTGCTGCTTTTTTAGAGCAGCCTGTCATCAGTGCCACTGCCGCAAGGCTGCACACCATCCATCGTTTCAGATTTTTCATAATTATTTCCTCTTTTTCCTTAAGTTACATTGACATAATTTGAGTCTAAATGTACTTCCTACAGTTATAACACATCCGTCCTCTTTTAAAAAGTACTTCAGTATAATTTCATAAAATGTTCATAAAAATATCATTTGTAAAATGCCATAAATGCCCGGTAAGCAT
>Ga0153999_1001237_pt1 | contig 10274 bp, 11 predicted proteins | sample TSNC083MetaG_FD_104675 | JGI IMG/M metagenome (GOLD analysis project Ga0153999, IMG submission 104675) | Attine ant fungus gardens microbial communities from North Carolina, USA - TSNC083 MetaG | ecosystem: Host-associated > Fungi > Mycelium > Unclassified | place: USA: North Carolina, Lumber... | reverse complement strand
TTTTAAAAATATAGTTGGTGACGAATCAATAAAAGCTATGCTATACTGAATACATGCGATGAGCTGATTTGCGTAAGACGGGGGACAACGTAATACATGTGATGTGAACACATGGTCCACTCGCCGCAAATTTTCGTAAGAGGCACCTGCAACTATGCAGGTGCCTCTCTTTGTATTTAAATGAGAAGTTTACCGTATTAAAGGTAATAACATGAAAAGCTTTTAGATAAAATAAAAAGCATCAGATAAACTCCAGTGAGCCATTTATAAAATAAAAACTTCGCTTAATACTTCATAGACCTTCTTAACAAAATTATCATCCATTTCATTTTTCTCCTCGAACAGTTTCTTGCTGTAGTCTATACTGGATATACATACAAAAGAGGAGGAAGCTTATGATAGGGATTATACTTGGGGCTTTATTATCACTCATCTTGTACATTGTTCTATCAGTAATTACGATTGCGGGTTCAACGAAAGAAAGTAGAAGCAGACTTCTGAAATGGGCAGGAATTATTCTAGTTCTGCTTGCTGTTGGAGGCGTACTGCTTAATTATCTCATTCTACTGCCGATTACGTTCATTAATATTGGAATTTCGAATATTCTCTTGGCGGGTATTGGGCTATTGCTTTTGTATTTGTTGGTACTGGCGAGCAATATGGAAAAAGGTAAGCGGGTTGGAGAAAAGAGGAAAACTGTACCTGCTGAACCTAAACTGAACAAAAGGTTTGGTATCCTTTTTTCTGTTGTAGTCGCTCTAGCGATTCTTTCGATACCAATTATTATCATTCTTAATGTTACTGCCCTTGGCTCGACTTACACTTCAATTCCGAAGAAGATGGAAGAGGAAGCAAAGCCAATGGATAAAGAAGAAACACCTATCACTGTTTCACCGGAATATGCAAGGAACAAAATTCAAAAGTCAATGAGTAGCGTCCCGAATACTCAGTTTTACGATTTGGGCAAGTTACAAGTACAGCAAATTGGTGAGGACATAGTCTATGTTGCGCCAGTTGAATTTACAGGTTTCTGGAAATGGATTAGAGGCAAGGAAACTGAAGGCTATTTCAGAATCTCTGCTACAAACGTGAATGCACAACCTGAATTTGTTCAGAACAAAATGAGTTATACGAATTCCAGCTATCTTAATCACTATATTGACCGCAAAATTTATGCGGCTTATCCTACTTATATTCAGAGTGGAGAGCCTCAAGTTGAAGTGGATGAACAGGGGAAACCGTGGTATATTCAGACAATATATCGTCCAATAGGGCTTTCAAATAAACCAAACATGAAGAATCTTCAAGCGGCTGTAGTTGACCCAGTCACTGGAGATACGAAAAAATATAACGTAGCAGATGCACCTGATTTTATTAATGGTTCTATTAGTTCCGAGCTTGCGAGTGATGAGAACACGTATTTTGGTAAGTATGTTCATGGTTGGGTGAACTCTATATTTGGAAAACGTGATGTGAAAATCCCGAATAAATCAGGAACAGAAACAGATGTTACGCCAATTTTCGATGAAAAAGGTGAAATGCATTATTTCACTGATATGGCGTCACCGAAGAAAAACATTGATTCAGCACTAGGATACACACTGATTCATGCGCGTACTGGAGAACTTACTTATTACAATGGTAAGAAAAATAATGGAATCATGGATTCTAAAGGCGCCAAGGAAATTGTTAATAAAGAATTCCCTGAAAAAAAATGGCGTGGATCGATGCCGATTCTTTATAACATTGACGGGAATCCGACATGGGTAGTTAACGTGCTCGACCCAAATGGTCTTTTCAAAAAATATGCGTATATTAAAGCTGATGATGCTGATTTTGTTGTGTTTGGTGACAATGCGAAAGATACTCTGGAAGCTTATCGTCTTCAGCTTGCACAGGACCCAGGTAATGTCGGAGCAACTGGAGAAGCTAAGCTTGAAGAGCGAGACGGAGTCGTTAGCCGTTTCCTTGTTACCAATCAGAAGAATGGGCAGGCTGTACAGTTTATTCTAAAAGGTGATAAAACAATCTATACAATTAATGCTGGTCAAGAACCTCTCTCAATTTTCATGCAAAAAGGCGATAAAGTTGAGTTCAAGGCGAATATTCGCGAAAATGGGATTGGTCTGGTAGAAAGCATTAATATCCAAGGATTGACGGATTGAAGCTAAAGGAATAGCACTAAAAATAATGGCAAAACTAAAGCCAGCATGTTCTCCTATTAAAGGAGCATGCTGGTTTTATAATGTTCCGATACGAAGTCGTTTCATGTCGTCCATATAGTGGTATATATTCATTTAGGGAGGTGGGTTTATATGATACTACTATCAATTGGAACATTCCTATGTGCGATTTCCTTCGCATTCATTGCTATTTGCCTTGCAGTCATGCTGAATCAGGCTTCTAAGACATTGAATCATACTGGTGATGCGATTGACCAAGTTGAGAAGATGACGGATGGACTGGTTCACGGAATTGAAAGGACGATGCTTGAAGCAGATAGAATTACAGATGATATTGCAGAAAAAATGAACGCAGCAGACCCGCTTGTTGGATCGGCAGGCCATATTGGTGACGCGGTAAAGGCCTCCAGTGAAGCACTGAACATTCAGGCACGCAAACTTGCGGCACCAGAGAATCTGGATAAAATCGATCATTATGTCCAAGCGATTAAATGGAGCGAAGTTGCAAGCAGGCTTTATCGAAAATGGAAAGTGGCAGACTCACAATCATAATTGAATAGAAAAGAGGGATGAACATGAATCTAAGCGGACTTGGTGTTTTAATCATAGGTATCGCTTTTGTCATTCTAGCTATAATCCTAGGCAGAATTATGCTGAAAGCTGCAAGTGCATTAAAAAGTGCTGATATCTTGGCTCAGCAGACGCCGAAGCAGATATACCGAGTGATGGACGAAACATCAGACATAATGCGCTATGGAAATGATGCACTCCAAGATTTAAACACGAAGATGCGGGAACTGAGCCCTCTATTCTATCTTGTTGGCGATCTTGGAAATAGTACAGAATCGGCTTCACTTTGGGTACAGCAACAAGCTCAAAAATTGAACCGAGAATCAGATGAGCTCAGTGCTGAAACAGAGAATAAAATAGGGAATAATGCATATGGTTCCATCGCACTTGTTATGTATTTATTAAAAAAGCGCAAAGAAATACAGCGTGTTCATGAAGGGTTGCGATCTTAAATGAACAATAATAAATCAAATAGTAAAAAAAATATGGCGGTTGCGGGTTTCATTGCATTTGGGGCAGCTATAATCGGTTCCGCAGCTCAATCAGGGATCTCATCAATTATTAAAAAAAGCAAAGAAAAGCCAACTTTAATTGATAAGTACAATGAAGGTAAGAGATTAATGTATCTTAAAGGACAAACAATTTATAGCAACTATACACATAAGAAAAAAAGTATTCAGCAGTCCGCGATTATAAATGCAAAAGTAGAAGAAAATAACAAACATGCAACATCCGAATAGACGGATGTTGCATGTTTTTCATTACTGCTTTCTCCAATTAAAATAAAAATTTTAGAACTTGAATAAGGAATTTGGATTTCTCGCAAGATCTGAAGACTGTTAATGGAGTTATAAAAACGCGTCCTAATTTAAGCTGTTTACAAAGCCAAAATTTAACGCATCTATAAACAAAAAAGCCGTTCCCAGAGGAGCGGCTTTTAATGTGATATTAATTTGTTTTACTCAGTGCGCTTTTAATTGCTTTACGTTTCTCATAAAGATAGTAAACGAGTGATAAGCTTCCATAAAGTCCGTTCAAGCCTTCTTTATCTGTTACATTTTTACCTTCTGCTGTGTTGTTCTTTAACGCTTCAGTTGCTTCTACAGCGGTTGCTGAAACATGTCTAGAAGCTCTGCCCGCATCTCCTATAATCTCGAAGACTGGTGTCAGTTCAGCTACTTTCATATTAACGTCTGCAATGGTTGAGTTTGCAGTTTGCATTACTTCAACAGCCTGGTCAGTTACGGTATCAATTGTAGAGGGTAATTTATCTGTTGTATTCTTTACTCCGTCGAGAACTTCTGTTGCTTTATTCAACGGCTTAATCAGGATAAGTACGAGTATTAGAAAGGCGACACCAATGACGAGTACGCCGATTCCTAGCCAATCCATAGGTAAGTCCTCCTTTAAGCGTGCTTATTTTGCAGCTTGTTTGTTTTTAAAGTTTTTGTACTTGCCGAGTAAGGAAATTGCTGTGTCTCCCCATTTCAATGTATCTTTCATCGCCTTATCGGGTTTCCCTTGTTTATTAAGTCGTTCTGATACTTCATTAAGAGACTGATCCATATAATGAATGGAAGCCTTCAGTTGTCCAACTGACTCTGCAACACCGTCGAAAGCCTGCAATTTATTTTGAGCATCATCTGCAATGCTGTCAGCCTTGTTCATAAGCGTCTCTGCTTTTGAACTGACAGAATCGATTTTCTTCTCGGTGCGCTCAATTGTATTTGATATTTGTTTTGTCTTATTCATAACCGTCTTCAGCGTAATAATGAGATAAACGGCAATCAGAACAAGAGAGAGCGCTGCAATAATCGCACTCAAGTAAAGTAGAATTTCCACATGAGCACCTCCTCAGGAGTATTTGAATTTCCTCTATATTTACCACAGATAGACATTGGCTAAACGCTCCATAGCAATCCTTACCAAGAAGTATGAAAGTGTTTATTTAAAAGGAATGGGGGAATATAGGTTGTACAAGCAACTCAACTAGAACAAGGGAGCTGGAAGAGAAATGGGATCTACAAACTACAATACAGAAAATAAAAAAAGTAATAATACAGGTACATGGATTGCAGCAGGCGTCGCTGTAACGGGCCTATCACTCGTACTGCTCAACAGAAATGCACGTAATAAAGTTATGGATACGTCCATGACTATGAAAAATACTGCGATGGATTACGCTTCTGATATTAAAAATGATCCGTCAGGTGTCAAGAATTCATTGATTGACCGTATTAAAACAACGAGTTCTATTACATTAGAAGCTGTAAGCAAAATCCAAGAAATCTTGAACAATCAGGGTCAAGACTTGAAAGAAACAGCTACAAATTTGATTGATGATTCTAAGCAAATGATCGATCATGCTAAAGAAGCGAAAGAAAGTCTTTCAGTTGTTAAAGATAAGGCAATGGAAGCAACGGATAAGGTAGCAGATGCAAAAGATACGTTGACAGAAGATGTTAATCACGATAAGCATCAAAAACAAAAAAACAACACATATAAAACGAACAATTAGAATCTATACAAGGTACCATTAACGATTCAGTTTAAAGAATTGGTTTAAATAAAGACAGCCTCAAAAAGTAAATCAACTATGTTAAATTTGTAAAAATGCACTGTCTCATCTGAGGCAGTGCATTTTTAATTGTCTCACTTTAATCGGAGTAAAAGGGCTCTTACCATAAAGCCGACGACTAGACCGGGAATCAAGAAGATCATAGGTAGCAATACAGGTCCTGGATAGAAGCCAAATAAAGTAATTCGTTCTGAATATATAACTCCGACTGTTACGAAATAAGCAGAGCTTACAAATGGCAGGAACATATATGGTTGTTCAGGTCCTTCTCCTTCATGATAAGCATCCCAAATAGCAAAAAAATAAATACATGGGTAGAACATGAGCCAGTTATAATGTGTCAGTTCTGTAGCGAGGCGGGTTTCGCCATTAAAACTTAACATGATAATACGATTGAAATTAGCATTTAAATTAATTACTAATTCTAACAAGAGAAAAACAATCCCTTTTATATACCGCCCGCTGATTAGCTGACCAAATCCAGGAAATGCAATTCCCCATAGCAACAACTCTAGTTTGCTGCGTCGACGAGCATTCTGTTTAGTACTCATTTTTAAAATTGTAAATGATTAGATGATCGAGTTTCAGCCAGTTAGTGGGCGATTTCCAATAATTATATTTTGCATTTGGATTCACATCTTATTCTCCTTTTTTCTTTTCTTGTGCTAGTGCTTTTCGGTCTATGGTTTCTGGTGGTTGTTCCATCCAGCCTTTGCTTATTAAAAGATCGATCCCGTCTTTGGAGTATTGCATGATTTCGGTAGTGAATTTGGCATATTGCGTTTGAATATCCGTACGTAATGTATTGATTAAACATTGGGCAATGAAACTTATTCCTACTGCAATCATGCCACAGGCTTCGTTTAACATTAATTTGTCGGAGAAGGGAGCGATTAGATTGGAATCAGTTACGAGCGAATTAGAAAAAGCAGGAACTGGTATTTTATTTTTGTACAGAGTATCACTGTGAGCTTTGATCTGCTTTTCAGCAAGCTCGGCACCTTTTAGGAAAAAATCACGTACTTGCTCGTCTTTGGCTACCTGGCTGAATGCAGTAATTGTCATGGAACCAACGGTGTTACGAATAATATTAGCGTGTAGATATTCTATTTCTGAAGCAAGTAGTGGGCGCTTTTGCTGTGAAAACCATCCTGGTGAAATAAATCGTTTGTCTTCAATATAATCTCGTTTATATGGAAAAGGAACAATAGGCGGGCGTACATAGAAGCCTTGATCCAATGAAAGTTGAACGGTCTGATTATTGAGATCCATTAAGGCTTTGAGCCCCTTGGAAAAATGAGCATGTATATCAGCTCTTGTTGCATTTCCAAGTGATGATGCATAGGTTGTCATGCCGAGCTTAGAGAAATTCATAATGTATTGCAGATAGTATTCATCCTCAAAGAGCTTAGGTGCTTTTGTATTCCAATCTTGTGACGAATAACCAATAGGAAGTGGAAAAGATACCTCGTTGAATATGTGAGTAACACTAGAAATTTGTTCTTTAACTAACTTCTGTGCATCTGTAATGATTTCTTGAGTTTTATGATTATTCACATGTTGTGCAAAATGATTAAACATACACTCGGTAAGGGTCATCTGCATATAATCTCTCCAAAGAGAAGCAATTTCTGATGTAGTTAGGCTCGGTTTGTCCGGCTGTATTGCTGAATTTGACATGAGAATTCTCCTTTATTATAAAAAACGTTTATTATGTCGTTAGTATTTCCACGCGTTGCCAATATATGCGAGAGCGTTTCGTTGGTCCAGAGTCATGGAGGTGATACACTGAGGTAAAAAGATTGGGGATAGGATAATGAATTATGAAGAGTATTGTAAGCTTTCGGTAACAGACATGGCAGCTCTGATTCGAGAAAAGAAAGTCTCTGCTATAGAATTAGTCCAAGCGGCAATTGACCAGCTAAATAAGGTTAATCCGGAATTGAATGCGGTTGTTCATAATTGCTTTTCTGCTGTTTTGGATGATGCAGAAAAGATTCATACAGGCAGGTTTGCTGGAGTGCCATTTCTTTTGAAAAATATTTCGCAAGCCTTGGAAGGTGAGCTGCTAACTTCTGGTTCACAGCTGATGAAAGATTACAGAGCAACAAATGACTCTTGTTTTACGAACAAGCTGAAAGAATCAGGTTTTGCAATTTTGGGGCATACAAATACGCCTGAATTCGGACTGAAAAATATAACTGAACCCAAATTATATGGGCCAACTCGCAATCCTTGGAATTTGGAATACTCTCCAGGCGGATCAAGTGGCGGCGCGGCAGCTGCAATTGCTGCTGGAGTCGTCCCTGTAGCAGGTGCGAGTGACGGTGGCGGTTCAATTCGTATTCCAGCTTCATTCACAGGACTCGTTGGATTAAAGCCGACTCGTGGACGTACACCTGTTGGGCCGGGAGCGGGAAGGCAATGGCAAGGAGCAAGCATTGACTTTGTCTTAAGTCGCACAGTACGTGATAGCGCAGCTCTATTGGATGAGTTGCAAGTTATTCAGGATGAAGCTGCTTTTCAGACACCACTTTATGAAGGAAGTTATGAATCTGTTATTCAAGGAGAGCCAAAACGTCCGCTTCGTATTGGTTTCACAACGAAGTCTCCGGTTGGTACACCTGTTTCCAAGGCAGCTGAAGATGCAGTACATAAAACGGTTAAATGGCTTGAGAAAAAGGGACATGCTGTAGAAGAAGCAGAAACAACTGTGGATGGCATTCAGCTTATGCGCAACTATTTCCTGATGAATAGTGGTGAAATGGCAGGTGTTGTTAAAGGAATGGAACAAGCCTTCGGACGCAAGCTTTCAGCAAAAGATATGGAAATTGAATCATGGATTTTGAATGTCGCCGGTCAATCTGTTTCTGCAGCAGAGTTCACAGCGAGTCTCGCTTCATGGGATACAGCTGCTGCACAAATGGCAGCGTATCATCAAAAGTATGATTTGTATTTAACACCAGCAACAGCAGATCATGCACCTAAAGTGGGAGAGCTGACTCATTCAGAAGCGAGCGAAAGACAGCTGCTAGAACAAATGGAAGGTGCAGATGCAACAAGGCAACAGGAAATTATTTATGATATGTTCCTACCTAGTTTAACAGTAACGCCGTTTACTCAGCTCGCAAACTTGACCGGGCAACCCGCAATTTCATTGCCTGTGCATTTAGCACAAAATGGGCTTCCAGTTGGTGTTCAGTTCATGGCATCGAAGGGAAGGGAAGACTTACTTCTTAGTATAGCAGCAGCAGTTGAGCAATCTGATATTTGGCAAGGGATGCAAGGGAATCCTTATTTTGCTTAATGAAATGGATTTCTTTTATATTAATCCAAGAAAAAAACCTTTGAGATTATTTTTTCTCAAAGGTTTTTTCATTTTCATGCCGTATTGGACTTTTTCGTTTGTGATAGATCGCATTGACTTCAGCGCCAATCATTAGAATCAGTCCTGTTAGGAAGAACCAAATCATGAGAATAATAATCCCGCCGATGCTGCCGTAAGTGGCAGAGTAGTTACCAAAGTGCCCAATATAGAATGAGAACCCTAGTGAAATGAGCAACCAAAGAACGCTTGCTGTAATTGCACCAGGTACAATATGTTTAAAAGGTAACTTTTTATTCGGAGCGAAACGATATAACAGCAAAAGAATCACTGTCAGAACAATAATGGCGATAATCCAGCGACCGAATTGCAAGTATCCAAGCAATGACTCACTAATACCGAAGAAAGAATTAACGAAATCGATGATGGCACTACCCATGACTGGAAGCAAGATAGCTACAACAAGAGATAGAATCATACCGATTGTTAAGATAAGAGCGACTCCACGGACAACAAGGAAATTTCTTGTTTCATCGACTTCATATGCTTCATTAGATGCTTTTATAAATGCATTGATACCATTAGAAGCTGACCAAAGGGCGCCAAGAATACCAATGGTTAAAAGGCCGCCTTTGCGTTCTTGTACAATGCTGACGATATTTTCTCTTAAAAGACTAGCCATTTCTGCAGGCAAGGTTGAATAAATAAAGTTCATTGCCTCTTGAGGACTAATATTTAAATAAGGAATGATCGCAAAACATACGAACAGGAGTGGGACGATTGCAAGCATATAATAGTAGGCTTGCGATGCGGCAAGCAATGTTATATTATCCTTCTTAAATTGTCCTAGCACCTCTTTTGCGAATCCTACGAAACTGGACATATGATAAACCTCCAACAGTGTATTTTACATAGATTAAGATAACTGGTTAGCATAGTGTGATTCTGTTATTCCCTGAATTTACTTTTTCTAACCCCTGTAAGTATGTATAGTCATGACCATTATCAGGCAATGATGGGAATAGCGTGGTAAAAGAACGTTGCATGTAAGATTCATAATCTAGTATGATTGAACGAGTAGATAAGAGACTTTAAAAAGAAGGGCTGAAGCCATGTTTAATGATACAAATACAGGCAGTGGCAAGGTTGGCGCTGTTTTAAAAAATATGAACAAAGTCATGATTGGAAAAGAAGAAGCATCCATGCTATGCGTCGTTGCACTGCTCGCTGATGGGCATGTATTACTGGAGGATGTACCCGGTGTTGGGAAAACGATGCTTATTCGTACATTAGCGAAATCAATTGGCGGTGACTTCAAGCGGATTCAGTTCACGCCAGATTTGCTCCCGTCTGATATTACAGGTGTATCTGTATATAATCCAAAGTCTTTTGAATTTGAATTTCATCGGGGACCGATCTTCGGGAATGTTATTCTGGCAGATGAAATTAATCGTACATCTCCAAAAACACAGTCTTCACTGCTTGAAGCGATGGAAGAAGGCAGTGTAACAATTGATGGACAAACAGAACAGTTACATAAGCCGTTCTTCGTCATGGCGACGCAGAATCCCATTGAGCATGAAGGTACATATCCACTTCCAGAAGCACAGCTCGATCG